>Ga0105050_10004496_pt1 | contig 18574 bp, 10 predicted proteins | sample FRY01_FD_78088 | JGI IMG/M metagenome (GOLD analysis project Ga0105050, IMG submission 78088) | Freshwater microbial communities from Lake Fryxell liftoff mats and glacier meltwater in Antarctica - FRY-01 | ecosystem: Environmental > Aquatic > Freshwater > Ice > Glacier meltwater ... | reverse complement strand
CGACCTCGGAACAGGGCGGTGGATTTTTGCAGGCATCCGCTCCTGCGTCCAATGATTTGGCAGCAGACGTTGAAACGTGGTACTCTCGTCAGTGCCGGGAAAAACCGACTCAAGCTCTGCGGATACGCAAACTGGGAAGGGATATTCCGGTCGATAGCGAGCCAATGGTGCGGGCATTCTCGACGAACGTTGCTCCGCCGAGACTGCTTTTTGGACTCCCATTGGACGCAGGAGTTGATGCCTCAAAAAATCCCCCATTCTGGACAGATGCCACTAAAATCCGAGAAGAACCCAGGAAGAGCGTATGGCTGTGCCACGACACCGTGGCTCCCGCTAATTTAGTCGCCAAACAATCGGCTGATTCAAATCAACCCTCGCCGATCTTCGTTAGCGATGAAGGTGATGAAGTCGGAACGGATCACGTTGTCATCATGCACCAGACTTAGCCCTTACCACTGATCCCGCCAATTGAATTGAAGTTCACTTTGGCTTTGCAGACCGCGGGAAAAGAACTCCATCGAGGTAAAACAATGCTCATCCATCGAACCGGTTTATTATTCGTGCTCTGTTCGAGCCTGTTTTTGATCGCCAATCGAACCAGAGGCGAGGATAAAAAGCAGATCTTGGCACCGCCCAATATCCTCTTTGCGATTGCTGATGACTGGGGGCTGCACGCGGGTGCATATGGAACGCCCTGGGTCAATACGCCCGCCTTCGACCGCGTCGCGAAGGAAGGACTGCTCTTTAAAAACGCCTTTACGCCCATGGCGAAATGTGCTCCGTCACGAGCCATCGTTTTAACCGGACGCCATCTGTGGCAAAACGAAGAAGCCGGAAATCACATGGCCTATTTCCCCGCCAAGCTGAAGAGCTGGCCTGAAGTGTTGACCGATAAAGGTTGGCATATGGGAATTACGGGCAAAGGTTGGGGACCAGGGATCGCTCATAACGAATCGGGTAAACCGCGAGCAATCACGGGTAAGCCGTTTAACGATCGCAAAGCGAAGCCACTCACCAACGCGATTTCGAACAACGACTACGCTGGTAATTTCGTCGATTTTCTTGAGGCCGCGCCACAAGGAAAGCCCTGGTGCTTTTGGTACGGTTCCACAGAGCCTCACCGCGGTTATGAGTTTCAGTCGGGTGTGAACAAAGCTGGAAAGAAGCTGAGTGACATCGATCATGTCCCCGGCTATTGGCCTGATCACGAAACGGTTCGCCATGACATGCTCGACTACGCTTTGGAAGTTGAACACACCGACAACCATTTGGCGAAGATGCTTGAGACGCTCCAACAACGCAAGATGCTTGATAACACGATCATCATTGTGACCAGCGACCACGGTATGCCTTTCCCTCGTGTGAAAGGTTATGCCTACCACGACAGCAACCACATTCCGCTAGCGATTCGCTGGCCCGGTGGCGTTGAGCGGTCAGGTCGCGTGATAGAAGATTTTGTAGATTTCACCGACATCGCGGCCACGATCCTTGACGTTGCCGCGATCGCAGAGGCGGACAGCGGGATGATGCCGATCACGGGAAAAAGTTGGCGTGAGATCTTCGAAAGTGACAAAGATGGGCAGGTTGTCGCGGCTCGTGATCATATCTTGATCGGTAAGGAGCGAACGGACGTCGGTCGACCGCAGAACCAGGGCTATCCGATCCGTGGCATCGTCACGGCGACGCATCTATTCCTCAAGAATTATGAACCGACGCGATGGCCCGCAGGCAATCCAGAGACGGGCTACCTCGATACCGATGGCAGTCCCGCCAAGTCGCTGATTCTGGAACTGGGACGCGTGGATCGAAATGACTACCACTGGCGATTGAATTTTGGCAAACGTCCTGAGAAGGAACTTTATTCTTTAACCCATGACCGCGATTGCGTGATGAACCTAGCGGATTCGCTGTCACAAACAGATGTTGTCTCGGATCTAGAGCAACGGCTCGAAAAACAATTGCTTGCTCAAGGCGATCCGCGCATGATCGGCAATGGCGAACTCTTCGATCAGTACTCGCCGACCACCGGCGACGGCTTCTACGAAAAGTTCATGCGTGGCGAAAAATTAAATGCGGGTTGGGTCAGTGAAACCGACTTTGAAAAAGCCCCGATCGAGCCATGATCCTCGGGGTGGTCGAAGTTGGCGATGGTTGGCTGGTTTCAAACACATGAACCGGCGTTGAGCCACCGCTTTCTGTCAATGAGCCACCGCTTTCTCTTCATGCGCGAGCGTCGATCGCTTTGTCCCGCATCCGTTTGGATGCGAGACAAATTACAGCGGCGTCGACTAGATGAAGGTATAGCCTTCTTCGCCATGATCTGCGATGTCCAAACCGCGCTGTTCGCTTTCGGCACGAACTCGGAGGCCAACCAGCATGTCAACAACCTTGAGCAGCACAAAGCTGCCAATGCCAGCGAACGCGAAAGTGATCAAGACCGCGACGACTTGGCCGATGATGGTTTGCGAATTGCCTTCGAGCAGTCCAAGAGGCTCGGAACCATTGACGTTCCAACAGGCACGCGTTGCAAAGACGCCCGTCAGGATCGCGCCCAAGGTTCCCCCGACGCCGTGAACGCCGAAGGCATCGAGGGCATCGTCATATTTCAAACGGCGTTTCAGCATCGAGCAGGCAAAATAGCAAACGACACCGGCCGCCGCACCCATGACGAGTGAAGGCATCGGCTGAACAAAGCCAGCCGCGGGCGTGATGCACACCAGACCTGCGACGGCACCGGAACTCGCACCCAGCACCGTCGGTTTTCCGTTTAGCGTCCATTCCGTGAGCGCCCATGCAACCGCACCAGCCGCGGCGGAGAAGTGAGTGACCGCAAACGCGCTGCTCGTCAATTCATCGGACAACAGTTCGCTTCCCGCGTTGAATCCAAACCAACCGACCCACAACATCGCTGCGCCGAGCGCGGTGTAGGTGAGGTTGTGTGGTTGATGAGGTTCGCTTGGATATCCCATGCGTGGTCCGATGAGGATGGCGGCGACCAAGGCCGACACACCGCTGCTGATATGAACCACGGTTCCGCCGGCAAAGTCGAGCGCACCGCCTGCGATGCTTGCCGAGTTGTAAGAAAGCGGACCACCGTCCCAAACCCAGTGACAAAGCGGGCAGTAGATCAACGTGCCCCAGAGCAGACTAAACAACGCCATGGCACCAAACTTCATTCGCTCCGCAAACGCTCCACAGATCAAAGCGGGAGTAATGATGAAAAACATTCCTTGAAACAGCATGTGAGTCAGTCTCGGTACGCCGCCTTCCATCGGTGTTTCGGGAGCACCGGTTGATTCGTTCCAAAAACGTTGAACGTCTTGCATGAAGAGATAGTCCGCATTGCCGATCCAACCGCCACTGCCTCCGAAGGCAAGCGAGTAGCCGTAAATGGCCCAAATGACAGTCATCATGCCCATCAAGAAAATGCACTGCATCATGATGCTGAGCACGTTTTTCTTCCGGACCAAACCACCGTAGAACATGGCGAGCCCCGGTGCGGTCATGAAAAGGACCAGTGCACAGCAGCTCAGCATCCAAGCGTTGTGACCGGCCAAAGCGGCCGCCGCGATGGAAGCTTCGAGTTCGCGGAGCGTTGGAGCTTCAAGCTCGCTAGCGGTTCGCGATACGGGCTGGCTGGCGGCGAAGGCATCGGGCGCGACGACTGCCGCGGACTCCAACTCTGCGACAGCGGCATCTTGTCCAAAGACCGGCAAGTCAGTTGCATTCGCCAGGAAGATGACACACAGGAACATCAAGGCGAAGCGGCAACTATGTCTGCTTATTGCGGTCACGGTACCAGTCCTCAACAAAAGAAAAGTGAAGGGGCAAATGTGCGATTTAAACCAGCCACATGAACGCAATCCTCAATCGCATCCTCGGCTGGGTGAATAAATTACGCTCCCGCCCGGTTGGGCGAAACCCACCGCGGAGACGAAGCGAAGAAACATCGCTTTTTCGCGGCTCCGAGCATTTTTCGAGTGCCGAAATCTCGGGACAGGCAAAATCTTTGATTTCGAGCAAGCATTATGGATCACGCGGGTTTCGCGACCGCCGTCAACGGGTTTAGAATCCGCACAGGGAAACGCGGGTCCGTGTGGACCGGAGCGTGGAAACGTATTGAAACTTTCAAATTTTTCGACAGCGGTGATCACAATGAGCGGCGATTGCGATTTTGGTTTGATCGGCTTGGCGGTAATGGGCGAAAACTTGGCCCTGAACGTTGAAAGTCGTGGTTACAAGGTCGCGGTTTTTAATCGGACGACCAGCAAGGTCGATGAACTGATGGAAGGTCGGGCAAAGGGCAAGAACTTTGTCGGCTGCCACTCGATCGAAGAATTTGTGCAGTCCGTCGCTCGTCCTCGCAAGTTGATGATGCTTGTCCAAGCCGGCCCGGCTGTCGATGCGATCATTCAACAACTGATTCCACTTTGTGACCCGGGCGACATCATCATCGATGGTGGCAACTCGGAGTATCTGGATTCAGAACGACGCACCAAAACGGTCGAAGACGCTGGTCTTTTGTTCTGCGGTTGCGGCGTTTCAGGTGGTGAAGAAGGCGCGCTCAAGGGACCAAGTCTCATGCCCGGCGGCAGCGAAGCCGCTTGGCCACATTTGAAGGAAATGTTTCAAGCGATCGCCGCGAAGGTCGGTCCGAACAACGATATTCCGTGCTGTGAATGGGTGGGACCACGTGGTGCAGGGCATTACGTCAAGATGGTTCACAACGGCATCGAGTACGGTGACATGCAACTCATCTGTGAAGCCTATCAACTGCTTCACGAGTTAGGCGGACTTTCAAACGACGAACTGTACGACGTCTTCACGGAGTGGAATGAGGGCGAACTGCAGAGCTATCTCATCGAAATCACCCGCGACATCTTTAGTGCGAAAGATGATCAAGGCGGCGATGGGTTCCTCGTCGACAAAATCCTCGATGTCGCCGGTGCCAAAGGCACTGGCAAATGGATGAGTCAGCTTGCCCTTGACCTTGGCGTGCCAAGCACCTTGGTCACCACCGCCGTCTTCGCTCGCGGATTGTCAGCACAGAAGGAAGCGCGAGTTCGAGCAAGCAAGATTCTGGGCGGACCAACGCCAACCGACAATCCAAAGATGGCCGCGGTTTGCAAAGAACTGATCGGCGATAAAAAAGCGTTCATCGAAGCGGTAAAGTACGCGCTGTACGCATCGAAGATCGTCAGCTACGCCCAGGGCTTCGTCCAATTGCAAGCTGCTTCAAGTGAACACAAGTGGAAGCTTGAGTTCGGACAGTGCGCGTTGTTGTGGCGAGGGGGCTGTATCATCCGCGCGCAGTTCTTGGACCGAATCAAAGAAGCATTTGACGAGTCGCCAGATCTCGAGAACCTCTTGATCTATCCCTACTTCAAGAACGCGCTCGATACCGCGCAGCCTTCTTGGCGTGCAGTGATTGCCGCCGCCGCAGTGATGGGAATACCAGTGCCAGTGTTCAGTGTGGCCTTGAATTACTACGACGGCTATCGCATGGCACGCTTGCCAGCCAACCTGCTTCAGGCACAACGTGACTACTTTGGTGCTCACACCTACAAGCGAATCGATAAAGAAGGAACCTTCCACAGCGAATGGCTTGATCTGCGAAAGCAACCCAAGGGTTAGTGCTTTTCTACAGCGACTCATCGCTGCTACGACGCGGTAAGATCTCACCCAACGGCACTCGCTTTGAGAACCGTTGGGTGCTTAGGTCAAAGGCGGGAATAGGAACGGCTTGGTGCTTGGGGGCAACCAGCAAAATTCATTGCGTGCAAGCTGATCCCGAAGGCTGATCTCAATCCCGAAGGCTGTGGCGCCGTCAGCCACTCGCAAGCCTTTTCTACGGGTCATCTCTCGGTGGCATGATTTGGGCTTCCAGGTTTTAAGTTAACCTGCATCTCCTTCGGATTTTCCCAATCAAGTCGACGAGTCGAAATCGCGGTCATGAAGCCGCCCATTCGCAAAAACGGAAGCGTGATGGACTCGCACTCACTGCGGCAACTATACTGAGTGCCTTGCCTAACACTCACCTTCCTTGCGGTTGATCTCAATGTTGCGAAGCCGTGTCGCGAATCGTTCTCCGATCGCGTTTTTAATACTTTGTTTGATGACAGCCGCTTGGTGTTTGCCGACCAGCGGCAACGAGGCCGAGGAGATCAAAAAGTGGGAACAAACATTCGAAAGCGACATTCTGCCAATCGTTCGCGACAAGTGCGTTGAGTGTCATCAAGGCAAAGACGCGGATGGTGGTTTCGATGCATCCAAGTTTGACTCGGGCACGCAAGTGTCAAAGAAGATGGATGCCTGGGAAGAGGTTGGCAAACGTGTCCGGCTGAAGGAGATGCCGCCTGAAGGAAGTCCTCAGCTCTCCGACGAACAGAAGGGGAAATTTCATCGCTGGCTAGATGCAAGGCCGAAGCAGGACCTTTGTTCGCAGCTTGCCAACGAAGAGACGCAGGCTTGGTATCGTGGCTTCGTGATGAGTCGTCGGCTAACGCGGACCGAATATCTCAATGCGATGCGTGATGTCATCGGAATGCCCGTCGATCCCCGGTTGGAGATTCCTTCGGATGGTTCGGGCGGCGAAGGTTTCGATACCAATGGAGACACCTTATACACATCGCCCATTCACATTGAACAATATCTTTCGATCGCATCTCAGATGATCGATGCCGCACTGCCATCACAAACAACGTCCGATGATGATGAGTTATCCGAAAAGCTCCGATCGATACGTGAGCAGATATTGGTTGCCAGTCCGGGGGCTCAGCTTACGGAGCGGGAGGCTGCAAAAACGGTGATCAATGCGTATGCCAGGAAAGCTTGGCGACGTCCTGTCGCGGAGGCTGAGACCGGCAGGCTACTTACGCTTTTTGATTACGCAAAAAATCAAGATGCCGATTTCATCACAGCGATTCGTGAGCCGCTGAAAGCGATTCTTGTATCGCCCAACTTCTTGTTCGTCGTCGAATCGGAATCGATGGAAGGAGGTGTTCAGAGGCTCACGCCCCATCAATTGGCTACACGCTTGGCATTGTTTGTCTGGTCATCCGTTCCGGATGAAGAGTTGTTGGCGATGGCGGACATCAATCAATTGGACACGGCACCTCAAGTCCTTTCGCAAGTCCGACGAATGCTCGCCGATGGGCGAGCTCGAGCTCTTGGCGAAAATTTCGGCATGCAGTGGTTGGGGCTGACCAACTTTCTTTCTTCGGTAAGACCTGATCGAGATGTCTTTCCGGAGTACAACGAAGAATTGGCGAAAGACCTTCGCGAAGAAGCAATCCAGTTCGTATCCAATGTCTTTCGCGAAGATCAGTCTTTGCTAGATCTGATCGATTCAAAATATATTTATGTCAACGGCAACCTTGCCCAGCATTACGGTCTTGAGCTTCCACAAGATGCCCCATGGCAGCGTTTACAAACGGAGAATGCGCGTCGCGGCGGTGTGATCACGTTGGGGGCCGCATTGATGACATCTTCTTATCCGCGTCGTACAAGTCCGGTCCTTCGCGGGCGATGGGTTCTGGAGGAAGTGCTCGGTGGCCGAGTTCCGCCACCGCCGCCCAACGTTCCCGCACTCCAAGAATCGGCAAACGAAAAGGTGACGACGCTGAGAGAACGATTGGAAATCCACCGCAAAAATCCAGACTGCGCGGCGTGCCATCATCGCATGGACCCGCTGGGCTTTGGATTGGAAAATTTTGATGGTTTAGGGCGTTGGCGTGAAACGGATCACGAACTTGCCATCGACTCCAGCGGTCAATTGCCGTCCGGTGAAACCTTCCGAGGTCCCGAAGAGCTCAAGCAAATTTTGCTGCGTCGATCCGGAGAATTTGAACGACATCTGGTGAAGAAGATGCTTGGCTTCGCACTGGGACGGGAGCTCAACAAGTTTGACGATTGCGTAATCAATGACTGCTTGGATCGATTGAACGCCGAAGGACATCGTGCGTCCGTCGTGATTGAGACGATTGCACTCAGCTTTCCATTTCAGCATCGCTACTTTAAAGCGGCAACCAAAAAACAATAGCCGATTCTATTCGTGAGAGGATTAAGAAGCATGTCAAAGAAGAATCTCGCCAAAAGTCAAACTAGCCGCCACGATGCGTTGTCACGCCGGCGATTCTTGCGCGGCAGCAGTGTTTTACTCGGCTTGCCGTTCCTGACTTCACTTGAGCATAAAACGTTCGCGTCGACGGCGGAGATCAAAGCACCGATTCGCTCTGCGTTTATCTACTTCCCCAACGGTGTCTGGGAGAAAGCGTGGGTTCCAGAAAAAACCGGTAGCGACTTTGAATTACCGCCCTCACTTGAACCACTCGCCGATTTGCGATCCGAAGTTCTCGTGCTCTCTGGACTGGATAAAAAGAACAGCCACGGGGGAGACGGGCACTATGCGAAGACCGCAAACTTCTTGACGGGAATGCCGGTGGCAAAGACGACCGGCAAGGATATCAGTAGCGGCGGGATCTCCGTGGATCAGCTCATTGCCAATCATGTTGGAAATCAGACACCGTTGCCTTCGCTAGAGCTGGGTACGGAACCGGTGATCAGTGGAATCGACAGCAACGTGGGATACACACGCCTGTATGGTTCGCATATATCTTGGCAAACACCAACACGTCCAATCGCTAAGGAAATCAATCCCCGAGTGGTTTATGAAAGACTGTTCAGCAAAAAACTCAGCGGTGATTTAAAGAAAGCGGAGTCCTATCAGAACCTGCTTGATTTTGTACTCGAAGATGCAAAGCAAGTCCGCGGAACACTCGGCCGAGACGATCAGTTCAAAATGGATGAATATCTCGACGCGGTACGCGCGGTCGAGAAACGAATCGAATTTGCGACGAACGGTAAGCCACGTTCGTGGGAGCCCGACATTGACTCCGATGAAGTCGCAAAGCTCGAACCGGGAACGCCGAAAGATTTCCGCGAGCACATTGACGTCATGCTTGACCTGATGGTCCTTGCCTTTCAAACCGACTCAACGCGAGTCAGTTCATTCATGTTCGCCAACGACGTCTCAGGCCGAAACTTTTCGTTCATAGATGATGTAAAGGGTGGGCATCACGAGCTTTCACACCACGAGAACAATGACGAGAAAATAAAGCAGTATCAAAAGATCAACCGTTGGCATGTGGAGCAGTTTGCCCGAATGATCGGTAAAATGAAGGCGATCAAAGAAGGCGAAAACACGCTGCTGGACAACAGCATGATTATGTTTGGCTCAAGTTTCTCAGACGGCAATCGCCATGATCCCGACAACCTACCCATCCTACTCGCGGGTCGGGGCGGCGGCTCCATCAAGCCTGGGCGTCACCTGGCTGCGGAAGGCCAGGTGCCGGTTTGTAATCTGTATCTCTCGATGCTGAGAAGAAATGGACTCGAACTTGAAAGCTTTGGTGACAGTAACGATGAGATCGCTGACTTGTGATGTAGCTCCATGTGGAGCGTGAGAGCAGGCCTTGAGCAGTCGAATTGGAAGCCCAGTGACTGCACCTACCACACTCCAGCGGGGAATGTGGTGGATTTTGTCGTGCTCGGCTTTCAGCGATACCGAATCGGTAAACAAACTTCCCCATCTCGCCATGCTTCGATGAATCGCGGCAGGCTCGGCAGAACCTCAGTCGCCTGAACAATCTCGTGTCTATCCATCCAAAACGCTTCGGCAACCTCTTGGATGTCCGGTGTTGGGATCGCGTGTTCGCTTAACTCTGCGTACCAGAAAGCCAGCTTCGTGCCCCAAGGAGTGACGCTTCGCCAGCAGCATGTTACCGGTATGACTTCGATCGATAGCTCTTCTTGCATTTCGCGAACCAGAGCCTGTTCCTCCGTCTCTCCAAATTCGATGGTGCCGCCGGGCAGGCACAACTTGCCAGGGGCCGTTACGTTTTGGCTTCGACGAATCGTCAACATTTTTTCGCCGCGAATCATTACGCCAACAACGCCGCGTTTACCCTTGATGAACGGTTTCGGACTGGTCATGGTCATCCAAAAGACAAGCTGGTCAAGGTCGCGTTCATGCGACCCTGCGAAATGATGTAAAAAAAATCTCAATGAAGTGGATGCGAATGTAATCTTTTCGGGGTCGCCTGAAGACACCGCTTGACATCGATTTGAACTGACGGCCTAGTGAAGCGCTACCCGAGGATTCGATTTGTTTGACTATACACCACGCCATGCTGCTCAAGCCCTGAAGGTCGTCCAAACTCTGCAGGCGGCGGGGTTTTCCGCATATTTTGCGGGAGGCTGTGTCCGTGACGCGTTACTAGGGCGACAGCCCAAAGATTTTGATGTCGCAACGGATGCCGTTCCCGATGAAGTAAGAAAAATTTTTGGTAAACGACGAACACTCGCCTTTGGTGCTTCGTTCGGTGTGATTGGTGTGCTGGGCGAGGCTTCGACGCCGACAGAAGTTGCGACCTTCCGAAGCGATGGTGACTATTCGGACGGTCGAAGGCCTGACTCGGTTCGCTTTGGCACCGCAGAACACGACGCACTTCGACGCGATTTCACAATCAACGGCATGTTCTACGATCCCATCGGCTCCCAGGTCATTGACTATGTCGGCGGAGAAATCGATTTGCGAGATGGGATCATTCGCGCCATCGGCGATCCCGGAAAACGGATCGGTGAAGACAAATTGCGGATGCTTCGCGCGGTCAGATTTACGGCTTCCCTCGAGTTTGGAATCGCTCCGTCGACGCTGTTTGCGATTCAACAATTTGCCGCAGATGTGACTGTCGTCAGCGGCGAAAGAATCGGAGCTGAAATGCGACGCATGCTAGGCGGCAAGGGGGCAACTGACGCAATTCAGCTGCTGTTCGATACGAACCTGATTCCATTCGTTTGGCCATCACTTGCCGCTCGTGCCGCTGAAGATTGTTTGTTATTGCCCGATGTCAAACGTTTGGCGTCATTGGTTCAGCCGTATTCGTTCATCGTTTTGACCGCATGCCTGCTTACGCGAATAAACACGGCGACGAAATCATCCATTTCTGAGATTGTGGCAGGTTGGAAATTGTCTTGCGATGAACAAAGGGCGATCAGTGAATCGATCGCTCATTACCGAACGGTACTTAACGCAAACGAACTTCCATGGTCCACGGTCCAGCCCGTCGTTGCCTCACGAGATGCGGAAGCGATTATCGGCTCCGCAAGGGCATGGGCAGCCTCCTTTAGCCGATCTAACGAAGGCATTCTCTACTGCGAAAAGAGACTTAAGTGGCCGCGGGAGCAACTCGATCCGCCCCCGTTGATCACCGGTGATACGCTCCATCAGCTCGGTTTTAAGCCAGGGCCACCGTTTCGCGGAGTGCTGCAATCGATTAGAGATGATCAACTCGATCAACGCATTGTCACCAGAGAGGAAGCGATCAAGAGAGCCATTTCATTATTGGCTGATCTTTGAAAAAGTGATCACCGCGGGATGACAAGTCAAACCCACGAGCAAAAGTCTCCTTCCACTCGATTCAATCCCGCGTTGTTCCAAGGAACAACGCGGGTCAAACGATGCCTATCATTGATCGAACTACTGCCCCAAACCTTGGAAATCGAAAGATGGCGCCGCTGCGGCATCATCTGGAGCCGATGGTTCGGTCGAAGTTGATTTTTCAATCAGTTCTTCTTTCGATAATCGCAACTGGCGGTAAGTTGCCTCGGGAATAACGTAATACCATTCCGCAAATCGGCCATTCAATTCACGAACTCGACGGCGAGCCGTTTCAAGTTTGTCTTTGCGTTCGTCCAGTTTGCGTTGATTTTCCTTGGTGATTTTTTCCTGTTCCGCTTCAAGTCGCTCCTGCTTTTCTTCAGCAGTTTCGGCTTTGTCAGCATCCTTCGGCATTACCTCAGCAGTCGCTGGTACTGTTGTTGTGGCCTCGGCAGCGGGTATCGCTGCAGGCGCAGTCTCTGTAGCAGGGGCAGTCTCTGTAGCAGGGGCGGCATCTGTTCCAGGAGCCGGCCGATCATCCTTGGCTGAGTCCGCCGCGAGTTCAGCTTCTGATTTAGTGTTGTCGTTCTTTGGATCATCCTGGCCTTGGCCGGTGCCTGTTGCTTCGCCTTTGCCGGTTTGTTCGGCCGTGCCCTCAGCCGATTCGCTCGTCTCGGTCTTGACTTCTTGCGTTTCCTCGGGTTCTTCGGTCGCAGGTTCGGCCGATTCCGCGGCAGGTTCCTTGGCCAGCTCAGTTGATTCCTTTGCAGGTTCCGCCGGTGTCGAGGCTTCTTGAACCGCAGGCTGTTTCATCTTCTCGTCGGCCGGTGGTTCACCTGGTTCCTGCTCGGACGTCGGAGGTGCGGCTTCTGCAGCCTCGCCTTTAGCATCGGCGTCTGCGGGATCACTTTCTGCCTTGGCCTTTGCCGCTTCGGCTGCTTCCATTTCTTCGACGGTCTTAGGAATCGTCGCTAGTTCAGGCGGTGGAAATTTGGATTCATCGACTCGTGTCGTCACAAGCAAGTATCGATTTGAGCCGGCTTGTTCTTTCTTTTCCGCATTGGCAGTCGCAGCGTCTTCAGCATTGACCTCCGCGCTGGCTTCTTCAATTCCCTTCACGTTTCCAAATCGCAAGACGTATTGAACGCCGTCTTTAAGAGTCACAATCATTTCGCCGTTGGCCGAAAGAATGTCACCTTGGGTCACGGGAAAGAAACCGCGAGTCGCCAGCGAAAGTACCGCTTGCTGATCGCTGACAAGATCCTTGTCCGCCTTCAAGTTTTCGCTCATGCCTTTTGGCTTGGCGGCAACATCAACGATCTTGAGATCATCGAGAGCATTCTTTAGCGTATTCAGCTTTGCGGTGGCAAGTTTCTCACCTTCGCCGAGTTTCGATTCCTTGGCTTCGCCCTGCTCGTCATAGACAACCAAGGAGTTCAACTGCCAAGCGTTACTACCATCGATCGCGAGCTTTGCGTCATAATGTTTTTCGATCGCGAGGGAGTTTCCCATTTCAAGCGCCGCATCGTAGTTTTGAATTTCGACTTCGCTGATGTCGATGCTGCTTAATTGAAGAAGATCCTTCTCGATCCAATCTTCAAACTTCGTCGAAAGTGGTTTGTCATCAAGTGTGACAACATAAACTGGATCTTGACCTGGGACGCGTGCGTAGCGTTTACCTTCGCTGCCCTTGACGGGGTTTCCGATGATGATCGACGCGAGTGTCGAGTTGTTCTGGCCCTTCAACGTGATCAGTCGACCCACGCCTTCGTCGCCTGCTTCAAGTGACTCGACGTTCGGTTCCAGCACACCCAGATTGGCATGATCTTCCGGGTTCTCGGTTTGAATGTCGAGCACCTTTACACCGACCAAAGCGTTGGCGGCATCTTTCATCTGCTCCGCAGCATCCGCGGGGTAATTGTTCCGCGAAGGCAATGACCAAACTCCAGATTGATCGTCCTTGGAGACTTCGAATTTTGCAATCTCACCTTGCTCTTCATTGAATGTCGTGATGCGGAGAATGGACGCCGCAAGCGGATCATTGAAGCTTGGAAAGAGAGGCTGGCCAATCAAGCTTTCTGTTGAGCTATCCGACTCTGGGGTGCGCGATACAAATACCGCCACCACAAGCATCGCTAAAGCAGCGATCCAGTAGATTCCTGTTTTTGCGCCTTCGTTCACGACAACCACTCTTTTCTGAAAACTGAAAACTGAAAACTGAAAACTGAAAACTGAAAACTGAAAAACTTACTTCAACCGACTCTTGGTGATGTTCTCACGCTCGCGCAGCCGACGCGATGCAAAAACAATCACACCAATGATCAACGGTGGTATGCACGGCAGGATGACGGCAGCCAGCTTCACTGAATTTTGAATTTCGGTGACTTGTTGATCGGCTTCTCGACGAATGTCTCGAATGCTTCGTTCGCGATCACGTTCGGCTTTCGCACGCTTGACGTCGAGAGCTCGCTGCAGCTGCTCTTGCTTGATCGCGAATTGCTGAGTTTTCTCTTGCACCACGGCGCGGCTCACTTTTCCGTCCGCACTTTGCTTTTGTAGATCAGCGACCGTTTCACGAAGCGACTGCAATTCGGAGTCGTTCTTTTCCTGAGCTTCGCGAACGAAGGTATCAAAGTCGTCTTGGAACTTTTTGCCGTTCTGGCGAACAAGGCTAGACGCTTCTTCTTTGACGGAGTCGATCATTCGCAAACTGCTAAAAATCGGCTCATGCTTGCGAACTTCGAGGAAATCAAGTTCACCGGTCAAATAATCGATCGTGTTAAGCAGGTAGGTCACGTTTTGAAATTGGAAACGCAAGTCTTGCGCTTGATTAGGTTCAGCGCGAAGCTGCAAAAACACCGGCAACATCATGTCAGTATCCGCGGTGTAGACGACCTTGATGCCCGCTGCGCCGGTGGGCTTTTCTTCCGCTGTCTCATCCGACTCTGCGGCAGCAACGGCTCGTTTTGCGGCGGGAGCTTCTATCGCCATTGCAATCGTTTGAGCACCTTGCGGCGCCCCTTCTTCTCGAAGCAGCGTCGACTCGCGGCTGAGGATTCGCTGTGCTGCTTCGGTATCGAGAAGACCACTGAGTGCCCCCGTACGAAGCAGAGGCGTGTGCGTCAGTTTGCTATCCGCTTTGGCATTCAAAACGCCTGCATACAGCCCCAGTACTTGACGAAGACCACTGGTGATCGGATTCACTTCGCTCAGGGCATCAACGGCTCCGGGGGACTGTGAATCGACAAACACCCAAAGATCATTAACGTTCATTTCCAAGTTTGGATACGGATTGTACTGCTGCCAAGCGAGCGAAGGATTGAAGGTTCCTTGCATGCTCGGTTTGCCAGGAACATCGAGGTCGAGCACATCCCACAATTGACGAATGTCGCCTTTGGGAGCCGGTCCGCCACCGCCCATAAATCCACCGGGTGCTTGTTTTGGTTCTCCGGTGGGAGTGATGAAGTTCTGTGCAAAGGGTAAAGGGTCTTCGAAGATTGCCGTTGGAACACCTGCTTTGACCGCGTCCACAAAGCGGGCGAACTGCTCCGGGGCGAGCGATGACGGTTGCACCGCCACAAGGGCGTCGTATTGGCCTGGCAAAACAGCACCACTGAAGTCGACCACTTCGACCTCGTACTGCTTTTCCAGTTCTTCAACGAGCGGGTGCTTTTGAACCTGCTGGAAACTCATCCCCTGCATCACCGTGCCGCCATTGAGACGAGCGTCGGTTTCCACAATTCCAACTCGCTTGCGATCACCGCGAGCGACGGTGTTGATCGAACGAACTAATTCGTACTCAACCGGAACGCCGTATTCAAAAATGGGAATGGTGACCTTTTCGAGACCGCTTTTGAACGCGGCCCCAAGGATCAATTGCTTTTCTTGATACGAGCCTTTTTCACGGACAAGTCGCGTTACCGGTTCGATGCCAAAACGCTCTTGAGCCAGCGCTGCTTCTTCGCTAAATAACTCAATGTTGTCATAAAGATTAACTTCAATGGTGCGTCCATTCGTCGACGCCTTGCTACGAAACTCTTTCAAAAGATTAAGAAGTTCATACCGGGTCCGAGCGTACTGCTCTGGAATGTCAGCACTAATGAAGGCATCGATCACGATCGGACGTTTGGCATCGAGTTCGCGAATGAGCTTCATCGTCGCTGGCGCGAGTGAGCTTACTTTGCCTTCGGTCACATCTTTACGAATCAAGTCCATGTTTCGGAACAGCACCACGGCGCCGCCGGTGACGAGAACCAAAGCCAAAGTTCGGGCGATGTAATGCCAAGCCATCGTCTTGCCGTCTTTGCCGCCGGTCCAATGCCGGCGTCCAATCAAGATCATGCAAATGTAAAGCGCAACAACAGCGGCGAGCAGGAAGTAAACCACGGACGAAAGGCTGATCACACCGCGGCCAAAGTCGTCAAAAGGACGTGCGATTCCCGATTCGGTGAGCACACCCGCAAGTTCCTTGTTCGGGATGATCGACTTGGACAGCGAAGCGAAAGCAAGCGGAGCATTGAAAAGGGCTCCCAGGATAAAACCGACCGTCAAATTTCCTGTCAGAAACGATGCGATCATGCCGATTGCAATCATGGTCAATCCGACAAACCAGTAGCCAAGATACGTGGCAAAAATCAGTCCCGTATCGAGTGAGCCTTCCGTCAATATCGCCAACGTCAAGAACGTGCTGATTTGCGAGAACAACAGCGAAGCGGTGAAAATCGCCGACGCCGCCATGTACTTCCCGATGACGATATCAAAATCGTCGGCCGGCAACGTTAGCAATAATTCGTCCGTTCCCTGACGCTTTTCCTCCGCCCAAATACTCATCGTGATCGCTGGAATGAACACCAGCATGATCAGCGGATACCAGTAGTTGAGTTGGTCAAGCGTCGCGAGGTTTTGATTGAAAAATTCGTAGGGCCAGAACGCCGCAAGCGATGTGAGAAACACAAAGATGCACAAAAACACATAACCGGTCGGGTTGCTGAAGTAGCCGACGAAGTTGCGTTTCATCACCGCATAGGCGGCCCGCTTGGTGCTCGAAAGTGCCGCCACGACGAGCAGCACGACGACGAGGAAAACCAAGTCGAATAGCAACAAGTTAAGAACGGCAGAGGAGATCGAGGGGAGATTCATGGATCGTCTTGAAAGGGTGCTGTGTGAATCAATGGGACAAAACGGCGAGCATCAAACCGTGACACCGCGGGTCAATGTGTGGAAGGCCTCGTCGATATTGGCCCCCGACTTTCGTAAGCCTTCGACCGAACCGTCGTAAACCAAACGGCCTTCGTTGATCATCACAACGCGGTCAGCCATCGCTTCAACTTCTTGCAAGATGTGCGTGCTGAGCAAAATTGTTTTGGTCTCGCTCAACTTTCGAAGCGTCGCGCGAACGCCACGGATTTGATTTGGGTCCAAACCCGCGGTCGGTTCATCCATGATCAAGACGTCGGGCTCATGAAGCAGTGCCTGAGCCATACCGACACGCTGCTTAAAACCCTTGGACAGCTTGCTGGTCGGTTTGTACATGACGGTCGAAAGGTCGCAGATTTCGACCACCGCTTCGATCCGCTGTTTTTTATAAACCGAGCTTAGCCCGCGGGCCTCGGCGAAAAAATCGAGCATCGAGGCGGGCGTCATCTCAGGATAAAGCGGGCCGTTTTCCGGAAGGTAGCCAAGGCGTTTGCTTCCTTCAATGCGGTCTTCCATCATGTTGTGGCCGGCGATCCGCGCGAACCCTTCGCTGGGAGCGATGTAGCCGGTCAGCATCTTCATCGTGGTGCTTTTTCCGGCCCCGTTAGGACCTAGAAACGCGACCAATTCGCCTTCGCCGACCGAGAACGTTACGTCACGTGTTGCCGCGAAAGGTCCATAGAATTTGCTCAATCCTACGGCTTCAATCATCGGCTTCCGTGGGGAAGCATTTTCGCTTTTTGACATCTGCTAGCTGCAAGTTTGCGGTGGAGAAGTTGTCGATTGACCAGTCACGGACGTGACAGGGGTTCAACGCGACAATATAACGCACAATTGAAATCACTCAACGGCGGTCGGAGAGTGACCAATCTGGTGGAGTTACGACGATGAATCAGTGTTGGTTCAATCGAGGAACCTACGGTAGAGGCCGAAGCACGACGCGGCGAATGTCCATAACGGCCGCGCCCGGCTTCGTTTGCGGCTTGATCGTGAGCGTCTGATTGCCCGCAAATAGTTGCACCTGACCAATCGTCCGCGAGATCATGTGTTGAAAATGCCCCGTTTCCTGAACAACGAACGTCAGCGTTTCGCCGCCGATCTCGACCGCGACCTCGGCTCCACCACTGCCGTTTCCACATCCCTGCTGAATCTCAATCTCATAAAAACCAGCCTTTTCGACATTGAATTCCCAGTCGGCCCAGTCCGCGACGAGCGTCCAGAAACCAAGGACATTTTTATTTGCCTGAGGCTCGTAACGCATGTTTTTTGCATGAACCCGAGCATCTTTGGCGTGCAAGCGAATGTCGCCCGCAGCGGGAGTCACCAAGGCCCGGAGTCCCTGGGTGGCACTGTTCATCGCCGCCCGCCACTGAGTCCATGCTTGCCCCGTCGCTGCAGCGGTTGCTTCGGGTACCAACCTCGTTGAGTCTTGTTCAACATATAATCGCCGGTGCTTCGCTTCATCGAAGTCAGGATTCGGCGTTGGCATGCGAGCACCGACGCTTGCCCGCCAAGCGATCATTTTTTTGAGCATACCTTGAGCCCGCTCGGGTTCATCTGCGGCCAGGTTTTTTGTCTCTGATTTGTCGTTTGCCAAATTGAAAAGCTCGACCGAGCCGTCTTCAAAATGCTCGATCAGTTTCCAATCTCCTTCCCGAATCGCACCGGCGGGGCGTCCGCCTTGGTTTGTGTAGTGAGGGAAGTGCCAAAACAGCGGACGAACCAGCATCGCCTCACCGGACAGCAACTTGGTGATGTTGAGTCCGTCCAACGGTCCTACTTGCTTCGCGACATCGACGCCGGAGGCTTGAAGCAGCGTGGGGACAAGGTCCGTCAATACCACCGGCGCTTCAGAAGTGCTGCCAGGAGCCGTGACGCCCGGCCAACGGATGATCAGCGGCTCCCGAAGTCCCCCCTCATACAAATAACCTTTTCCGG
>Ga0105050_10004489_pt1 | contig 18594 bp, 22 predicted proteins | sample FRY01_FD_78088 | JGI IMG/M metagenome (GOLD analysis project Ga0105050, IMG submission 78088) | Freshwater microbial communities from Lake Fryxell liftoff mats and glacier meltwater in Antarctica - FRY-01 | ecosystem: Environmental > Aquatic > Freshwater > Ice > Glacier meltwater ... | reverse complement strand
TCCGCCAGCGCCCCAAGCGTCAGCTTCCCCACATGGCGCTGACCATCCAGCCAGATCGCCACTTCCCCCGCCCAAGGGTTCGCCATCACAGTGCCGTAAAGGTCAAAGCCCCGGCCGAGGCCATGGTCAGATCATACGTCGCCTCGCCATTGTGGCTGCCCGCATATTCAACCGCAGTAATCATGAATGCTCCCTCGACCACACCAAAGCTGGGGATAATCACCTGAAAATCCGGCACTTCCCCGTCAAAGAATATCTGCCGCGCGCGTTCATCAGTCCCCGCATCGCGAAACACCCCCGAGCCAGAGATCGACGCCGATTTCACACCCGCACCCGCCAGCAGTTCCCGCCAACCGCCCTGCGATTCCAGCGATGTCACATCCACCGTTTCCGCGTTGAAGCTGATCCGCGTGGCACGCAGCCCCGCGATTGTCTCGAACAAACCGTCGCCGGTCATATCCAGCTTGATCAACAAATCTTTGCCGCTTTGCACTGCCATCATCTCTCTCCGTTATCCAAACCGGCCCGAAAGCCCCGATCAGTCTTCGACCCGCGCCCGGAAGGTCAGATCAATCCGTCGCACCGCACCCGCGTCACGCCGCTTCGCCACCGCCTTGACAAACCGCAAGCCCACAAGACGCCCCCGTGCCAGCACGAGCGCCGCATCCACCAACGCATCGGAAATCACGCCCCCCAGCACCTTGGCCGCCTGGAACCCCTCGGCATCCGAAATCACACTGACGGTGAACCGATGCTCCGCACCACCCCCGGTTTTATCGGACTGGTCGACCACATCTTCGGGCCCGATCAGCACATAGGTGCCGGTGCCGCCGCCCGCAGGCACCGCGTCATGCAACGCAACGCCCGCCATCCCCGCCGTGCCCACCAGCCGCTGATAAACCGCCGCCTGCAAAGCCGCCGCCACGCCATAGCTCATACCGGTCCCTCCTCACGCGCAAAGCAGGTCAGATATTGCCCCGCAGCATCCCGTTCCGTCACCGCCAGCACTGCGAACAGGCGCGCGCCGTCGCGAAACCGCTGCCCCGGCACAGGCCGCGACGGCGCGCCAAACGGCGCCCCCCGCACCGTGATCCGGTAGGGCACCGAGGCCAACGTCACATCCTCCCCCGCCGCATCCCGCCCCGACCCCGCTACCACCTCGGCCCACAGCGTGCCCAAAACCGTCCAGGTCTCCGCAAAGCCGCCAGCCCCGTCCGCCACCCGCTGCGTCCCTTCCAGCACCAACGCCCGCGAAAGTTCGGTCATGCCGCACCCCCGCCCAGCACCCGCACCGTGCGCCAGCGTTCAATCAGCGTGACCACGCCAAACGGCAGCCCCGACGCACGCAGGCCCGCCTCGTGCCGCCGCTCGTAAAACTCTGCCGCAAGCAGCAGCACTGCCTGCGCCAGATCGGCAGGCACCGCAGCCCAAGCCACACCAAAGCCCGCGTCAAACACCACCTCCACCCGCCCGTCCGACGGCACCAAAGGCAGCATCGCCCCCGACGCCATCAGCTTCGGGCGGTGTGTATCGCGCACCAAACGGTAACGCGCAGGATCCACGGCCACCGCCGCGCCCAGTTCATCCACCAACGTCACCGACACGACGGCAGACACCGGAGCCACCGGCAACGCCTGTTCGCCCCCCCGCCGCCAATCCTCCAACGTCAACAAAAACCGCCGCGAGATCAGCATCTTGCCAATCCGCCCTTCAATCGCCGCCATCGCAGCACGCAGGTAACCCACGATCAGCTCGTCCTGCATCCCGTCATCGGCAAACCCGGTGCCCAGGCGCAGATGGTCCTTCAGCGCCTGCACCGGCAAAGCCGCCTGCGGCACGCTCGTCTGCTCGATCAACATCATGATATCTCTCCGGAAATCCCTGCTGAAAATTCATGGGCGCGCACCCGCATCGCTCGGACGGAGGGGAGCAGCTAGACGACACGAGAGCCGAAGCCCCGGCACGCGCCCATGTGCCCGGCGTTACCGCCGGGCCATCGCGCTGCCCGTCAGGACACCGCGATTTTCAGCAGCTTGATCGCCGCATAATCGGATACATCGCCACCCACGCGCTTTGTTGCGTAGAACAGCACATGCGGCTTGGCGCTGAACGGGTCGCGCAGCACGCGCAGATCAGGGCGTTCCGCAATGGTGTAGCCGCTGACGAAATCGCCGAACGCAATCGCATAGGCGTTGGCCGCAATATCGGGCATATCCTCGCAGATCAGCACCGGATAGCCCATCAGCCGCGCCGGTTCCGCCGCTGCTAGCCCGTCCGACCACATGAAGCGGCCGTCGGCATCCTTCATCTTGCGCACCGCGCCTGCGGTCTTGGAATTCATCACGAAGGTCGCATTGGCGCGGTAGGGTGCACCAAGCGCATAGACCAGATTGATGATGCAATCGACCGCATTGGTCGTTGCGAAATCCGCCGCAGCACCTGTTGGCACATAGCCGATGCTTCCCCAGGTCCACGACGCATTCGCCACCTTCGCGGGCAGCAAGAAGCCTTTGGGCTTGTCGACGCCATCGCCGTTCACGAACGCCGCCGATTCCGCGCGGATGAACCGCGTGGCAATCTTGCCCGCAAGCCAGCCCTCGACATCAAAGGCGCTGTCGTCCAACAAACGCTGGCTGGCCTTCGGCATGGCGGAAAGTTCATGCAGACGGATCGAAATCCGTTCGATCGTCGGCGTCGAAGTCTCGACCTGCGCCGCCAGTTCCGTGGCCCATCCCGACCCTACCTCGGTCCGGTCAACCAGCACATCAAACGATGTGCTTTCCACATTCACCACATTGGCAATCGCACGGATCGACGATGTGGCCAGCAGCAGCGACTGAATGGTTTCCGACGTTTTCGGATCCACCAGATAACCGCCGTCCGCTGCCACAGCGGTGGACATGGCCTTGCCTTCCAGCACCAGCCCGCGCAAGCCGTCATCATCGCCCGACCGCAGATAGGCGTTGAACGCCTTCTTGTGCGGCACCTCCACCTCGGCATTCAAGGAAAGTGCGGGGCGCCCGTAAGTCATTGTTTTCCGGTCCAGCATGGTCAAACGTTCTTCCTGTTGTTGCAACGCAGATTTAACTTCGCTCTGAAAGCCGTTGAACTCTTTCAGAAATCCCTCCATGGCCTTTTTCACTTCCGCACCCGGATGCAGGCCACGGGGCAAATCTCCCCCAGCCCGAGCCTTTGTCTCGGTCATCATGTCTTTCCCTCAGGTTGGTCGTGAAATGGCCGCTCAGGTCTCGGCCAGCCTCCGGCGTGCATCCTCAAAGATCATCGCCAGATCGCGCCAGTTCCACTCGGGTTCATCACCCTTCGCAGAGACCCGCGCTTCGGGAAGCATCGGAAAGGTCACAAGCGACACCTCCCAAAGCTCCAGCTCGGCAAGCAGGCGCTGCCCCTTGCCATCGCGTTCCGCCCGCAGCGTGCGATAGCCGATGGACAGCCCGTCAATCGCGCCCGCCGCCAGCAGGGCCACCGCCTCGCGGCCCCGCTCCACCTCCGTCAGGATGCGGCCCTTGACGTAAAGCCCCGTCGCATCCTCGCGCACCGCGTCCCACACGCCAATCGGCTGCGCCGGATCGTGCTGCCACAGCATCTTGACCCGTCGCCCGCTGTCCGTCAGCCGCTTCAGACTGGCGGCATAGGCGCCCGCCTGCACCACATCCCCCCCCTGATCGCGCTTGCCGAACAGACTGGCATAGCCTTCGACATTGCAGCCGTCCGTCACCACGATGCCCGCATCGGGCCGGTGGAACTTGCGCTCTGGTGCGCCGAAATTCATCATCATCCCATCACCTCATCGCCGCCCTCAGCAAAGCCTCCGCGCCCTGCGTCAGCAGGAACGCGGCGACCCCGTAGACCCCCAGCCAGATGCGCTTTTCCAACCGCTCCAGCGTACCTTCAATCTGGCCCAGCCGGTATTCCAGCCCGACCCAACGTTCATTGGCCACACGCTCGTTCGCCTCGATCCGTGCGGCAGCAACGTCGAAACTGTCGTAAAGAAACCGCGACCCCGGCTCTGGACGGCCGCTCATTCCTCCTCCGCGATCCGCGGCAGCCCCAAAAGCGCGCGCTTCTCGGCCACGGTCAGGAAATCCGCCGCCCCCACCCGCGCCCATTGCTGATCCCGCTCCACCGCCAGCGCGGGCACCTGATCCAGATCGGGGCGCAGCTCCACCGCCTCACCGCTGAAACCTGAAATCCAGTGCGAGATTGCCGCCGTCACCTTCGCGACCAAAGGCAACACGGTCAGACGGTAAAACGCCCGGTTCGCCTCCTGATAATTGGCGTAGGTCGCATCTCCAGGTATCCCCATCAGCATCGGCGGCACACCGAAGGCGATGGCAATTTCCCGCGCTGCCGACTCCTTGGTCTTCTGAAACTCCATGTCGGAAGGCGAGAACCCCATTGGTTTCCAGTCGAGTCCCCCTTCCAGCAGCATTGGCCGCCCGGCATTGCGCGCGCCTTGATGGTTGGCCTCGATCTCGCTGACCAGCCGATCATACTGATCGGGCGACAACGACGATTGCCCATCCGCCCCCTTGTAAACAATCGCGCCACTTGGCCGCGCGGCATTGTCCAACAGCGCCTTGGACCAACGTGATGCTGCCACATGCACATCAATCGCCACCGCCGCCGCTTGCAACGGTGAAAAACCATAGTGGTCGTCCTGCGGATGGAACGTCTTGATATGACAAATGGGCGCCACGCCGCCGGTCATGTCAAAACGATGCTTTCGTCCTCCAACGGCATAATCATAGGCCACCGGCCATCCATCCGCCCCCGGCACCAAAGCCATCCTGTCCGACCGCAGCACATGCAATTCGCCCGGCACGGCACCACTGCCCGGCACAGCCTCCAGATATGCGTTGCCCGACAACAGCAATTGCGCATAAACCGCCTCGAACAAATCCGCCCGCCCCTGCACCGGGTTCGGGCGGCGGATCAGATCCAGCACAGGATGCACGTCATAGCGCCGCTCTGCATCCTGCAACACGAGGGGCAGCGCCGCTGCCGCCTCGGCAATCAGCTTGACAACACGGAAGCCAATCGGATTGCCTTGAAACCCGGTCTTGGTCAAAGACACCACGTCACGCGGGCTCCACGCCACCCGGCCCGAGCCTTGCCATGCAATCACCGGCCCCGTCGCCGACGCCTTCACCTCCGGCACCGCTTTTTCAGCGCGCCGCAGAAAATCGAACACCATTCTGGGAAACTCCTTGTCTGTCCGGGGCCTGCGCCCCCAAAGGCCACGGCGATCGCCGCAACGCTTTCGTTTTCATCTTGGCGTAAATATCCGCGCCGCGGGACTCCGCCCTTAGCCACGGGAGCCGCCTTCGGGGGCATCGAGCCCCTCTCAGCCGGCACTATCGTGGAACACCCCTCGATGGCGTATGGCTCATTGGCGTCGAAGCCTCCGGCGGGGATATTTAGAAACAGAGAATGCAGGAAGCATGGCGCTCACTCATCCCGTGGCGGCGCCGCAGGAAGGGGCTCAATGCACCCGAGGGCGGCTACGCCCGTCAACGGCCTGTTGACGTATCAGGCTTGAACGAACCCGCTGACTCAGGACTGGCGTAGCTCCTGGCTGGAATGGCCCCCTGACGGGAAGGTTTGGTTGCTGAGACCAACTCTGATCAGGAGACCATCCCGTGGCTGACGCCACGATAGAGGTGAGCCCTCTACGCCGCCGCATGATTGACGACGTGAGCCTTCGCAACCCGTCGCCAGCTACACGGCGATCCTATATTCACGCCGTAAGCAAGTTGAGCCGATATTTCGGCCGTTCACCAGATCGGCCGGGTCAGGAAGATGTGCACGCCTTCCAGGTTCATCTGGTTTCGCAGGGCATTTTCTGGCCGGCGCTGAACCAAACGATGTGTGCGTTGCGGTTCTTTTACGGGGTGACGCTGGATCGTGCCGAGATCGTAGGGCGGATCGTCTATGCCCGGACGCCACTCAAACTGCCGACGATCCTGCGTGCGGACGAGGTCGTGCGCTTCCTTGAAGCGGTGCCGCCGGCCTTCGCGCTCGGCAGCGGTGAGCCTCAAGGCCGCGGATCTCGACAGTGACCGAATGCTGAGCCAGGTCCGTCACGGCAAGGGGGCCAAGGACCGCACTGTCATGTTGTCACCGCAGTTGCCCGGGATATGCGCATCTACCGGCGTCTCGCGCGCCCGCAGGAATGGCTGTTTCCGGGGGCGCGACGACAAGCCGATCGACGTTCGGGTCTCCACGCGGCCTGCCGTTCTGCGGCCAAGGCGGCGGGGCTGATCAATCGACACAGAGCTTTGCACAAGCTGCTACCTCATCGAGAATTTATTATTCAACTTCAAAGAGTTAAAGCGCATTGCCGACAAAATCGGTACCTCCTTCACCGCCAATGATCTGCGCCGTCGCCGCCCTCATCAACTCACATTGAATCTTAACAGACCCTAGAGCGTCCGCACGCCCGGCCTGCGCCACGTCAGCGCGGGTTCGATCATCAGATCGGTCAGCGCCCAGACCAAGGCGTCCACCCGGTCGGGTGAACCCTTGCCCTCATACCCCAGCGCGGTCATGCGGCACATCTGGTCTTCCAGCGCGCCAAGCCCTCGAAGATGTTTCACCCGCCCCTGTTCGTACAGGGCGGCCACAGGTTCAGCGCGGGCAATTTTGCCGCGCGCCGCCCGTACGGCGCGGTAGGACACAAGCGGGTCGATCTGGCGGATCACCGATTCCACCAGATCACCACCCTGATTGACCTCGGCCACCAACCGTTCGGCCCCGTGCCGATCCATCGCCGCCAAAGCCGCCCTTGCCCATTGGTCGGGTGACGCGGCGGTGACAGTGGCATCCTCCAGCACCACCGCCCGCCATTCCTGCGGCGGGCCGTCGGTGACAGCACCGACCACCACAATCCCACATTCATCCGACCCGGCGTGTCCCGTCACCGGCGGATCAACCGCCACCACGATCCGGCTCATCTGCGGCGCATGGTCAAGCCGCGCTGCCTCCAGCCGCGCCGTTGTCCACAGCGCGCCTTCGGCATCCTCCAGCAGCATCCCGTCCAGTTCCTGCCGCCCCAGCCGGGTTCCGGCATAGCGCGCCTTCACCTCCTCCAGGAATGAGGCCGCGAGATAGGCGCGGTTGGCATCGGTCGGCGCGTGGGTCACGACAGTTGAAGGGTTCTTCAATATCCCCTTCAGCACCCCCACATTGCGCGGTGTGGTCGTGACCACCTGCCGGGGGTGCTCGCCCAGCCGCAATGCGAATTGCAGCATATCCCACGCCTCCTCCGCCCGCTTCCACTTTGCCAACTCGTCGACCCAGGCCGCATCGAACTGCGGCCCGCGCAAACTTTCCGGCTCATGTGCCGAGAACACCTGCGCCACCGCCCCATTGGGCCAGACGAGGCGCTTGCGCCCCGCCTCCCATTCCGGGCGCCGATCGGGGGGCGAGCAGGCCAGAAGCCCGCTATCGCCAAACACCATCACCTCGCGCACCTGCTCGATGGTTTCCCCCACAAGCGCGACCCGCCTTGACCGGCCTGGATCAAGGGGTCGCGCGCCCTCCACTTCGGCGCGCACCCATTCTGCCCCGGCCCGCGTCTTGCCTGCACCGCGCCCCCCCATGATCACCCAGCTTTTCCAGGCGCCTTCGGGGGGCAACTGATGTGGCAGCGCCCAGAATTCGAACATCCACGGCAGCGCCAGAAGCGCGTTGTCATCCAGCCCCCCGATAAACTCATCCACCACCTGCGGCGTCGCGGAGGCGAGCCAGCCTGCGCCCGATCTCATCCCTTGCGGCGTCGAAGTCGAGCGCGTAATCGTGGACGACCCCGGCAACGTGTTTGCGGAGTTTTTCAACCCTGGTCCTTTCATCCATCACCATCTGGAACGCCAACTTAAGGTCTTTCACCGCCTGCACGGCGGCTTTGACCTCATCGAACTGCCCATCACGAAGCTTGTCCTTCGCGCGGATCAGTTCCTCGGCAATATCCCGATACAGTTCCTCTGTTGCCGCCAACAGATCTACTGGCGGCTCTTCCCCGGCGGAGAATTTGATTGTCATTTGCTGCTGCACCCGCCTCTCATGCCAATCCGCACGAGAGAAATGAAAAAGCGGCACCGGGGTTACCCCCGAGCCGCTTGCCCACTTCTTCTAGCATGCACAATGTCTACCTTGGACCGCGCGGAATGTCAAACGAAAAACATATCATGATCAAAGGCTTGGCGCGCGCAGCGTTAGGATTTCGTTAACCACGCCACGGCCATTCAATCGCCCTGCACACCACCCTGAGCAGCCTCGCCGCGTTCTGCCTCGATCGCGCGCCAGCGGGCGACATTTTCGTTATGCTCCGCAAGGGTTTCCGCAAAGGCATGGCCACCGGACCCATCCGCCACAAAGAACACGAAGTCCGTCGTGTCGGGGTTCAGTGCCGCCTCGATGCTCAGCCGCCCCGGATTGGCAATCGGTGTCGGCGGCAGGCCGTCGATGACGTAGGTATTGTAGGGCGTCGCCCGCCGCAACTCGCTTTGGCGCAAACCACGGCCCAGCGCGCCCTGCCCCTTGGTCACGCCATAAATCACGGTCGGATCGGTTTGCAGTTTCATCCCCTGCCGCATCCGGTTCACAAAGACCGAGGCGACCTGACGGCGCTCTGCCGCGATGCCGGTTTCCTTCTCGACGATGCTGGCCATCACCAGCGCCTCTTCCGGCGTGTCATACGGCAGGCCCGTCGCCCGCGCGGCCCACAGATCGGCCAATATCTGCGTCTGTTTCGCCGCCATCAGCCCCAACAGCGCCGCCCGGTCATCCCCCCGCGCCACTTCGTAGCTCTCGGGTGCAAGGTTGCCTTCGGCCGGCACATCCGCAATCTCACCGCTCAGGAACTCCGCCCGCTTCAGGCTTTCCGCCACTTGCCAGCTTGTCACGCCTTCGGCCAGCGTCACGCGCCAGCGCAGATCATCGGCCGCAGCCACATCGGTATAGGCCGCTGGCACGGGGTCGACCGCCGGATCGAACTTCGCCACTTCCACATAGGCGTTGGTCGCCGCATCCAACTCACGCAGCACGATCTCCGACACCAGCACACCGATGCGGTAATTCACTTCACGCCCACAGGTCGATTGCCCGCCCGCCGTCAGAATATCCAGCACCTGCACCATCGACGCCGCGGGCGGCACCAGATAGCTGCCGAACTTCAGGCCCGCCGCCCTGTCCGAATAATCCGCCCCCACACGGAAAATCCGTGCATCCGACACCGCGCCCTGCGTCTCCAGCGTCCGTGAGACAGCCGACAAGGACGCCCCCCGCTCCACCCGCACACAAACAGCCTCCACCAGCGGCCCCGGCCCGGTAAACTGTTCGCGTCCCCACGCGAGCAGCCCCGAGACCACCACCAGCACCACAACAAACAGCGTCAGCGCGTTCGAGGCGACAGACCGCCACATCAGCCCTGCACCCGGCCGAGGACAAGCGACGCATTGGTGCCGCCAAATCCAAAGGAATTGGACAGCGCGATGTCGATCTTGCGCTTCACCGCCACATGCGCCGCAAGGTCCAGCCTGGGCGTCACCGCCGGATTATCAAGGTTGATCGTCGGCGGCGCTACCTGATCGCGGATCGCCAGCACGCAGAAAATCGCCTCCACCGCACCCGCGGCCCCCAGCAAATGCCCGATCGAAGATTTGGTGGACGACATGGTGACACCAGCCGCCGCATCCCCCAGCAGCCGCTCCACCGCGCCAAGTTCGATGGTATCCGCCATGGTCGATGTGCCATGCGCGTTGATGTAATCAATATCGCCGGACACCAACCCCGCCCGTTTCAACGCCATCGCCATGCTGCGGAAACCGCCATCGCCATCCTCGGAGGGTGCTGTGATGTGGTAGGCATCACCCGACAACCCGTAACCCAGCACTTCGGCGTATATCTTCGCCCCCCGCGCCATGGCATGCTCGTATTCCTCAAGCACCACCACGCCGGCCCCTTCACCCATCACAAACCCGTCGCGGTCCGCATCATAGGGGCGCGACGCTTGCGTCGGATCGTCCGCCCGCCTGGTGCTCAAAGCCTTGCAGGCATTGAAGCCGGCAATGCCGATCTCGGATATCGGCGATTCCGCACCGCCCGCAATCATCACATCCGCATCGCCCCACTGGATCAGCCGCGCCGCGTCGCCAATCGCATGGGCGCCCGTGGAACAGGCCGTCACAACCGCATGGTTCGGTCCCTTGAAGCCGAAGCGAATGGAAACCTGCCCGGACACCAGATTGATAAGCGCTCCCGGAATAAAGAACGGCGAAACCCGCTTCGGCCCCTTTTCCTTGATGAGCACAGCCGTCTCGGCAATCGACGACAGGCCGCCAATCCCAGACCCGATCATCACGCCTGTCCGGCATCGCTGTTCCTCATCACCAGGCTCCCAGCCGGAATCCCGAACTGCCTGCACCGCCGCCGTCATGCCATACAGGATGAAATCATCCACCTTGCGCTGATCCTTCGGCTCCATCCAGTCGTTCGGGTTGAAGGTGCCATCCGTGCCATCGCCTCGCGGGATCTCGCAGGCGTATTTCGTCACCACGTCCGACGCGTCAAACCGCGTAATCGGCCCCGCCCCCGATTGCCCGGCAATCAGACGCGCCCAGGTTTCTTCAACCCCGCAAGCCAGCGGTGTCACCATTCCCAGGCCCGTGATAACTACGCGACGCATCGGCATATCCCCATCATCCGCGCCAGAAAGCGCCCTTATCCGCCAGCCTGATACACGCCGGCACACGCCCGTGCAACAATGCGCCGTCGGCGTCCCGCCAAAGACTGCGCTGCCCCACGCGGGAAACCACGATCCGCAAGCATATGCGGCGCTTTTCCCGGCCCCGCTGCCTGTGCTATTGCTGGCGGCACAGACAACCAGAGGTACGGCATGAACAGGCTTCCCCCGCAGCGCTACGGCGCCGACTGATGCGTTTCCTCGCCATCCTGACGGTGCGCAACGAAGGCGCGTTCCTGCTGGAGTGGCTGGCCCATCACCGCGCCTGCGGCTTCACCGGTTTCCTTGTGTTTTCCAACGATTGCGCCGACGGTACCGATGCAATTCTCGACCGGCTGCAAGCGGTCGGCGAACTGACCCACATCCGCAACACCGGCCCCTTCCCGGAAGGCCCGCAATGGGCTGCGCTCAAAGCCGCCGACAAGCATCCGCTGTTGCAGACCGCCGATTGGGTGCTGTTCTGCGACATCGACGAATTCGTAAACATCCACTGCGGCGACCGCACCCTGAATGCGCTGCTGGCGGCGCTGCCCGACGCCACCGCCATTCCCCTGACATGGCGCATGTTCGGCAACGCGGGCGTCACGGCCTATACCGACACGCCCATTACTGAAACCTTCACACGGGCCGCACCCGCCGTGCTGTACTGGCCATGGCGCGCCGCCCTGTTCAAAACCCTGTTCCGCAATGACGGCACCTACCGCAAACTCGGCGTCCACCGGCCACGCAGCCCCGACGAATCCCGCCTTGGCGCGCAGCGCTGGTTCGACGGATCGGGCCGCGAGTTGCCACCGATCTTTCACACGCAGCGCCTGTTTTCCCCCTTTGGACAAGACAACTACCAATTGGCCCAACTGAACCACTACGCCCTTGGCGCAATGGAAAGCTACATCGTGAAATGCGACCGGGGCCGCGCCAACCGCGAGGCATCGACCTTTGACATGGGTTATTGGGTCGACCGCAACTTCTGCGACACCGAGGACAGCACAATCCGCGCCCTGCGCCCGGGGTCCGCGCCGCTGCTGGACGCGCTGAAAGCCGACCCCGTCCTCGGCCCGCTACACAGCGCCGCCGTGCACTGGCGCAATTGCCGTTTCAACGCCCTGATGGCCGAAGAACCGTGGCGCGCGCTGTATGGCCGCCTGTTGCTGACGCCCCCCAGCCGCGTGCTGCCGCGCGACGCGGCGCAGACGATCTGGCGTCACGCAGACGACGCGAGATCACGGTGAACCCGCAACAATCGCCGTCAACTGTTTACGCCTTATCCTCCAAAGTCGCACCTCTGCCCCATTGCCCCCATGCTTTTGCCGCGCAACTCTGGCAATTTAACTTCACTAAGCCCAGGTTTCGCAACCATGGCCCTGTGAAAAGGTTGTAATAATGCCCTCCGATGCACCCGCGCCGTTGTCCTTTGCCCAAGATGCGTCCAAAGCCACCGACCGCGACAGCTGGCTGGCTCTGCTGGATGAAATCGGCGAAGAGGCCGGCTATTTCCAGACCATCGGCACCCACCACTGGGCGTATTTCAGCGACCAAAGCCCGGTTCTTCTGGTGACGTTCGAGACGATCGAGGGTATCCGCGCCAATCCCGGACAGATGCCGACGGGCCACGCCATCGCTGCGGCAAAGGGCTGGTCACAGCTGTGCATCATCGCGGATGGTGATACCTGGTACCGCGACGCTGCCGTCTACCGCTACTTCGACCGGTTGGTCGATGATGCCTTTTTCGAGGACTTCGACCGCGTGGTGTTCTTTGGTGCGGGCATGGGTGGCTATGCCGCCTGCGCCTATTCCGTCACGGCGCCGGGCGCCACGGTGCTGGCCATACAACCCCGCGCCACACTGGACCCCGCTGTCACCGGCTGGGACAAGCGCGATGCCGGCAAGCGACGGCTATCGTTCACCGACCGCTACGGCTATGCCCCCGACATGACCGAAGGCACGGGCGAGGTGTTCGTCATCCACGACCCCGCGCAACTGTACGACGCGATGCATGCCGCTCTGTTCACCCGGCCCAATGTCACACACCTGCGCTGCCGCAATATCGGCCGCCGGGTGGAACTGTCGCTTGGCCAGATGCAGATCCTGCCGCAGTTGATTGAAGCCGCCTGCGAAGGCCGCTTGACCGCGGCACTGTTCTACAGCCTGCTGCGCGAGCGTCGGCAATTCGGCCCCTACTTGCGCAACATGCTGGCCCTGAACGACGGACGGCCCCGCCGCGAAGCGATGATCTGCCGGTCGGTGGTCAACCGCCTTGACGCGCGGCGGTTTCGCAAACGTCTGGCGGAACTGGAGGCCGTGTTGCCAAGGTCTGCCACAGCCGCAGAACAGCCCGCCCCGCAAACCACGGGCGACCCGGAACAGTAAGGCCGCACCCTCCGGCCCGGCCCGCCAATCAATAAGGTTCGGTCAGTGTTTCAAGGTCGGCAGTCCGCTGCAGCGTCAGCCGCGCAAGGCAAAAGTAGATCACCATGGCCTCGGCAGTGCCACCGCGCAGGGCAAACCCCTCGGCGGCGCAGGCGGCATCGCGGAAGGTGACCCAGGCGCGCTGCGCATCGCGCAATTGCACCTCGGCGCCGCGCAGGTTTGCGGGCAAATCCGCGTCAATGGTCCGCATATGTGCACGTGCGCCACGGTAGGCTGCGTTCAGATCTTCATCCGCCGCTATCCACTCCTGTTCAGCGCAAAAGTTGATCTCGATCTGCATCTGCGCGTTGTCACAATCCACATTCTGTGCCGTCGCCGGCAGTGGCAGCAGGGCGAGCAGGGCAAACGGCAGGAAGCGGGTCATCAGGGCTCCATGGCAAAGGCAGAACATCCCCTGATCAAACACCAATCTCTGCCGCAACGCCAGTCCCGCGTTCCTGCCGCCAGAACACGGATGCCTCTGGAAAATTCGCCCCCGATGCGCTAGGCGATCGTCTATGACCCAAACGCTGACGCTTCGCCGCCCCGATGACATGCACCTGCACCTGCGCGACGGCGCGATGCTGCAAGGCATACTGCCCGAAACCACGCGGCATTTCGCCCGTGCCATCATCATGCCGAACCTCGTGCCGCCTGTCGTCACTGCGGCAGATGCGCGGGCCTACCGCGACCGCATTCTGGCGGCGATGCCGGAAGGCGCGCGTTTCGAGCCGCTGATGACGCTGTATCTGACCGAGAGCACCGACCCCGCCGATGTGGCCAGCGCCCATGCATCCGGGCTCGTGAAGGCGGTAAAGCTTTATCCTGCCGGAGCGACCACCAATTCGCATGGCGGTGTGCGGGATTTTGACCGCGTGCGCCGCGTGCTGGAGACGATGGCCGAAATCGGCTTGCCGCTGTGTATCCATGGCGAGGTGACGACGCCCGAGGTGGATATCTTCGACCGCGAGGCGGTTTTCATCGACACCGTGCTTGACCCGTTGCGCCGCGCAAACCCAGGCCTGCGGGTGGTGATGGAACATATTACCACCTCCGAAGGCGTGGCCTATGCAAGGTCGGGCAACGAGGATCTTGCGGCGACGATCACCACCCATCACCTGATCATCAACCGCAACCACATCCTGGTTGGCGGGATCAAGCCGCATTATTACTGTTTGCCGGTAGCGAAACGTGAATCGCACCGCCTCGCCCTTCGCGACGCCGCAACTTCGGGCGAGGCGCGGTTTTTTCTTGGGACAGATTCCGCCCCGCATGTGGATGCGCTGAAAGAACACGCCTGCGGCTGTGCGGGGTGCTTCACGGCAACAAACACGTTGCCGATCCTCGCCCAAGTGTTTGAAGAGGATGGCGCGCTGGACCGGCTGGAGGCTTTCGTGGCGCTGAATGGCGCGGCATTTTACCGGTTGCCGCTGACCGAAGACCGCCTGACCCTGATCAAAGGCGCACCGGTGCCGGTGCCCGACAAAATCCTCACCGAGGCGGGGCCGGTGACCGTGTTCGACCCCGGCTTTCCGTTATACTGGCATGTGGCCGGCTGACGTGGCCAAGGGTGCCGCCTCGGGGGGCATCGAGCCCCCTCTCGGCGGCGCTGCCGCGTGCGGCGGTCAGACGGCGGCGGGTGCAGATACTGCGGAGGCCTCCGGCGGGGATATTTGCGCCAGGATGAAATCACCGACAAAAGAAGGACGTTGCGCATGATCCCCACCTCATTCCCACCCCGTGCGGAGATTGCCCGGCTGACCGCGCAGATGCTGCTGGAGATCAAAGCGGTTCATTTCAATGCGGCCGAGCCGTTCATTCTGGCCTCGGGCTTGCCGTCACCAACCTATATCGACTGCCGCAAGCTGATCTCTTATCCGCGCATCCGGTCCGCATTGATGGATTTTCTGACAGTGACCGTGCTGCGCGATGCGGGCTTTGAGGCCTTCGACAATATCGCGGGCGGTGAGACGGCCGGGATACCCTTTGCTGCTTTGGTGGCAGAACGGTTGGCCTTGCCAATGACCTATGTGCGCAAGAAGCCAAAGGGTTACGGGCGCAATGCGCGGATCGAAGGCGTGATGACTTCGGGCCAGCGCGTGTTGCTGGTGGAGGATCTGACCACCGACGGCGGCTCGAAACTGTCCTTCGTCGATGCGATCCGCGCGACCGGAGCGACCTGCGGCCACACGGCGGTGATCTTTTACTACGGGATTTTTCCGGAGACGGTGATGAAACTCGCCGGTCACGGCGTGGTGCTGCATCATTTGTGCACCTGGTGGGATGTGCTTGCCGAAGCGCGGGCGCAAAGCGCGTTCGATGCCGCCACTCTGACCGAGGTGGAGGCTTTTCTGACCGCTCCCCGTGCCTGGCAGGATGCGCGCAAAAGCGCCGAGGCTGTGTCGGGCAACTGATTTAGCTGTGGAAGCGGCTGGGGACGGAATTGGGATAAGCCAATTCTCTCGCTGACACGAATCGGGTTCTATGGTATTGTTAGCCTTCAAGACCCCAAGATATGGGGCATAGGAAGCAGGCAGATGATCTTTCCACCTGATTGGGGCAGCCTTATCCACAGGCTTGTCCCCGTTTGATCGGGCGGCAAGACGGTCTATGCCTGCGTGACATGAACAACAGGGCAGAGCATGAACGAAATTACCGCCTTCCGGTCCACCCTTCCGTCTGCTGCGGCGCCCGAGGGCGACAGCCTGCCGCATAACATCGAGGCCGAACAGCAGTTGCTGGGTGTGATCCTGACCAACAACGAAGTCTATGACCGCATCGCGTCCATCGTGAGGGCCGAGCATTTCTTTGACCCCGTGCATACGCGGGTGTTCGAGATTGCCGCCGCACGTATCCAGAAGAACCTGATCGCGTCGCCGGTCACGCTAAAGGCCTATCTGGAGGATGATCTGGGTCTGCGCGAACTGGGCGGGCCTGCGTATCTTGCCCGTCTGGCCGGTGCGGCGATTTCGGCCTTCGCGGCGCGCGACTATGCGCAGATGATCTATGATCTGGCCGTGCGGCGCGAACTGATCGCACTGGGCCGCGACATTTCGGCCAAGGCAGCCAAGGTGGATCTGGCGTCCGAGCCGAAAGAGCAGATCGTCGAGGCGGAACAGCGGCTTTACAAGCTGGGCGAGCAGGGCCATGCCGAGCGCGGATTTCAAAGCTTTCTCAAAGCGGTAACCGACGCGGTGAATGTGGCCAACGCAGCCTACCAGCGCGATGGCGGGCTGGCGGGCATTTCTACCGGGTTGGTGGATCTGGACAAGAAGCTGGGCGGGCTGCATCCGTCGGACCTTCTGATCATCGCGGGCCGCCCGTCGATGGGAAAAACCTCGCTTGCCACCAACATCGCCTTCAACATCGCCAAGGCCTACAAGCGCGGCCGCACCCATGACGGGCACGAGGGCGCGGTTGAGGGCGGCGTTGTCGGCTTCTTCAGCCTGGAGATGAGCGCCGAGCAGTTGGCGGCGCGGATCCTGTCGGAAGCGTCCGAAGTGCCGTCCGAACAGATCCGCCGCGGCGACATGACCGAGGCCGAGTTCCGCCGCTTTGTGGAGGCCGCGAAATCGCTGGAGGCCTGCCCCTTGTATATCGACGACACGCCGGCTCTGCCGATTTCGCAGGTCGCAGCACGTGCGCGGCGGTTGAAGCGAACCCACGGGCTGGATGTGCTGATGGTCGATTACCTGCAACTGCTGAAAGGCACCGGGAAAAACGACAACCGGGTGAACGAGGTGTCGGAGATCACGCAAGGCTTGAAGGCCATCGCGAAGGAGCTGAACATTCCGGTGGTCGCCCTGTCGCAGCTTAGCCGTCAGGTGGAAAGCCGCGAAGACAAGCGCCCGCAACTGTCGGACCTGCGCGAATCCGGCTCGATCGAACAAGACGCGGATGTGGTGATGTTCGTCTACCGCGATGAATATTACAAGGAACGCGAAAAGCCGGGCGATCACGATCTGGAGGCCATGGCGAAATGGCAGGCGATCATGGAGCAGGTGCATGGCAAGGCCGAGGTGGTGATCGGCAAGCAGCGCCATGGCCCTATCGGCACGGTGGAGCTAAGCTTCGAGGGCCGGTTTACCCGCTTTGGCAACCTGGTAAAGCCGTGGCAGCAGGGCGGCGAAAGTTATTGAACCCGTGGGCGGGCCCGTGCAGGGCAGCGCCCGCCCCTGACATTTCCGTGCGGGATGAACGGCATGCTGCAAGGCTTTCACCACGTCGCCATCATCTGCACCGACTATGCGCGCGCCCGCGCGTTTTATGTCGATGTGCTGGGCCTGCGGGTGATTGCCGAAACGGAGCGCGCGGAGCGCCAGTCGATGAAGCTGGACCTCGCGCTGCCGGACGGCTCGCAGATCGAACTTTTCTCCTTCCCCGCCCCGCCGCCACGCCCCTCGCGCCCCGAGGCGGCAGGCCTGCGGCATCTGTGCTTTGCCGTGGCGGATGTGGCGGCCTGCAAGGCGTGGCTGGAGGGGATGGGAGTTGCGGTGGAGGAAGTGCGGGTCGACGCGCTGACCGGGCGGCGGTTCACGTTCTTTGCAGACCCGGATGGGTTGCCGTTGGAGGTGTATGAACTGGATTAGCTGTCGCACCTCAAAAAGCTCTGACTTACGTCTCATACCCTTGGATTTGCTGGCGCAACTTGTCGAATATCTGCGCCATTATCAAAGCAGCCGCGGCGTCATAACAATCAATTTTTGCGCCCAAATTTACCACCTGGTGCCGTTCATCGCTTTCGCTAAATACGGTCAATTTTATCTCACTGTAGCTTTTCTGCGTGCGACTGGTAACAGATCGGCGCAGCCCATTCCCTGAGTGTTTTTCAGCTACAGGATGCCCCGCAGCAAGATTGCGCAAAACTCGGACATCTTCCCATGCGGGAGGAACAGGCAATTCCTTTGGTTTGAGATCAAATAACTTCCACATTTCCTTGATGGCGCCCTGCTGGATGAATATCGCTTGCAGCACTCCCCAAAACTCAATGTAGGCAAGTGATGCACTGGCACTGAAGCCGGTTTTCCGATGCGCCAAGAGCGCCTCACCCGAATCCTGAATCAGATCCTTGGCAACGCAAAACGCTTCGTAATTCTCCTTCGATGTAAAGGTAAAATATTCGGCTTTGTGCCAAACAGCAGCCTTGGAATGCCAAAAAGCGGACATATCATCACGAACTTGGAGCACCGCATCGTCGGTCATCGTATCCGCCTCAAAGCGCAAAAGGCACCCTCTCGGGTGCCCTTGTCAAAACCATCAACCCTGAAAGTCAAGCCGCTACGGTGATGAACTTCACGGCGTCGCCGAAGGTCTGGATGGTTTCGGCTGCGTCGTCCGGGATCTCGATGCCGAACTCTTCCTCAAACGCCATCACCAGCTCGACCGTATCGAGGCTGTCAGCGCCCAGATCGTCGATGAAGGATGCG
>Ga0105050_10004488_pt1 | contig 18596 bp, 15 predicted proteins | sample FRY01_FD_78088 | JGI IMG/M metagenome (GOLD analysis project Ga0105050, IMG submission 78088) | Freshwater microbial communities from Lake Fryxell liftoff mats and glacier meltwater in Antarctica - FRY-01 | ecosystem: Environmental > Aquatic > Freshwater > Ice > Glacier meltwater ... | reverse complement strand
TACAGTGACACTCATGGGGTCGATCATGATAATGGCGCCCCCTTCCGATTGGTGTACCCATGTTCCGCAATCTTCGTCTGTACCGGGTACAGAGCGAGTGGCCTGTCTCCGAGCAGGCGTTGTCTGCCATTCTTGAAGAGCGTGCCTTCAAGCCCTGTGGTGTCTATACAGAATCCAGTGCCGGGTTCGAATCGCCTGCCGGTGATGCGGACCCGATGCTCGCGCGAAGGGTGGGAGGAGCAGACCTGCTGCGGCTGCGTATCCAGACACGACTGCTGCCTGCATCGGCAGTGAACGAAGCGCTCGAAGATCGTATCGTCGCGTTTCAATCCCGCATGCACCGTGATCCAAGTCGCAAGGAAAAGCGCGATCTCAAGGACGAAGTCCATGCCGAGCTCATGCCAAAGACCTTGCTGAAATCGCAGCGCCTGTGGGGGCTGTTCATCGTCAAGGAAGGGTTGCTCGGCATCGACACGTCATCGGAAACGCAGGCGGAGCTGTTCCTCGATACGTTGCGCAGTGCATTTGGCAGTCTTGAAGCGGTACCCCTCGGTTTCAACGAACCAATAGGGCGCCTGTTGTCACAGGTTTTCCTCGGTGGCGGACCAACCCAATTCCAGGCTGGCCGCGAGTGCAAGATGCTGGACACGGCCGCCGGCAAGGCATCGGTGAGCTGGCTTGACATGGAACTGGCGTCAGCCAGCGTGCAGAAACATGTCAGGGACGGCCTGACACTGGATCGTCTCGCCGTGCGGTTTGACGATGTCATCACGTGTGTGCTGGATCAGCAGGGTGTGATTCGCAAATTCAGGATCGAAGGGGTCACGGGTGATGAGGATGCGGAGCTCGACGATCACCCGCTGGCGTTGCTGGACGCGGAGTTTGTGATTGTGGGGGGGATGATTCTGCGGCTGATTGCAGCGTTGAAGAAGGAGTTGAAGGGGTTTTCCTAACCCGGACTGGTTGTCTCCCGAGAAGCGCAGGCCAGACAGTGCTTCTTGACAGAGATCTCCAGCCGCTTTGAGGGTTTGGGGTCTGGAGACCCCTCCTATCATGTCGCCAGCGCTCATACGCGGTGCCTCGGTAGACGCTGGTTCAGAACCCGGCAAATTGCGCCGGATCGTATTGGCTGCAACCTTCTTCGCCGAGCGCGGCATACTCGGTGGCGTCGAACTGGCCGTCACGACCAAACATGCGAACGTACAGGCCGCAGCGCTCGGACTGATCGGTGATTGAGGTATCGGCGTCGAGTTCCTGCTTGATGGAAGTGGCGGTGACGATGGCATCGGTCATGCGTATGCCTTCGGTGGTCGGGGTGTCGAGAATGATGAACGTCTTGCCGTCGGTCCCCCAGGGCAGCCAATCGACCTCCTGATCGTTTCGCCCCTGGTCCGGGTCGCCGGTGTGCGCAAACCGGGTCCAGTAGGACATCATGCTGGTAGACAGCGCCCACTGACCGGCGTCGTTAGGATAGAGGTAGCTGAGACCCATGCCGCTTTCGAAATCGCCAAACACGAAGGCGATTTCCATGGCGTGACCGGCACCGAGTGCGACCGACAGGTCGTAACCGAGGATGGAGGGTTCTTCGTCCCAGTCGAAGCGGTAGGCATACACGTGTTCATTGCCGGCGGCGCGCATGTACTGGGCGATTTCGTCGACACCACGCGCTTTCCAGGCGCTGGCACCGTAGTGCACCTGGCGTCGGTAGGACACCTCATCCTTCAGCCGGTTGAACACACCGAACCAGGTATCCACATACCGTGGATCCCGGGTCATGAAGAGTGATGGTTCGTCACGATTGGTACCCAGAATGACGGGTACGGCATTGTGATTCCCGGCAGAGGAGAAGACTTCCTGCGCCGTCATGGCCGGCAGCACCGTGCCATCACCAATCAGGTCCGGCGTATTGATCATGCCAAACCCGCCGTTTTCGAACAGGCCATACAGCGTTTCCGGAGATTGTGCATAGAGATAGGCGCGCACGTCGGTTGCGGGCATGTCCTCCTGGAGGCCACGCGCGGCAGCGCGATCGCTGACCTTGCCCTCCTGCACCAGCAGCTGGTTGACGATTTCCTTGCCGCTGTTTTCGTGGCCACCGTCTTCGATGTAGTTCTGCACGGTGGCCACGGTGGCCGGTTGGTAGCCGCCACTCTGGACGATGCTACGATGGAACAGACCCTTCGCCAGGGGCGATGCCATCATCGACAGTGTATCGACCGCACCGGCGGACTCGCCAAACACCGTGACGTTGGCAGGATTGCCACCAAACGTTGCGATGTTGGCCTGAACCCACTTCAGCGCTTCCACCATGTCCAGAGTGCCGTAGTTGCCGGAATCATCGAGCGGATCACCACGCTGCAATGCAGGATGGCTGAACCAGCCGAACAGACCCAGGCGATAGTTGATCGTGACCAGCACCACGTTCTGCGCCGTGGCGAGTTTTGCGCCCGAATAGCTGCCACCATGACCAATGGTATTGCCACCCCCGTGAATCCAGAACATGACAGGCAGGTCCACGGCGTTGGGCGGTGACCAGATATTGAGGAAAAGACAATCCTCCGAACCGGTCACGGCGGCTTTTGTCGGAGCGGTAAGCTGTGAAGGTTTCTGTGGGCACGCAGGCCCGGCGATCAGCGCCTCCAGCGTCTCGGCGCTCCTGGTCTTTGGTGCCGGTGCGCGCCATCGGCGTTCGTCGAGGGGAGCCTCGGCAAAAGGAATGCCCAGCCATGCGCGTGATCCGTGGTCATCGATAAACCCGACCACGTTGCCGGTGGACGTGCTGCGCATGGTGGAGTCATCCCGCTGGGAGAGCGGCTTTTCCTCGATGGTCGACCGGCCGAGGTACCAATAAGCCCCGGCGATCACGAAGATCGCGACCAGAATCAGACCAATGGCTGCTTTTTGCATCGTGTTCTCTTCCCCTTTCGCCCCCATTCGCCCCCGTGGCTGGCGACGAGTTTACACGCCCGGGTGACGCCGCTGCGCGGCCTGTGTTAGAACACATCACGACTTTGGGTTAGGGGTGCAGACATGGCATTTGATCTGGTTGTTCGCGGTGGCACGGTAATCGACGGCACGGGTGCTGAAGCCTTCACCGCCGATGTCGGGATTACGGACGGACGCATCTCGGAAATCGGCCGCATCAGGAGCCGCACCAAACACGAACTGGATGCCGACGGGGCGTTGGTCACCCCCGGTTTCGTCGACATCCATACCCACTACGACGGCCAGGCCACCTGGGCCAATCGCATGTCGCCGTCCAGTCACCATGGTGTGACCACGGTCATCATGGGCAATTGCGGCGTGGGCTTTGCGCCGGTCAACCCCAGAGATCACGAAATCCTGGTCCAGCTCATGGAAGGGGTGGAAGACATTCCAGGTGCCGCGCTGCATGAAGGGTTGCCGTGGTCGTGGGAGTCGTTTCCCCAGTACCTCGACTTCCTGTCCACCCGCCAGTTCGACATGGATATCGGTGCACAACTGCCACACGCCGCGCTGCGTGTGTATGTCATGGGGATGCGGGGTGCCAATCGTGAACCCGCGACCGCCCAGGACATCGCCGCGATGAGCCGGCTTGTTACCGAAGCCATGCAGGCCGGTGCCATCGGCTTTTCGAGCTCGCGCACGCTCAATCATCGTTCTTCAACCGGCGCGCCCACGCCCTCGCTGACCGCCGAGCGCGCGGAACTGCTGGGCATTGCCGAAGGCATGCGGGCTGCGGGCCGCGGTGTGCTGGAGATGATCTCCGATTTTGCGGACCTGGACGATGAGTTTGCCAACATCGAAGCCATGGCCGCAGCCTCCGGTCGGCCGATGTCCGTGTCGCTTGCGCAGGGCCTCAGCCCACATGGCTGGCGCAAGGTGCTCGCCAAGATCGAAAACGCCACCGCCAGTGGCACGGTGATGCGTGGTCAGGTGGCACCACGTCCCATCGGCATCCTCACCGGGCTGACCACCACACTGTCGCCGTTCACCACGCGACCGGGTTATATGGAAGTGGCACGATTGCCACTCGCCGAAAGACTCCTCGCGCTGCGTGACCCAGAGCGCAAGGCACGCATTCTGGCGGAGTCGGTTGGCAAGGGCTTTGCGCGTTTGTTCGGCATGATGGCCGAAGGTCGCAAGGTCTGGCAGGTCACCGCAACCCCGGACTACGAACCGCATCCGAAAGACAGCATTGCGGCGCGGGCGGAGAGCCTGGGGCTTGATATCTGGTCGTATCTGTACGACCTGATGGTGGAAGGCGAGGGCAAGACCCTGTTCTACACACCGTTTGCCAACTATGCCGACAACAACCTCGATTGCTGCGAAGAAATGCTGCTGCACAAGGACACCGTGCCGGGTCTTGGTGATGGTGGTGCGCACGTTGGCACCATCTGCGATGCCAGTTTCTGCACGACACTGCTGGCTCATTGGGGACGCGATCGGCGGCGTGGTGAACTGATCGACCTGCCAACCCTGGTAAAACTGCAGACACAGGACACCGCACGGGCCGTCATGCTGACGGATCGTGGGGTGCTGGCACGGGGTATGCGGGCAGACATCAACCTCATCGACTTCGCCAATCTGCGGGTGCTTGCCCCTGAGATCATTCGCGATCTGCCGGCCGGTGGCGCACGACTGCAGCAGAAGGCTGATGGTTACCTCGCAACGCTGGTGAACGGGATCATCACTTATCAGCACGGGCATGCCACCGATGCCCTGCCTGGACGTCTGATCCGCTCCGAATGAGTGAACGTTCAGAGTCTGTGGCCCGCGCCCCGGAGCTTGCGGTCCGCAGAGACGGGCCGCTCGCCCACCTGCGGGTGCTTGACCTCACCATTGCCCGGGCCGGCCCCGTGGCGGTGCGCGTGCTGGCAGACTGGGGCGCGGATGTCATCAAGATCGAAGCGCCCGTTGCCGGTGATGCCGCAGCGCGTTCCATTACTGGCGGCCGACGCGGTTCGGATGAACAGAACCTGCATCGTAACAAGCGTTCGGTACAACTCGATCTGAAGTCGGCTGCGGGGCTTGAACTGTTCATGCGAATGGCCGCGCAATCAGACGTGATCGTCGAGAACTTCCGCAGTGATGTCAAAAGCCGTCTTGGCGTTGGTTATGACGACGTGCAGAAGATCAATCCCGCCATCATCTACGCCAGTATTTCCGGTTTCGGCCAGCATGGCCCGGACAGCAACCGCCCGGGCGTGGACCAGATCATTCAGGGTGAGAGTGGCCTGATGGCGATGACCGGTTCCACCGATACCGGACCCCTGCGGGTGGGCGTGGCCATCAGCGATACGTCTGCCGGCATGTTTCTCGGCCAGGCCATTCTCATTGCACTGTTGCATCGTGAGCGGACTGGTGAAGGCCAGTGGGTGCACACCTCGCTGCTGGAGGCGATGCTTGCGAAGCTCGATTTCCAGGCGGCCCGTTACACGATGCAGGGTGAAGTGCCACAGCCACAGGGCAACCATCATCCGACGATGGTGCCGATGGGCACGTTTGAAGCCAGTGATGGCCTCGTCAATGTGGCGGCGGCAAGCCCTTCGATGTGGTCACGATTCTGCAACGTGCTCGGTGCAACAGCACTGGCCGGCCGTGCCGACTACGCAACGACCAAGGGGCGCCTGGCGAATCGTGATGCACTGCGAGCCGACGTCGACACGGTGCTCAGGCAGTTCACGGTGAATGATCTTGTTGCCAGACTGAACCCCGCAGGCGTGCCGTGTGGCGCGATCAAGGATGTGGGTGAAGCATTCGAAAGCGAGCAGGTACGGCATCTGGGCATGGCGGTACCCGTCACCCATCCAGTGCTTGGCGAGGTCAATCTGGTGCGGTCGCCCATCAACCTGTCGCTCTTTCCACATGCAGCAGCGCTGCGATGCGCTGCGCCCGACCCTGGCGCGGACAGCTACGGCGTGCTGGCGGAGTTCGGGATCAGCGAAACCGAATATGCGGAGCTTCGTGCGGCAGGCGTGATCTGATGTCCGTACCGCAAACCAAAGCCGAGCGTCGCCGTCTGCTGATCGGTTATGGCGTGGGTGACCTTGGCATCAATCTCTACTTCATCTCGACGATGACGTACCTGATGTACTTCTACACGGATGTTTATGGTCTGTCGGCAGCGGCTGCCGGCCTGCTGATGCTGGTGGCGCGTGTCATTGATGCGATTACCGACCCGATCATGGGCATGATCGCCGAGCGCACACAAACGAAGAGTGGACGCATGCGACCCTATATCCTGTATGGCGCACTGCCACTGGGTGTCATCAGCGTGCTGACCTTTACCGCGGTTGACGGTGATGCCACGTTCAAACTTTGGTGGGCGTACAGCACCTACATCCTGTTCGGGTTGCTCTATACCGTGGTTTCCATTCCCTATGCAGCGCTCACGGCCTCGCTTTCGCTCGACAGCGACGAGCGCACCCGCTTCACGACGGTACGCATGGCCGGTGCCTTCAGCGGTGGATTCATCGTCTCGGTGGGGACCTTGCCGTTGGTTGGCTTGTTTGAAGATCCCGCCACTGGCTTTACCTGGGTGATGACAGGGTTTGCGGTGCTGGCCAGTGTGTTCCTGTGGATTACCTGGCGCGAAACGGAAGAAACTCCCGCGCCACAGACCAGACACCCGTTGTCGATCGAACTCAGCCTGAAAGCAGTGTTTCAGAACCCGCCACTGGCCATCGTCATCGTCCTGTTCTGCTGTGGCATGCTGTCATTCACCGTCCGCCAGGGTACAACGGCGTATTACTTCATCTACTGCGTGCAGCGCCCGGACCTCATCAGCGCGTTTTTCACCTTCACGCTGGCGGTGATGTTGTGTGGCCTCATCGGTGTGCCACGTCTGGCGGAAAGTCTGGGCAAGGCGCGAGCCATCGTGGCCGGTGGTGTGCTCACCATCATCGGCTGTACCGGTTTGTGGCTGACTCCCTTTGACGCGGTCATGCCCATCTTCCTGTGGGGTGCACTGATCAATCTTGGCGCGACGCCCATTGCCGTGCTGGGTTGGGCGATGATTCCCGACACGGTGGAATACGCACAACTGCGCCACGGTGTACGCGCGGACGGAGCCATATTTTCATTTGCGAGCTTCTTCCAGAAGCTTGCCAAGGGTGTCGGTGGCGCGGCCATCGGGTTTACGCTGTCGCTGGCCGGTTATGTGGCCAATGCGGACCAACCTGCCAGTGCAGTGGCCGCGATCCATTTCATGATGACGCTGGTGCCGATCGGTATCGTGGTGATCATGATCATCGCCGCGCTCATGCATCGGCTGGATCGCCGTCAGCACGATGAGATCCTTGCCCAGCTGGCGGACCAGAATCGAACCGGCGCACCTGCGGCTGGCCGGGGTTAAGATACGTCGACCGCACATCAACATTGATAGTCACCAACAACTGACTCAAAACGGGGGAAAACCATGGGTAGACTGGATGGAAAGGTAGCCGCGATCACGGGTGCGGCATCAGGCTTTGGTGCCGCGGCCGCGCGGTTGTTCGTCAAGGAAGGCGCCAAGGTTGTGCTGGGCGATATCCAGGACGACAAAGGCAAGGCCATCGCGGCGGAACTCGGCAGCTCCGCCGTATTCGTGCATTGCAATGTGACGAGTGAAGACGATATCGCCAGGCTCGTTGACACGGCCGTCTCAAAATTTGGCCAACTCGACATCATGTACAACAATGCCGGCATCGTCGGTGCGGTTGGCCCGATCGATACAACGCCCGCCAACGAATGGACACGCACGGTCGACATTCACCTGCACGGCACCTTCTACGGCATGAAACACGCCGCACGGGTAATGAAGCCGCGCAAGACCGGTAGTATCGTCAGCATGGCAAGCACCGCAGGCATCATGGGTGGCCTTGGCCCGCATGCGTACTGCGCGGCCAAACATGCCATCGTCGGCCTGACCAAAAACGTCGCGGCGGAACTGTGCCACTTCGGCATTCGTGTGAATGCGATTGCGCCGGCCGGCATGGCAACCGCCATGGTTGCCGATGTGACCGTTGGTGATCACACCAACCTCGAGGCCACCATCAAGGCGCTGGCTGCAAACTCGCCGCTGAAAGGTCGTGCAGGCGTTGCCGGTGATGTTGCCAATGCTGCGTTGTGGCTGGCGAGTGATGAGTCTGGTTATACCACCGGCCATACCCTCACCACGGATGCCGGTACCACCACCGGTGCAAGCCCGAATCCGCCGCCGTTCTCCGACTATCAGCCGATGATCGGGGAAGCAGGGAAGCGCGGATTGTAGGAGCGGTCGCCTGTTGGGAGCGTTTTCGTTGTGGGAGCGGTCTCCGACCGCGAACGAATACTGCATTCGCGATCAGGAGATCGCTCCTGCCAATCTGGCCCGTAGCCAGTGTGTGGGAACGGTCTCCGACCACGAAGGCCCGACACTCTCAATGAATCTCCGCCGCATCCCCCCAGGCTTTGCGTAATCGTTCGATATTGAACCCGGCTTCTTTCGCTGCACTGATGATCACCCGCTCCGAACGCTGGATTTTTGCCGCCGCGTCCGGCAGCTTGTCAGCCACCGCCACGGGGATGACCACCGCACCGTGCTGGTCTGCATGAATCAGATCGCCGTCAACCACCCGCATGCCGGCCACGGTAATCCCGCGCCCGAAATCCACGACATGCACATAAGCATGTGAAGGGCCGATGCGGTTGGCAAGCATCTGAAAGCCTTCGGCGTTGTCCGGAATATCCCGCACACTGCCATCGGTGACGAGCCCGAGACAACCAAGCCCCTTGTGAATATTTGAGTTCACCTCACCCCAGAACGCGCCGTAACCGCGCAACGGACCATCCAGATCCTGGATGAGGATGATGGCGGGTTTTGGACCGGCATCGATGTAGGCGTAATAACTGTCGGACAGCTCACGGGCGGCCTTGCCCCGCACATCCGAAGGATGCGCGGCACGAATGCTTGCCGTGCGTGCATAACCCACCATGGGCGGTAGACCCGGTTTGGTACAGACCAGCGGCTCAACGGTATAACCATACCCTCGACGTTCCGGCGCCACCACTTCGAGAGCGTTGCAGATGGTGGGGGTATCGAGTGCACGCAGGGCTTTGAACAGTGCCTCATCCACGACGTTTCTCCAGCAGTTGTTGCAGTTTGTCCTTCATTTCAGCGCGATGATCTTCTCCCAGCCACTGCAGCATCAGCGCCTTGAGTGACATTGTCACGCTGACCGGATCATCAAACATGAGGTGATGATAGGTACCAGGCACGATGAACATCGGCAGATGGCCACCGGTGATTCTGGACATGTACGGGCGGAACAGCGCGCCTTCATCGGTGGACTTTTCGCCAAGGATCACCGCGCTGCGGCAGTGCAGGGCGGCAAACTTGTCGCATTGATCGACACCCATTTCCAGGTGGTCAAACAGGCTCGGGTCAAACTTCCAGGTATAACCACCTTCGACCGGCTTGATGCCGGCTTCGCCCATGTGGCGCAGAACAAGCGGATGCACACCGGGCTGTTCAGGAATCAGGCGGAAGCGTCCGAGAATTTCCTCACGTGTGGCATAGACCCGCAGCTTTCGCTTCGCCGCGACCCCTTCACGCTCCGCGCGCAGACCCCATTCAAGGTATTGTTCTGGCGGGGCCACAGTGAAATCCATCAGCACAAGACCCGTCATCTCGTGGCTGAAGTGATGCGCCGTCTCCAGCGCAACAAAGCCACCAAAGCTGTGGCCAACGACGACCGGGCGCGGCCCGAGCTTCGCAGCCTGACACACGGCCCAGACTTCGCGCGCAAACCCTTCGCCCGAGTATTCCTCACGCCAGCCGCTGTCGCCATTACCGGACAGATCGATGGCCGCTACCCGGAACTGGTCGGCGAGGAACGGCGCGACAAAGCGCCACCATTCGAGGTGTGCATTGCTGCCATGGATGAGCACCACGCCCGGCAAGCCCTCCTTGCCCCAGGTCATGAAACGAATACGGATGCCGTCGACCTCTGTCCATCCTTCGACGGAAGGCACATCGAGTGCACGCTGATACCAGAAAGGCTGATCCACTGATCGATCCAAAAATATGGAGCGCGGGAATGTAGCAGAATCGGGATCGAGACGGCCAATGACCGGTGAGCCCGCCATGTAGAGGCGCGCCGCGGCAGCCGGTTCGTGATCGGGAGATCGCTCCCACACTCCTGGTTTCTACCCCTTCGCGATCAGGAGATCGCTGCGGGGGCAGATTTCGTTGAAGCGCCTGCATGCGTAGATGGTCAAGGTGAGGAATAGTGCAGCCACCGCAAGACTGATGCCGAAGTTCGCTGACAGCAGCCAGGTAGTCACCCATGTCGATTCTGGTCGACTCCGTTCGGGTGGAGAGCCGCACGGTTGGCAAAGCCTCGATCCGTCTCGAAGGCACCTACGCACTCTTCGAAATGGAGCAGGCCATCCGCGGATTGCGGCTGCCATTGAAGCAGATCGAGGTGAACTGGACCCGCGCACGGATTGATCACAGTGCCTTCGAGCTGGAACGGCTGGCCAATCTGCTGTCTGCCCTCGCACCTGTCAGCCCTCGCACCTGTCTGCCCTCGCACCTGTCAGCCCTCGCACCTGTCAGCCCTCGCACCGATGCTGATCGTGCGCACGGCAGACGCGTTGCGTTATGACTTCGCCCACTCCCGCATGCGGTATTGCCCGGCGAAGGGCGTTACAGTTCACATCCACCATCAGGACATCTGACAGCTGATGCATCTGCGTGACCGACTGGACGAATACACCTGGCTGCTGCCACAGGCCCACGCGTGGACAAGATCACCCGCGCCTGGTGTGGAACGGATACTGCTCGACAGGGCAGGGCGCGAAACCGCCAGAGCGACCAGCCTGGTTCGTTATGCAGCCGGCTCCAGTTTCAAGGCGCATGAACATCCGTATGGCGAGGAGTTCCTCGTTCTCGACGGTGAATTTGCCGACGAACACGGCGCGTTCCCGGCTTACACCTACGTACGTAACCCCCATGGCTCTTGGCACATACCCCAATCGCCCAAGGGCTGCGTGATCTTTGTCCGTCTGCGGCAGATGGCAAGCGACGACGACCGGCATTGTGTGATGCCCATCGCCAGACACACACCACCATCCGGTTTCTCCACCGAATTGCTGCACCAAGCCGGGCATGAACGCGTGACGCTGATTCGCGCTGCGGCTGACGTACGCGTTGCATTGCCCGCTTGTTATGAAGCCCAGGAGGCGCTGGTGATCGAGGGCAGGGCACAGTGGCAGACCGACCAGGTTAGAACACTCGATCGATGGTCCTGGCTGCGGGTACCACCAGGCCATCCGCTGCGGGTACAGACCCTGGAACCCTGCCTCATTTATTCGCGCACCCGCATGCAGTCGTTTGGCGACCCGGAGATTCAATAACACGATGGCGAGGCAGCACACCGCGCTGATTACCGGCGCGTCTGCAGGGCTCGGTGCCGAGTTTGCGCGACAACTGGCCGCGCAAGGGATCAACCTGGTGCTGGTCGCTCGCCGTGAGTCACGGCTGCAGGAACTCGCCGCACAACTGAGGCAGGCGCACGGCGTGCGCGTTGAGTGTATCGCCGAAGATCTCTCCCACCCGGACGCACCACGTCGCATCAGCGAGCGCGTGCATACACTCGGCTTGACCATCGATTACCTGATCAACAATGCCGGGATCGCCGGCCCGGATTTCATCGAAGAGCGGGACTGGAACCGGCAGCGCACCTACTTCGAGCTGATGCTCATTTCGTACGCAGCGCTCTGCCATGCGTTTGTCCCCGGCATGCTGGCGCAAGGATTTGGCCGCATCATCAACGTATCGTCCATGGCCGCCCGCATTCCACGTGCCGGGGATTCCAACTACGGCCCGGTGAAGGCCTACCTCGTTGCTTTGTCCGAAGGATTGCATGCGACCTACCAACATCGCGGCATTCAGGTCATGGCGCTGTGTCCGGGATTCACCCACACCGAATTCCATGACGTGAACGACCTGGCGGACACGAAGAAGGCCATGCCAGGCTTCATGTGGTACGACGCGGATGTCGTAGTTCGGGAGGGCCTGCGCGCCCTGGAGAAGGGCAAGGCCGTGTACGCCAGCGGCCGCCTGTATCGATGGGCCGACCCGTTCCTGCAGTCGGTCTGGTTTCGGCCCCTCTTCAGGATTCCGAAGCGCAGATCGAAAAAGACCTGATCCAGTGTGCTGATAAGTAATGTGCGGATAAGTCGGACTTTGGATTGACACAAACCGGGAGGTCTTTACTATACGGCCCCTTCCAAAGTACTGACTTTCCGGGTGTTTAGCTCAGTTGGGAGAGCGACGGCCTTACAAGCCGTAGGTCGCAGGTTCGACCCCTGCAACACCCACCACCGTAGGAGCGGTAGTTCAGTTGGTTAGAATACCGGCCTGTCACGCCGGGGGTCGCGGGTTCGAGTCCCGTCCGCTCCGCCATCTAGTCAGGCGAATTTGTATGGGGACCAAGCAGGTCTTGGGAACCTCTTGTCCTTTCAAAGGCTTACCACACCTCTACGCCCCTATTTGCCGTCTCACTTCGTCGAAAATGTGCCTCGAAGGTGTTGATGGCGTGATTGTTCTCAGTTTGGCACTTTGACGACCCCCCCCTTCGAGGTCGAATTAGCATCGCAAGGAGGCCCGCGTGACACTTACCGGCTCAAAGACAAACGCAGAGCCGGCATGAAGCAAAACAAACAGAGCAAGACCGCGCCGGCTGACTGACCACAGGTCAGCCAGCGCTCAGACCCGGATCAAGGGTGGTGGATTTACCCGGACGTTTTCGACCCAAATGGGGTCGGTTTTCAACCGACGTTGACATCGACGAGGGCGGCAGTCATCCAGTGCTGGATCAGCAGTCCGCCGCGCCCGCGCTTCACGTTGCGAAAGTAGCGCGCGACACTGCCGTTGAGGTTTTCGATCGGGTTGGTGGTCGCCAGCCGTCACCGCACGGCGCGGTCCAGGTCGACCGACCGCGCGACCCCAAACAACAGCCCCTAAACCATCAAGCACGATGGCCGGGAGGAGACCCTGTAAACAACCACCGCAACATCGAGATCCGCGACAGCGGCTTCTCATCTTGATTGTCGCAACACGCTTCTCTTCCTGATTGACGCGCGACATGATCCGGCATTACTTGCCGAAAGGGGCATCGAAGGTGCGGTTCAGCCAGGATCGCTGTGACGATATCGTCGACAGGCTCAGCAGCCGACCAAGGAAACGACACGGTTGCAGTACACCGGCAGAGGTGCTCTATGCAAACTGGTCAGTGTTGCACTTCAAAGTTGAAACTAAATGCCTTTCGCATTGGCGCCATGTGCCTGAACGAAATCGAAACCTTGTTTATCGCACCACGCTTCCCGCGTCGGTCGACTCCAGCATGCTCTTCACATAGCTGTCCTTGTCGTCTTCCTGAAACAGGATGTTCTTGCCTCGCATGCCAGCCTTGTCCATGCCCCATAGCTGCCGCATGGTGTGGGACGGCGTGTTCGACACGATGAACGACGACAGGCTCACGGTGGCGTCGCCAAGCCTGCTCTCGATCTCCTTGATCGTGTCGTGGAACTGAATCTTGGGATCGTCCTTGCCGAGGTTCCGAATGCCCTTGGGGTCGACAAAGATCACACGCTGCTTGCCGCCTTCGATGAGCCAGAGAATGAAGTCGGGGTTGAAGTTGCCGGCCTCGAAGAAGCCGACACCGCGGCCCTTGCTCAAGTTGCGGAGCAGATAGAGCTCCCGCGTCTTGAAGAACTCTGTCGCGTTCTCGTAGAAGGCGTTCAGATCCTCGACAAACATCCGCTCGCCCTTGTTGAGCGGCGCCGGACTGATCTCGACAATGCCACTGTCCAGGTAGAGGAGTGGCTGGTACAGGTGCTTGCCGAACCAGAGTGCCTTCATGCCGCGAAACTCCCACGGCCTGAGGTCGCCTTTTTCGATCGACGCCTTGAGTTCTTCCAGCTTGGCGACGATCTCTTCCTGCGACCTGTCGATCAGGATGCGGTAGGAGCTCTCGCCCGACGATTCCTTGACACCGAGGAAGTTCGGGTCGTCGCCCTCGAGCTCGCGATACTCGAGGTGCGGCATCTCCCATTCGCGCTTGCGAAAGGTGTAATACCGCTCCGCGTACTTCTTGAGCAGCGACAGCGCGATCTCGCCCCATAGCCGCACGCGCTTGTAGGAGTCGAACGCGAGTTCGTTTGCGGGGATCTGCAGCCGGTACCAACTGGTGTCGTCGAGCAGCTCGACGATGCCCTGGCGCGTGAGGTTGAGATTGTACCAGCCACGCTCGGCCTTGAAGCGCTCGAGCTCGAACGTGATCGCATCCACGTCGAGAAAAGCCACGTGGCGCGCGGTCAGATGCGCCTCGTTGGGCGCGGCGTCGACATCGCCGCCCACCAGACCACCGGATTTCATCGCCTGAATCTTCGGCTACCAGTTCACCACCACCTGGTTCTTCTGCAGGTACTGGGTCGCGGGCTCCTTCGTCGGCTCGGGCTTGGCGACAGTCGGCACCGGCGCGAACTTGCGGAACGCGTCGCCGAACTCGGTGCTCTCACTCACGCCATCGACAATGATTGTCTTCTTGAGCCGGATCGTCTTGAGCTTCTGCGTGCCCAGGTTCTTGATGATCGGTAGCAGGAACTCGATGCGGTCGTCGTTGGTGGGCAGCCCCTCCTCTTCGAGGAAGTCGCGGAACTGCGCCATGTAGTCGGCGTGGATGCCGAAGATGCCCAGTGTCTCCAGCGCGCCAATGTGCTTGGGCCGCTCGATGCCCTCGGGGAGCTGCGCCTTGCCGCTACGCTTGAGGCTCCACGGCTGGCCGTAGCCCTTCAAGCGCACCCCGCGCCCGAAGAGCTGGATGATCTGCGCGCCTTCGCCCTTGCCCACGTTCATCAGGCCCATCGTCGAGACGCGCCAGCTCGACCAGCCTTCGGTGAACTTCTTGGAACCGATGAGCAGGTTGACCGGCGAATGCGCCTTGTTGATCTCGTGGAACAACGAGCCCGCAAACTCGCGCTCGCCGGTAGCGAGGCCCTTGTCCTCACACAGCTTGACCAGCTTGGCATCGTCGCCGACGTTGATCACACCGAAAGCGTCGTTCTCGGCGCCAAGGCGCAACGCGACCTCGCCGGTGGCGCCCTTCAGGTTCTCCACATAGAGCTGGCCGCCACCCGGAGCGTTGAACAGCGTGGCCAGCGTCTCTTCAAAGACCTGCGCCGCCGACAGACCGCAAGTGTTGAGATAGACGAAGCGCTGCGCGAAAAGGTTCTTGCCGGTAGCGGTCTCGAGCCCGTGGTTCAGCACCCGGTCAATGCGTTGAATGCTGCCGGCTCGGTCGCCCACATAGCGCGCGAAGAACTGCAGAATCTCCACGATGTCCGAAGCGTCTTTCGAGGCGAGCGTCGCCGTGACGCTGCCGCCCACGAAGATCCACAGCGGCTTCTCGATCTGAAACGGCCGGAACGCGTTTTCCCGGTCGCGATAGAGCCGCTGCTGCTGGAAGAACGAGAGCAGACAGGCGACTAGATAAACTTCCAGATGATCCCGCTGCGTGCCTTCATCCAGATTCAGGATCTGGTAATCCTTGCCAAATCCGTCGCCGTAGAAGTAGTGGTACGAATAGTCGAACAGCGTGTTCTTGGCGTACAGGTCGGTGAGCGCGGCGTTGCCCTTCACCGCCTGGCCGAAGGTGGCCGAGTACTCGAAGGAGAAGCCCTTCTCGCAGAGCGCGTTGCGAAAGCGCATCCACGCGCCGTCGCCGCCGCCCGACGCACCGCGGTGGCCCTCGTCCACCAGCACCAGGTTGTTGCCCTCGAAGGCGTCCACCGCCACGGTCCTGTCACCCATCTCGTCGCGCAGGCGCGTGACCTCGAGGATCTCCACCGCCTGACCAGTGAACAGGCCGCGCCCGTCTTTGTTGAACAGCTCGGCGTCGATGCCCGCGACTTTGAACTCGCGCAGGTGCTGCTGCGAGAGCCCTTCGTTCGGGGTGAGCAGGATGATGCGGTTCAACTCCTTGCGACGGCCATGAACGCCCAGGTAATGCTGGAACTGCAGGATGTTGGCGTGCATCACCAGCGTCTTGCCGCTGCCGGTGGCCATCCAGAAGGCGAGCTTGTTGAGCTGCGGCCAGGCTTCGGCGCTCGCATCCAGCGGCTTGAGCTGGTCGGTCTCGGGCTTGCCTTCGTTGTAGGCGGCGACCTGCGCGTTGATGGCCGCCAGCAGGCCAACGGAATCGCGGAAGTAACGGTCGAGGTAGATCTCGGTGAACAGCAGCGCGAGATACTGGAAGTACTTCCAGACCACCGGCTCGTCACCGCGCGTCAGGCGCGCCTCGTTCAGCCGCTGCGTGTGCCTGACGATGTTCTGGTCGTACTCGAGCAACAGCTCGGTGGGGAGCTGCGTCAGGTTGAAGAGCTGCGCCGTGAGCGCATGGTGAAAGTGGTGAACGTTGTTCTCGTCCAGCCCTTCCAGCGCCTCGTTGCGCAGGTGCTCGGCCAGCTTCTCGAAGGTGTCCACGGTGAACAGCGACAACAACCACTGATTGAGCACCAGCTTGTGGGCGAAGCGCACCTGCGGCTGGTTGTTGGCGCGGCGGGCACGCGCGGCCGGCGTCGCGGCGCCGTCGCCTGTGGTCTGTCTTGGGCGTCCGCGGGGCATCAGCGGTCCTCCCTCTTCGTTCGCGTTGCGTCGATGAGCCGGCGTTCGCGCTCAATTTCGCGCTGAAGCTCCGCCACGGTCGGCAAGTACTGCGAATACTTCGCTGCGAAGATCCGCTTGCCCTCGCTCAGCACGGAATACTTGGCGATGGCCTCGTTCTTCTTGGAGCATAGGATCAGGCCGATCGTTGGATTGTCGCCCTCAGGGCGCGCATGAGTGTCGAACACGCGCACGTAGCTGTCCATCTGCCCGATGTCCTGGTGGGTCAGCTTGCCGACCTTCAGATCGATCAGGACGAAGCACTTGAGCAGGTAGTTGTAGAAGACGAGGTCCACGTAGAAGTCTTCTTCCTCGAAGCGAACCCGCTTCTGCCGGGCGACAAAGGAGAAGCCCTTGCCCAGTTCCAGCAGGAAGCCCTGCAGGTTGTCGATGATGGCCTGCTCGATGACGGACTCCCGAAGTGCGGGGTAGTCCTTCAGATCGAGGAACTCGAGCACATAAGGGTGGCGGATGAACTGTTCGGGCTCGAGCTTGGTGAGCTTGGCGACAGCTTCCTTCCTCACCGGGGCTTGCTTGCGGCTCGCCAGCAGCCGCTCGTAGTAGAGCAACGAGATCTGCCGTTCGAGTTGGCGCGTCGACCACTGCTGACTGGCGGCCTCGTTCATGTACCACTCGCGCGCGGTGGCGTCTTCGACGCTGAGCAGCAGGCGATAGTGGGTCCAGGAAAGCTCGGGCCGAAGCGCAAGAGATTCCTCACGCGCTGCGTGGGGAATCGGCGATTCGGAACGCACTGCCTTCCGTTTTCCCACGACCCGGATTCGGCACGCAGCGCGTTCAGAATTCCATCCGGATGCAATTCTCCACGCAGTGCGTGGGGAATTGGAAATGCGAAAAAGAACTGGCGCATGTAGCCCAGGTTCGTAACCGTGAACCCTCGCCCGAAATCCGCGGTCAGTCTCCGTGACAGATCCTCCAGAAGCCCCTCGCCGTAGGCCGCTCGCCTGTGGCCGCCCTGCTCGTGCTCCACGATCAGCCGGCCCACTTGCCAGTACGCCTCCACCATGGCCGCGTTGACGGCCCGGTAGGCGCCAGCACGCGCCGACTCGAGGACGGCGCGGATATCCCGATATAGCGGCTCCGTCGAACGGGCGGCAGACCGGCTGGTGGCCTTCTTCTTCGCCATCACCCACCCTCGCTGGCGAACATCAGCCGGTGGAAGTCCTCTTCGAGCAAGCGCACCTTTCAGCGGTCGTCGGAGGTCTTGAGGTTCTCCAGGTTATTGCCACCGTTCACGTAGATCAGGTCGAACTCACTGTCCTTGGCCGAGTAGCCCTGCTTGGTGAACCATTCGTCGAGCACCAGGTTGTCTTCCTCCGGATTGCCGGTGAGTTTCCGCCAGATGACGAGCGTTTTGCGGCCGTCGGTCGCGGTGCCGGTGACGGTGCGGAACCAGTAGGGGCCGGCGGCCTCTTGCTTCAGGCGCCCGCCGCTCTTGGCAGAAAGACGCAGGCGCTTCTCGCTGTCGCGCTCGAACGCGGTGCTGAAGGTTTGCGGCGCGGCGATGTGCTGGACGGTGAGGCCGATCAGCCAGTTGAAGGTCTCCAGCAGATCGACATTCACCTCGCGGCTTTCGTCCGAGCCGGGGCGCTTGACCTTGAGCTGGTAGGCGGTGGGGTCGCTGAACGCCTGCACGTTGAGCAGGGACTGGCTGCCGCGCGTCTCGACTTCCAGCAGGTAGCGCAGCAGGTACTGCTCCTTGAAGCCGTCCGCGCCCTGCGCCTGCGCGGTGTCGAGCAGGAGCTGCTGCGGGTCGGTGCGACGGGTTTCGAGATTGTTGAGCGTGTCCTCGTAGGATTCGAGGCGCACGACCTTGACGATGCGCGGGCTGCGCTCGGCTTCCTCGGGCGTGGCGAGACGCTTGGGTTTGCCGTCTTTCCACTCGGGGCTGAAGGTGACCTTCTTG
>Ga0105050_10004482_pt1 | contig 18609 bp, 17 predicted proteins | sample FRY01_FD_78088 | JGI IMG/M metagenome (GOLD analysis project Ga0105050, IMG submission 78088) | Freshwater microbial communities from Lake Fryxell liftoff mats and glacier meltwater in Antarctica - FRY-01 | ecosystem: Environmental > Aquatic > Freshwater > Ice > Glacier meltwater ... | reverse complement strand
TCTTTTAATGCTTCCAAAACAACTTTTGCTTTGAATTCTTTACTGAAATTTCTTCTTGTTTTTGACATATTTATTAAAATTTAAAATTACAATTTTATATCTTAAATTATTGTCTTAAAATTGGGGGGGAAGCATATTCTGCCATCATTCTTATTTTATTTGCTGGTTTTAGATCGAGTTTTGTTGGAACCGACACTAATAATTACATAGGTATGTTTTTGTCAAAATACAATCAAACGGAATCTATTTTTAAGATTGAAGGAAACATCGAAATCGGCTATCTTTTTCTGCAACAAGTGGCTTATTTTGTGTCAGATAAGTATTGGTCAATATTAACTTTCATTGCGATTATATCTGTAATACCGACTTATTACGTGATGCGCGAGCTTTCGCAAGATATCATCATTTCCATTTTCATTTATTTAACAAAAGGTATTTATTTGTTGTTTTTCAATGCGGGAAGACAAGGTATTTCTGTTTCAATTGCCTCTCTAGGACTATTGTATTTGATTGATAGGTCGCTCGTTAAGTACTTGATTTGTATTTTTATCGCTTCCCTTTTTCACAAAACAGCTTTGATAATGATTCCATTTTACTTTATTATTATGCTCCCGTTTTCTACAAAGAGAGTCTTATTATTTTTAGTAATCGGTTTCTTTGCATTTTACTTTTTAAGTACAATTTTAGGAGTATTGTCTCCAGAAGTCGAATCGAGATATGGCGTTTACGAAGATAGGGGTGCCACTGGAGGATTTTTATTAGGTACATTTTTTATTATTGTGGCACTTTTATTTATAGGTTTTAGAACTGAAATTTCAGATGATAATATTTTCTTATTTGATGCTTATTTAAATCTGTCAATTTTTACAGCCATTATTTATTTAGTGGTTATTTTGACAGGTAGTGACGTTAATTTTATTCGTTTAACTAATTATTTTGCAATTGGCTATGTATTTATCTGGCCAATTATATTTGAAGATGTAAGCTATTTCAAAAATAATGGAATTAAATTCACTTTTGCAATAGTTCACTTGCTATTTTTTGCCGTATACTTAGGTAAAATGTCCAACCTAGTTCCGTATGAATTTAATGAAATTTACTTAGAATGGCTATAACGATTGCAATACCTTTCTTTAATGCCGAGGCGTTTTTACTTGACGCAATTCGATCAGTTTTTGCTCAAACTTATCAAGATTGGGAATTGCTACTTATTGATGACGGTTCAACAGATAATTCGCTAAAAATTGCGCAATCAGTCAAGGATCCTAGAGTGAGCGTGATTTCTGATGGTAAAAACAAACGCCTAGCAGGAAGGTTAAATCAAGTTTCAAAAATTGCAAAATTTGAATTTATTGCAAGAATGGACGCTGATGATTTGATATTTCCAACCAAGTTGGCAACTCAATTATCGTATTTTGAAAAGGACTCTAATCTAGACATCGTTACTACCGGTGTTTATTCGGTGAAAAATAACCTCGAAATTCAAGGAGTTAGAGGCCAAGATTTCGAATATCCTTCTTTCGGTTCAATTATTAGTAGAAATTTAGGTGTCGTTCATGCTGCTATTTTAGCAAAAAAGTCTTGGTATGAACGGAATCAATATGACGAAACGTTGAAAATTGCACAAGACTTAGATTTATGGATTCGAGCTGCAAAGAAAAATGATTTCAAAATTAAGTCGATTTCAGATTATTTATATGTTTACAGAGAAGAAGGAAACATAACGATGGATAAATTATTACGTGCTTATAAAAATGAAAGATAAATGATTAAGAAATATAGTTCGAACCAAAAAATGAGACTGCTTTTTAAATCTAGAATTAAATCAATTATCGTTCGTTCATTAGCACTCACGGGAAACATTCATCAATTACAAAAACGAAGAGGTAAAGAAGAAATTTCGACTGTTTTGCAAGATAATTTTGATAGTGCGATAGCAATTATTAGAAACACAAAAATACCTGGAATTGATGCCTAAGAAAAAAAAGTTTTTTATTGTAACAACGATACCGCTATCTTTTATTTTTTTCAAAGGGCAATTATCTGTTTTGAAAAGTGAATTTGATGTTCAACTAGTTTCTTCTCCCGGTGAAAAACTTTTAGAAGCAACACAATTTGATGCTGTTTCGGCACATGAAATTCCAATGGCACGTGAAATTTCACTTTTTAAAGATCTTCGTTCTTTAATTGCATTTATTGTTTTATTTGTCAAGGAAAAACCATACGTCGTGCATGGAAATACGCCCAAGGGGTCATTTCTATCGATGATTGCTGCTTTTATAACTAAAAGACCAATTAGAATATATTTTTTACATGGACTCAGGTACCAAGGTACGCATGGTTTAAAGCGGAAATTATTAATTTTAATGGAAAAAGTTACTTGTTTTTGTGCAACAAACATTTACGCAGTTAGCCATGGAGTAAAAAAAACAGCAGCTGAAGAATTAACGGACAAACCAATTGAAGTGATAGGTTTTGGAAGTCCAAACGGTATTGATTTGAGTTATTTTGACCCAAGTTTATTCAACTCTAACGAAGAAAGACTTAAAATTTCAATTGAACCAAATGAATTTGTGTTTGGATTTGTCGGACGATTTGTCGGTGATAAAGGGGTCAATGAGTTGGTAAAGTCGTTTGTACAAATCTCAAAAAATAATAGTAAGGTTAAACTTTTATTAGTTGGTATTTTCGAAAATGAGTTGGATCCTTTAAAAGAACAAACACTATTTGAAATTGAAAATAATCCGAAAATTATTAATGTTGGATTTAAAAAAGATGTAAGACCGTATCTTATGTGCATGGATTTATTTGTATTTCCTTCTTATCGTGAGGGGTTTGGTTTGACCTTAGTTGAGGCAAATGCACTTTCAATTCCTGTATTTTCTTCTCGAATTATTGGTTGCGATGAAATCATTGAAGAAGGGAAAAATGGTTTTTTGATTCCTGTAAAAAATCAACAACTTTTAAATGAAAAAATGGATTTTTGTTGTTCAAATAAGGAACTATTACAAAAGATGAAAGGTAATTGTCGCGCAATCGTTTCAGAAAAATTTGATCAACAAAAAGTTTGGGATATTACATTAAAATCCTATTCAAATTTAATAAAGAATTAAATCAAAGTCTTAAACAGTCAACTTTTTTTTATTTACTTTGTAATATATGTTAAAAAATAAATTTATGATTCCACTTTCTGTCCCACATTTAAACGGTAACGAATGGACTTACGTTAAGGATTGTCTTGACACAGGTTGGATTTCTTCGGCTGGTGCTTATGTGAATAAATTTGAACAACAAGTTGCAGATTACGTTGGTGCCAAATATGGTATTGCTTGCATGAATGGAACTGTTGGTTTACACATTGCTCAAATTTTATCTGGTGTAACTTCTGATGACCATGTTATTGCTCCTAATATTACGTTTATTGCTACTTTAAATGCCATTAAATATACGGGTGCGTCACCAATTTTAGTAGATGTTAATTCAACGGATTGGCAAATGGATTTAGACTTGTTAGAAGAGTATTTGACGGGCAATTCTTTTACTATTGAAACCGAGTTAGGTACATTCACTTTCAATAAATCAACTAATAAACGAATAAAAGCAATCATGCCAGTTCATGTTTTAGGTAATATGGGTGATATTGACAGGTTGACTGCCATAGCTAAAAAATATCATTTAGATATTATAGAGGATAGCACGGAAGCTTTGGGTTCGTTTTACAAAAATAAACATGCTGGAACTTTTGGGAAATTCGGTGTCTTTAGTTTTAATGGCAACAAGATTATTTCCACAGGTGGTGGTGGTGTTATGGTTACAAATGACGAAGAATTAGCAAAAAAAGCAAAACATTTAACGACTCAAGCAAAGACGAGTCAAATGGAATATATCCACGACGAAATCGGTTACAATTATCGATTAGTAAATATTTTAGCAGCGATTGGTGTAGCACAAATGGAGCAATTTCCAGATTTGTTAGAAAATAAAAAGAAAATGGATGCTTTTTACAGAAATGAATTGACTGGAGTAGGTGATATAGTTTTTCAAGCTGTTTCAATAGATGTTTCCGTTAATTGTTGGTTGTTTACATTTAAAACCAATCACATGCGCGGTTTATTGGAATTTTTGAATTCGAACGGAGTGCAATCACGTCCATTTTGGATGCCAATGAATCAGCTTGAAATGTTTAAGGAAGACATATATATAACTAAAAACAACAATTCTTCAGGAATCTATGAAACATGTATAAGTATTCCAAGTTCGGGAGGTATAACTAAAGAAGAGATGATAGAAGTAGTAGAGCAAATTAGAAATTTTTATTTAACCAATTAAAATGAATTTAATCGATATTCCAGAATTTACAGGGAAATTCATCACTAAAAGAGAAACTAGTTTTTTTAAACAAGATATTGAGAAAAACGCCTCAATCCTTTCACTCAAAATAAAAGGTAAATCCGTTTTAGTTATTGGAGGTGCTGGCACAATTGGTTCTTCTTATATTAAATCAATTTTGAAATTTGAACCTGCAAAATTATACGTTGTTGATACCAATGAAAATGGATTAACAGAGTTGACAAGAGATTTAAGAAGTTCTGACGGTCAATTTGTTCCAAATGACTATAAGACCTATCCAATGAGTTTTGGTGATCCTGTTTTTCGTAAATTATTTATTGAGGAGGGTCCCTTTCATATTGTTGCTAATTTTGCAGCTCATAAACACGTGAGAAGCGAAAAAGATAAATATTCTATTGAGGCAATGATTGAGAATAACGTGTTTAAAGCAAAAGATTTTTTGGATTTATTAATTCATTATAAGCCAGAACATTTTTTCTGTGTTTCAACAGATAAAGCTGCAAACCCAGTTAACGTAATGGGAGCAAGTAAAAAGTTGATGGAAGAAGTAATTATGGCGTATAGTTCTGAAATTCAAATAACTACTGCTCGTTTTGCGAATGTTGCATTCTCAAATGGTTCATTACTTGCAGGATACATCGAACGATTATACAAAAACCAACCAATTTCTTGTCCTTCAGATGTTAAACGTTTTTTTGTTTCTCCTGAGGAAAGTGGACAAATATGCATGTTAGCTTGTATGCTTGGAAATTCAGGCGAAATCTTTTTCCCGAAATTGGAGGATGAAGAAATGACCTATTTTAAGGAAATTACAGAAGATTTTTTCAAAGAATCTAACCGTTCAATCGCTCTTTGTAGTTCAGACAAAGAAGCAATCGAAAAATCTAAGAATCTAAAATCTTCAGATCCTTATCCAGTTTACTTCTTTGAATCAGACACTTCAGGTGAGAAGTTATATGAAGAGTTTTATACAGAAACGGATGTAGTTGATCAAGAAACTTTTTCAAGTCTAGGAGTAATCAAAAATGCGAGAAAAATTCCTAAAATTGAAATTGAAAAAACAATTGAAGAATTGAAATTATTGATGGATTCAGGAAATTACGACAAATCTTCAATAGTTTCTCTGTTACAAAAGTTTATTCCTGATTTTCAACATATTGAAACAGGAAAAACGTTAGATCAAAAAATGTAAATAATAAAGACTATCTAAAATGTATTTAATTTTTAAACGCTTTTGCGATATTACTTTATCGAGCATCTGCTTGTTGGTGTTATCACCACTTTTAATTCCCATAATAGTTGGACTAAAATTGACGGGTGAAGGTTACATTTTCTATAAACAAGAGCGAGTTGGTTATAAAAATAAGCGATTTAGTATTTTAAAGTTTGCCACAATGCTTAAAAATAGTCCCAACATGGCAGGTGGAATTATAACAACAACAAGAGATCCAAGAATCACCCCAATGGGAGGTTTTTTAAGAAAAAGTAAAATCAATGAATTACCTCAATTGATGAATATTTGGTTAGGTGATATGAGTTTTGTGGGCCCCAGACCTGTTATGCCAATTAGTTTTGATGCGTATCCATCAGATGTTCAACTGGTTATCTATGACGCCCAACCTGGGTTAACTGGAATTGGCTCCATTGTTTTCAGAGATGAAGAAGAATTAATTTCTGCTGTTAAAGATAGGGGAGGAGACACTTGGGACTTTTATAAAAACACTATTTACCCATTTAAAGGAAAATTAGAGCAATGGTATCAATTAAATCGAGGTTTTTTCAATGATTTAAAGATAATAATTGTAACCGCTTGGGTTATATTAAAACCAAAAAGTATGCTTCTCCCCAATTGTCAGACAGAAATTAGTGTTGTATTTGATTGCCTTGGTTTTGGCTTTTGTGGTTCCAATTGGAATAATTTATATTCTCGAATTATTAGACAATAAACTTAAAAGTGCGAAGGACTTAGGTGACCTAACATTATTGGGTCAAATACCAAAAAGTAATAAAGCAAATTCAATTATTGATGACACAGACAGGTCATTTCTTTCTGAATCTTTCCGGATGTTGAGAACCAACATTAACTTTTCTTTAATAGAAAAAACAGATTGTAAGGTAATTGCGCTTTCTTCCACTTTACCTGGTGAAGGTAAAACGTTTATTTCAATGAATTTAGCTAATTCGCTATCCAAGACTGGCTTAAGGGTTGTTATAATTGGTTTAGATTTAAGAATGCCAAAGTTAAATGATTATGTAAAAAATACTTACACCATTGGCGTGAGTAATTACATTGTAGATGATTCATTGAATCCGACAGATGTAATTCAATCCATTTCTGAAAGCAATAATTTATTCATGATAAATGCAGGAGACATTCCACCAAATCCAGCAGAATTATTACTTAAACCTCGTTTTAAAGAGTTGATGGCTTATTTACGAGCTAATTTTGATTATATCATCATGGATACTTCACCAATTGGTTTGATCTCAGATTGTTTACCAGTTGTGAAAAATGAAGCTGATTTAATCTTATACGTAGCAAGAATAGGTTATTTGCAAAAAAGATTGTTATCAATTCCTAAAGCTTTCGTAGAAGATCAAGTTGTGGATAATTTGGCGATTGTATTAAATTACACAGATCCTTTTGATAAAAAATATGGTTACGGTTATGGCTATGGTTACAGCTATGGAAGTTACATTAATGGTTATTTTTCAGATAAAAACAAATTTTCTTGGTTAACTTCAATTTTCAATATTTTCAAGAAAAAATAAAAAAATGTAACCCTGGAATAATACTTGACGTAAAGTGCTCATAATTAAACTAAAGATTATGACAGCCTATATTCAAACTTTACGTAATAAGTCTATTCAACACGCACAAAGTAAATTGTCAAGGCACCGAGAGCTCGGAACTAAAACAAGCTTAAATGTGTTTGAAGTGGCAGAACTAATGGATACTTTGAAGTTTTCTAATTTACAAGAAGAAGCTAAATCTTCCGTTTTCTTTGCTCTAAATTTAAATTAACAAACGATTATAGCAGATCCAATTAACTCACTATCAATGTACCAAGAAGCAAATTGACCAGGAGTTATTCCTTTTTGCTTTTTATCAAACAAAATATAGAATTCACCGCTTTTTTCAATTAAAATTCCTTTTTGAAATGATTGTCGGTAACGAATTCTGAAATCACAAACCAATCCATCTTTAAGATTATAACGAAGCTTTGACTGTATCCAGTTGAAGCTTTCTTTTTCTAATTTCAACGCAAACCGATTTAGCCCAGAGTGACTTTCTTTCTGTCCCGAATAAACGACATTATCTTCTGTGTCAATTCCAATTACAAAACTAGGTTCAGGCCTCCCACCAATGTGCAATCCTTTTCGTTGCCCTATCGTGTAATAATGTGCACCCTGATGTTTCTGAACTTCAATTCCTTGATCTTTTGAAAAAATAAAGGGTTCTGAAAGTAATTCAACATTTTCTATGGTAGGTGAAATTGAATTGTATGTTTTGAAAAGTTCTAAATCTTCTGGTATTTCTATTACGGATCCTTTTTTGGGTAGTAATTGTTGCTGTAAAAAAGTCGGTAAGCTAATTTTTCCAACAAAACAAAGGCCTTGTGAGTCTTTTTTATCCGCGGTTATAAGCCCAAATTTTGTAGCAATTCTTCGCACCTCTGATTTCTCAAGGTTTCCGATTGGAAAAAGCGCTTTAGATAATTGTTCTTGTGAAATTTGACATAAAAAGTAGGATTGATCTTTGTTTTTATCTGCTCCAGCTACCAGTCCAAAAGTTCCATCTGTATGTTGAATTTTTTGACAGTAATGCCCAGTCGCAACATAGTCTGCACCAACCTCCATTGCTGCTTTAAGAAAAACATCAAACTTAATTTCTTTGTTACATAAAACATCGGGATTCGGTGTTCTTCCTCGTTTATATTCCTTAAACATATAGTCAACAATTCGATCTTTATATTCAGCGCTTAAATCTATTACTTGAAAAGGAATTCCAAGTTGTTGTGCAACAATCAATGCATCGTTTGAGTCGTCTATCCAAGGACATTCGTCTGAAATTGTGACGGTTTCATCATGCCAATTCCGCATGAACATTCCAATAACTTCGTAACCTTCTTGAATCAATAAATGGGCTGCAACACTAGAATCTACACCACCTGATAAACCTACAACTACTCGTTTCATAATGCAAAATTAAGCATTAGATTAGGTATTTAACGAACTATTGTAATAAATCCGTGTCTTTCTCCTTGGTTGGAAGTTAAATGATAAAAATAAGTTCCCTCAACTAATTCTTTACCTTCTAAATCATTTCCTTTGAACGCATCGGTAGAAGATTTCATTGAATAAACTATGTTTCCCCAGCGATTGAAGATTTTTAACTCATACTCGAAGCATTCTTCGAAAACTTCATCGATAACAATCTCATCATTTACACCATCTCCATTTGCCGTGATGATATTTGGAATTACTAACTCAGGTAATTCTACTTTAGGCGTAACCACAAAATTGAATGGAAAATCATATTGACAATTATTATTCGCGCTTAATACTAAATTTCCATTATACGTACCTCCTGATGCAAAAATGTTCGTGAAGTTAATTAGGTTATTTTGAAGAATTCCTGGAATAGTCCACTCGTACTGAGTTATGGTTAAATCACCACTCGATGTTAAGGTCGAAAAATTGGCTGTTTGTCCGCACGATTCAGTTACAGTAATAATACTCGTGGGATTTGGATAAACAGTAACGATTTTTGAAATGGAATCAATGCAACCGTATTCACTTTCTCCGATTAAGGTTGCTGTAAAAATTCCCGATTCTTGATAATTATGAATAATTGTTGGAATTGTACTGGAAGTATTGTCACCAAAATTTAAGTCGTATGAAATAAAATCGTCGGCACTTGGGATTCCAATCCAATTAGAAGAATTGATAAAACTAATATTTTGACCGTCACATAAATCTATGAGGTTGAAATCAGTATTCGGAAAAGGATAAAATGCAATTTGAAAAGTATCACTATCAGAACAACCATTGTCACTGATGACTTCAACTTTAAAGGATTCATTTGTAAATGGCATTGTGCCAGATGGAGCGTTTAAGAAGGGATTTCCGGCTCCAACAAGAGAATTAGTAGGTAAACGATACCATTTTATTGAATTAATAGGATCAATTGAATTTTCAAGTATGTTAGCTTCAAAATCTATGGCTGCTCCACAGATAACTAATTCACCAATGTAATTTACTTGCGGATTCGTTACTACTTCAGTTGTTAATGTACCAATTTCTGAAATACAACCGTTAAAGCTACTCACTAAGTTGACAGTTACATTTCCAACAGCAGCGACAACATGAATTGAATCAGTCATTAAAAGTGTGTCACCACCTACATTTGTCCAAGTATAACTGTTTGACGAGGGTAAATTGTGCCAAAATATAACGGAATCACCAGCGCAAATTGGACCGTTCGTATATATAATTGGTGCTGCTGGTGCAGAAATTACAGATACGTTTACAGTGTCAGGCAACAAAAGACACGCTTCGGGTAAATTACCTGTTACAATATATTGTCCAGAATTTATTATTTGCGCATTTTGAATTGAAATTGTGGAACCACTGCCTGAGTAATTTGATGGGCCTGTCCAGTTATAAGTTGCTCCAGGTAAGATATTGGTAGCTAAATCAATAGTTTGACCTTGACATAATGTTTGATCTTCTGATTGAATTTCGTATTGTAATTTTGCAAAGTCACTAAAGTATCCGTACCGGCAACCTCCACCAGCACTTCCATGAATGATTCCCATGTGAAAATAATTCGTTGAATTGCTAACTATACCAGTTGCTGTTGCAGCGACAATTGCTGTTGGTATAGTTATTTGTGCAAACATCCATTCATTATTCGTTCCAGGAACAAAGTTGAAATTTGTTGCATTAATTGTTCCTGTTGCGTTATTTAAAAGAAAATTACCTTCTCCGCCTGCTTCTACCAATAAAATCAAGAATAAACTTTCTGCAGTTGAGCGAGCGAACGAAACATTTTTAGAACCTGTGCAGATAATTGGTGGTAATACACTTAGTCCAATTTCACAACCAAATCCTGACATTTGTAAGACATAAACGTTGTTGGATGCAACAATATATGCAGAGTTCGCCGAACCAATTGCGTAGGTGTAACTTTGACCAGCATTTAAAGTGGTTACTAATGTTCCATTCACAGAAATTGTAGTATTATTTTGTGTCGCTAACACAAAAACTTGGTCATAAGGTGCATTTAGAAATCCACGAACGATGATGTATTCTTTTCCAATAATCGATAGAGGAATACTTTGATCGCCACCTAAGTCTGCACAACCTCCAAACGGTGTTCCCGCTAATAAATCATCCTTGATTGTTATTGCGATTGGAAATGTAGAAGTAACTCTACTACCAACTAAATGTTGATTTGCGAGGGTAGAAGTGGCTGTTGCGGAATAAGTTTCACCCTTGTTTAAAGTGATATTAAATGGAACATTAGCAACATGACCAACAATATTTTGACTTGGTGTTATTGTTACAATAGTATTGTTTTGTGAAGCTACAATGTCAAACGAATTGTATGGAACAGGCGTATAACTTGAACCATTATTTAAGAAGTTTTGAGAGGGAATAAAAAAGTCTGTGCCAAGCGCATTTTGACCTTTGAGAGCGAAAATTTCAGGATTACAATTACAGGGAAAGCTTGCCACTTCGTAATACATTGTCACTGGGGTAGTAGAACGAACTCGTATTCCATAATTTAAAACTTGATTTGGTGGTTTTATTTCAATTTGATTAATCCATGGTGTTAAATCAACGGTCTGTGTATTAGTTGCTGGAACAGTAATTGTGATTGGAACGAATGAGGGATTTGCAGGTTGGTCAATTGTCACATTACTCGCTTGATTTAAAGTTGAAATCCGCAACAATATAGGTCGGTCAAAATTATTATTTATGGAAACTTCTGGTGCTGCGAACCAAAATAAAGTATCTAACTGTGAAAAAGATCGAAATGACAACAAAACGAGTAGAAGCAGTAGAAAGACTTTCATTTTTACACAATTTTAGAACACGGAATGATGTTGACCTTAAATTTAGAAATTTAGTTGCACAAAATTTTGTTAAGTGGAAAATAATTGAATACTTAAGAAGTAGAATTCAGTTAAATTTAAAAGAAATTTTGCCTAATAACTTTCTGGATAATCAGAATAAATAAAAATTAAACAGCAGAGAAATAGACCTGCAAAAACGATTTAAAACGAACAAGCCAAACTCTAAATAGGAGAGTTTGGCTTGTTTTGGTGATCTCGCTGGGATTCGAACCCAGGGCCCATACATTAAAAGTGTATTGCTCTACCAGCTGAGCTACAAGATCGTCTTAGCGGGTGCAAAGATATGTATATATTCCAATTCTACAAGGGAATTTTGCGTATTTTTGAAATAAAATTTGAAATAATTTTTAAGTATTTGAAAATCAGTATTTATTTTGAGCGAAAAAAAACATATTTTTTTAATTGGATTCATGGGGAGTGGTAAAACGTCCATAGGGAAGTTGCTTGCACGCCAATTAAATTATAATTTTTTAGATACAGATAGAACTATCGAGGCACAAGAAAACGCGACGATTCAAGAAATTTTTGATACGGAAGGCGAAGCTTATTTTCGTGAATTAGAGAGGAAACTACTTTTAAATTCTATATCATTGGAAAATCCAACGGTTTTCTCAACTGGTGGTGGAATGCCAATTTACAACGATAATATTTCACTTATGCTTGCAAATGGCTGGGTTGTTTTTCTTGATATTTCACTCGGTAAAATTTACTTTAGGTTGAAAAATGATAAAAAGCGACCGCTGTTGAAATCAAATCATAATTTGTTTGACTTTATTCAATTTTCACTAAAGGAACGTTTGCCAATTTATTCAATGGCAGATTTAAAAGTAGATGCAGGAGCAAGAAAAACTGAAATACTAGAAGAAATCGTCATTGGTTTTGGTGCTCGGCTTTCTTAAAATTAGCATTAAAAAATGGTATTTCTAATTTTTACTAGGAACAAATTTCATAGAAGTTGAGTTCACACAATGGCGCGTGTTTTTATCCGTAAAACCTTCACCAAAGAAAACATGGCCTAGGTGACCGTCGCATTTGGCACAAACGATTTCAGTTCTTTGCCCATCGGAATCTCTGATTTTTTTCACTGCTCCATCGATTTCATCATCGAAACTTGGCCAGCCACAATTTGAATGAAATTTTGAGTCAGATTGGTAAAGTGGTGCGTCGCATTGACGACAAAAATAAGTTCCACCCTCAAATTTATCGGTAAGCTCCCCGGTGTAAGGTCTATCCGTTCCTTTATTGATAATTACTCGTTTTTCAGCTTCAGTTAATGGATTTAATTTCATATCTTTTTGCTTTGATTGGTTGGTTTTTGTTTTTTCATTGTTCGCTTGACCTTGGCAACTTAATGTTGAAAGAAACACTAAAAAAAGTCCGAATAAATGAATTTTACTTTTCGTTTTCATGTTTTGCTTTATTAAAATAACGTTTAAGTTATATAAATCGTTCATTTAGTTCGAAAATTTAACTTTTAATAATAGATTTCTAAAATAGTTCTAATTTTTGAAATTAAAAACTCAGGCAATGTACTATTTTCGTGTTTTATTCGTTAGAATCATTGTGAGAATTAATATTTTCCTATTTCTATTTTTGTTGTTGTATTTCAAATCACAAGCGCAACAACCAAATTTCTTTTCTCGTTCTGAGTTTGGTGTTCATGTTGGTTCGATGTATTATATCGGTGATTTAAACCAATTTAAGCCTTTTTATAAAAGCCAATTAGCAGGTGGTTTTATGTATCGTTTTAACGTTCATTCACGGCTTTCTCTTCGGTTTAATTATACTGTTGGAAATGTCGAAGCATACGACAGCGACTCTAAAAAAATAATGAATATTAATCGTAATTTAGATTTTAAATCGCGTATTCGAGAATTGGCTGGAGGAATTGAATTTAATTATTTCCCTTTTCAATTTGGAAGTAAACGTTACCCCGGTACAGCCTATATCATTACCCAATTGGGTGTTTTTTATATGGAACCTCAAACAACAATAAACGGACAAGAAGTGAAGCTACAAGGTGTCGGGACAGAGGGGCAGGGGAGTGCTTTGGGGAGAAAGCGTTCTTATAGTAATTTTCAAATTTCTATCCCATTGGGTTTGGGTGCAAAAGTGTCATTAGGAAAAAGAGCAACTTTCAATGTGGACATCGCAATTCGCAAGACATTTACGGATTATATCGACGATGTTGGTGCTGATTTTTACCTTGATCCGACTTTATTAGCAGCGGCAAATGGTCAAACAGCAGCGGATTTAAATAATCGAAGTTTAGACGGTGGCAGATACGGCAGACGGGGAAATTCTTCCACTAAAGATTGGTACGTTTACGCTGGAGGTATGTTGACTTTTCGCCTAGGGGTAGGGAACGTTTGTCCTAAGTTGAGGTAGATTTTTATTATTTTTTAGCTAATAAGTTAAACTATAAAGTTTCAGGTTAATTTCAAAAAAAAGACGAATCTTTCGATTGTTATTCACCGAGCTTTTAATTTAAATGGTTAACCTCAGCAAAAGCCATTCGATTAAGCTACTTTCATCCGCTTAAAATTGTTTTTTACAAAGTTGAATTAAATTAGTTTTTAGGTTAAAATTTCAAGCAACTAGTTCTCGTTTAGTTAATAACAGTTGTCTTTTAAAGGATTGGTTTAAAATAAATCAACTTCAAAAACCAATCAAAATTATTAATAACTCTCCAAAAACGAAAACAAGAAAAGTAAGATTATTTTTGGAACTGATTAGTTAACTGGTTTTAATTTTTGTCATCTGATAATATAATTTTTAAGCAAAAAAATGCCCCTCAACTTTTTAAAAGGAAAAAAAAAGGTGTTTAAATTATCAACTTGAAAATATTATCGATACATATTTTCAATTCTTTTTCTTTTTTCCTTTTGGGTCAACTACATTTCCATTTTTCCATTCTTTGGTGTAGGATTTTCCGCTTGGATAAATTATAGTACCTTGTCCGTTCGGTAGATTATCGTACCATGCTCCCTCGTAACGGGTTTTATTTTTGAAAAAATGAGTTCCTTGTCCGCTTCTCTCATCTGCTTTGTATGTTCCTACATATTTCTCACCATTTGTCCACGTGTAAATTCCTTGTCCATCTTTAAGGTCGTTTTTCCATTCACCGACATATTTTTGACCATTTTGAAATCTAATTGTTCCTTGACCTGATTTCTTATCTTCTTTGAATTCACCAATATATTCGTCGCCATTTATGTAAGTGATTGTGCCATTACCGTGTTGCATTCCATTTTTCCACTCACCAATGTATTTCACATTTGTTCCATAAATAAGCGTTCCATTTCCTTCTTGAAATCCATTTTTAAATTCACCCTCGTAGCGATTTCCGTCTTTTTTCCATTTTTGAATTCCTTTTCCATTTTTAAGATTATTTTCCCACAAACCAGTGTAAACATTTCCATCAAATGTGGTCAAAGTTCCAAGTCCACTTTGCTGCCCATCCAGCCATTTTCCAGTGTAAGAATCTCCGTTTGCATAAGTTTTTACTCCGTCGCCATTTTGTTCTCCAGTTCGCCATTCACCCACGTACTTTGAACCGTCTTTCGATGTGTAAACTCCCTGACCTTGTTCTAAATTATTCTCGAAATTTCCTTTGAAATCAGCGCCATTTGCATACGTAATTGTTCCTGCGCCCCAGCGTTTGTCTTCTTTAAAAGTGCCAATGAAAATGCTTCCGTCCGAATAACGAATGGAACCATTCCCAACTTTTTTCCCATTTATCCAATTAACATCATAAATTGCGCCATTTTCTGATTTGAAAATCCCTTTTCCATGTGCTTGATTGTTAAGGAATTCACCTGATTTTTTACCCTCTTTAAAATAACCAACATAAACTCCAGCAACAATAGATTTAAATGTACCATAGCCTTCAGGAATAGCAGTAGAATCGTAACCTAAAGTCACTGGAAGTTTGGAGAAAGCACCAATATATTTATCGCCATTTTCCCAAATGAGAACTGGTTTTTCTAAGATCGAATCGAATATGATTTTTCCAGGTGATTGACTATTGGCAGCCAAAAAGAATGAAAAAATTGAGATGAAAACAAGGTTAAACTTCATGTGATAAATTTAAATAAAAATTGAAAAGAAAAACAAGTTCAAAAAAAAAGATCACTCCAAATAGTTTAATAATTTTCTTAAAGTTTACGTTGTCCTATCCTAATCAATAAAACATAACTTTTTTTATCGAATTCCGACCTTCTTTTTGCTAAATAATAATAAATACCACGAAGCACCAACGAAGCCGAAACCAAGAAATTCAATACCAACCAATTTCGCTATTATTCATTGAAGGAAATAACTGGAAAAATCAAATAAGATTTTACTAAGCGATTTATTATTAGTACGAAAGCGAACATTAAAATAATTTTCTTTTGATTTTAATTTTCGTTCAAAAAAAAATGTAATTTCAGGCAAAATAAAATAAGTTACATGGAGTACCTAGTTTTAACGTCAATTTTTAAAACGCAAAAAGCACCATTTGCTTATTTGGATCTTCAAATTTTAGATGAAAACATTGCAACAATAGCTAAACGTGCAAAAGGTAAAAATATCCGAATCGCCACAAAGTCAATTCGTTGTAGATATGTTTTGAGTTACTTGTTAGAAAATCTTCCGCATTCTTTTGGATTAATGGCGTTTACTATTGATGAGGCCTTATGGCTATCAGATTTGGGATTTACTAATATTTTAATCGGGTATCCAACTTACGAAATTGAAGCGATAACTAAAGTTTTTTCCAATCCAAAACACAGCGAATCCATTTGTTTTATGGTGGATAAATTGGAACACGTTGAGTTATTACATGAAATTGCATCAAAAAATCAAACCAAAGCTAACCTGTGTATCGATATTGATATGAGTTCTAATTTCCCAGGAATTTACTTCGGTGTTTATCGTTCCTCGCTAAAAAATGAAAAAGATTTAAAATCACTTCTTCGGAGTTCGACTTCCTTTACAGCAATTAAATGGAAAGGTTTGATGGGGTACGAAGCGCAAATTGCTGGGGTTGGTGATTCAGTTCCTGGTGCGACTTTGATGAATAAAATTAGTGCATTATTAAAAAGAAAATCGATAAAAGAAGTGGCACTAAGGAGAGCCGCGTGCTTAAAAGTTCTCTCAGAAAATGGTATTCATTTGGATTTTGTTAATGGTGGTGGAACTGGAAGTATTGAATCCACTATAGAAGAAAAAGGTGTTACTGAAATCACTGTTGGAAGTGGTTTTTATCAATCACATTTATTTGATAATTACTCGAATTTTAAGCATAAACCAGCATTATTTTATGCGCTAAGAATCGTTAGAAAACCAACCGATACTATTTTTACAGCGTTAGGTGGTGGCTATATTGCCTCAGGCGCAACAGATCCAAACAAACAACCACAACCCTATCTTCCAAAAGGAATGAAGTTGATTAAAAATGAAGGAGCAGGTGAAGTGCAAACTCCTTTTGTGTACCACGGAAAACAGCCACTTAAATTGGGTGACTTGGTGTTTTTTCGACATGCAAAAGCGGGTGAGTTGTGCGAACGATTTAATGAAATAATTCTCGTGAGAGATAACAAAATAGAACAAATAGTCCCAACGTATCGGGGCGAACAAAAATGTTTTTTATAATGGAAAATTGGGCAGGAAATGTAAAATGGTCACCTCAAGAGTTGTTGTCACCTAAGTCTGAGGAAGAAATTTCGGATATTATTAAAAATGCTGTAAAGTCAGGTAAAACAATTCGGACAGTTGGTTCACATCATTCTTTTACGCCACTTTTGGCAACAAATAGTTTCTCATTAAGCTTAGATAATATGCAAGGTTTGATTTCAAAAGAGTCTAATCACCGTGCAATTGCTTGGGCTGGATCGAAGTTAAAACGATTGAGTGAAGAATTAGCAGACAATAACTTAGCTTTGGAAAACATGGGCGATATAAACGTCCAGAGTTTAGCTGGTGCCATATCTACGGGAACGCACGGAACTGGAATTACTTTGGGAAGTGTGGGTACACAAGTCGAGGAAATTACGTTTGTAAACGGTTTGGGTGAAATTATTACTTTAAACGCTGAAAATAATTACGATGAATTCAAGTGCGCGCAACTTTCTTTGGGAAGTTTAGGCGTGATTACTAGAATAAAAATGCGGTGTAAAGAAGCATACAATTTACAATTAGACATTCGAAAAGAAAAACTAAGTGATGTTCTTTCTAATTTAAAGGCGATTATTGCAGAAAACCGACACTTTGAATTTTATTCCATTCCCAATTCCGAATGGTCTCAAACGAAACGCTCCAATATAGTTGGTGAAACGGCAGGTAAAACCTCAAAATTCAGTGCGTTTATGAATGATGTCGTGTTGGAAAATTGGGCTTTACAAGTCTTATGTTCTGTAAATAAAGCAATTCCATCAAGTTCAAAAATCATTTCGTCAATTATAGGTTCGTTTATTTCTAATGAGATTAAAGTGCAAGAAAGCTATAAAGTTTTCAGTACACCTCGCAATGTGAAATTCACTGAAATGGAGTATAATATTCCAATAGAAAGTTACCAAGATGTCGTAAAAGAGATGTTGAAATTGATAAATAAGAATAATTACAAAATCAGTTTTCCGCAAGAACATCGCTTTGTGCAAGCTGACGATATTTTCTTAAGTCCAGCACACGAACGCAATTCCGCTTACATTGCAAGTCATGTTTACAAAGGAATGGATAATTTACGCTATTTCAAGGATTTAGAAGATTTATTTGTAGCAAATGGAGGTCGTCCTCATTGGGGAAAAATGCACACCCGCGACGCAGCATTTTTCAGTAAAGCGTATCCAAAATTCGATGATTTCTTGCAAGTACGCGCAAAACACGATCCAAATGGTATTTTTGTGAATGATCATTTGAAGAAGGTTTTTGGGGTTTAAATGATTTAACTAACACTAATTTAATCCTACTTGCTATCAAAATAGTGAGTGTTTCTTTTTTTTTATGACCTTAAAAATCCTGCATACTTCCGATTGGCACATTGGAAAGCAATTAATGAAAATTGATTTCAATGAAGATATGGAATTGTTTTTCAGTTGGTTAATTGAACTGATTGAAAGTGAAAAAATAGATG
>Ga0105050_10004478_pt1 | contig 18615 bp, 14 predicted proteins | sample FRY01_FD_78088 | JGI IMG/M metagenome (GOLD analysis project Ga0105050, IMG submission 78088) | Freshwater microbial communities from Lake Fryxell liftoff mats and glacier meltwater in Antarctica - FRY-01 | ecosystem: Environmental > Aquatic > Freshwater > Ice > Glacier meltwater ... | reverse complement strand
TGACAGTGGATTTGAAGCATGATCGAATCTCGTTGTAATGAAACTTTCTCTCCTCCCCGTCCTTTCGGCGCTTTTAGTCCTCCCTCTCACGGGGCGGGCAGAGACTCCGCCCGAGCCGCTCCAACTCCTTGATCTCGACGCCTGGACCGATACGGGGATCTGGGCCAAAGCGGGCGAGATCCACGGGAGCACCCAGGAGAAGAAGTGGAAGTCCGTCACTCCCGGGGTCACCGTTCTTTACAACGGGGCCGAGGGCAAGACCACTAACATGGTCAGCAAGGGCGAGCATGGCGACGTCGAACTCGAGGTGGAGTTCATGATCCCCAAGTCCTCCAACTCGGGTATTTACCTGATGGCTCGCTACGAAGTCCAGATCCTCGACAGCTACGGCAAAGCCGACGACGGTCTTTCCTTCGGCGATTGCGGCGGCGTCTATGAGCGATGGGACGAGGGCAAACCCGAGGGCTCGAACGGCTACGAAGGCACCGCCCCGGCGACCAATGCCTCGACCGCCCCCGGCACCTGGCAGACCTATCAGATCCAGTTCCGCGCTCCTCGCTTTGATGCCGCGGGGAAAAAGACCGAGAACGCCCGCTTCCTCCGCGTCGTGCATAATGGCGTCGTCATCCATGAAGATGTCGAGGTGACCGGTCCCACCCGCGGCGGCGCGGCCGGCCCCGAAGTCCCCCGCGGTCCCGTCATTGTGCAGGGAGACCACGGCCCCGTCGCCTTCCGCAAATTCATCGTGCGGCACAACACTTTCAAGTAAAGAGAGTCAGGTCACCGGCCCATCCCTCTTCGATCCCCGCTTCTCCACTGTTCAGTGGGCAAAGAGCGGGTCACTCTCATTGCCACCCGAGAGCAGGTAGGCGAGCAGATCGAGGACATCGTCTTTGCCGAGGGTATTGATCAGTCCCGGCGGCATCATGCTGACGGGTGAGTCCTTCATGCTCTCGAGGCGCTTGCGATCGACCGAGGTGATCTCGTCGGGGTTCATCATGTTCGTATTCACCTGGACCTTGTCGCCGGCGAGATTCATGATCCGGCCCGTGACGACGGAGCCATCTTTCATTTCAAAAATCATCTGGCCGTACTGGTCAGAGATCTCTTTGCCCGGATCGATGATGGACTCGAGGAGATCGCGCGGACTGAATTTTCCCCGCACACTGGTGAGATCGGGACCGATCGCGCCGCCTTCCTGATTGAACTGATGACAGGCAAAACAGCTCGTGGCACCGAACATGCGGCGCCCGTTCTGATAGTCGCGATTGCCCTCGAGCCCGACGGAGATGACGTCATCAAAGTCGGCGACGCTCCACGCCTGCACGAAGGCACGCGGCTCGGCGGTGAAGATCTGCTGCGCGGGCGGCTCGGCTTCGATGATCTCTTTCAGGGTGAGTTGGTCGGCCCCGGGAGTGTGCTTCAGGCAATCGGCTTTCATCTGCTCGATGAAGAGTCCGAAGCTCGCCCCGCCACGATAGGCTTTTGCCCGGGTGAACCATTGGAAAAGCTCGGTGCGGGTCTCGAGTGTCCAACCGCTCTCGAGATGGCGGAGCGACTTCACGTAAGCGATCTGTTCCTCCTGCAAGGGGGCGGTCTTGAGCAGATCGATGCCGATCGCGGCGGCCTCGGGACGGCCGAGATAGACGAGCAGTTGCAGGGCCTCGGGATCGATCTGCGGATTTCCAAAAGGCATCGAGCCGAGGATCCGCTGCGCGACCGAATCCCGCACGGCCGGGCTGCCCTCGCCGAAACGGGTAAAGGCGAGGCTGTAGGCCCGCACCAGGTCGAGCCGCTGGCGGGCGCTGAGATCGTCCATGGAGAGACGATGGAGAGCCTCGACGACACGATCCTGAAGTGCGGCGTCGCCAGCATCGCCGTGGCGGGCCAGGGCGATGATGACATTGGTGAGGGCCTCGGGATCTTTTTCCGCGAGGGCTCTCTCCCGCCACTCTGCAACGGGCTGATGCTCGACGGCGAGGCGGGCGGCGTAGCGGGTGAAACGATCCTCGCTCCCGAGATGCGGCCAGGCAGCCTCGAGTGCGGCCGGATCCGGGCGGTGAAAAGCCTCGAGCGTCCGGCGCAACTGATGTGCCTCTGTCAGGGTCGGGTCGGCGGCAGGCTCGGTCGAGTCAGTGCCGGTGTAGGTGACGCGGTAAAGTCCCGACTGGACGCGGCGTCCGCCGATCGCGATATAGAGCGCCCCGTCGGCGGGATTGACGAGCAGGTCGGTGAGCGGGAGCGGCTGGGCGCTCATGAACTCCTCGACCTCCGCCTTGTAGGTCGCACCGTCAGGCTCCAGGTGCACGGCGTAGAGTTTGCCGTAACTCCAGTCGGCGGCGAAGAGGGCGTTCTGATAGCGGGCGGGGAACTTTGCCCCGTAGCCGAAGCTCACCCCGGTCGGCGAGCCCGGGCCGATATTGACGACGGCGGGCAGACTGTCGGGATAATGGGCGGGCCATTTGCCCCCGCAGGTGCGCCAGCCGAACTCGCCGCCGCTCGCGACGTGATTGATCCGCGTCGGACGATACCAGGGCGTGCCGATGTCCCACTCCATGTCAGCGTCGTAGGTGAAGGCGTCACCGAGGCGGTTGAAGGCGAGGTCGTATTGATTGCGAAATCCGGTGGCGATGAGGTCCCACGTTTTGCCCTCGGGATCGGTCTTCGCGACCCAGCCGCCGGGTGCTTTGGTGCCTTTCATGAAGCCTCGTCCGATCGGACTCTCGAGGAGCAGATCCTCACTCCAGACGCGGGGAATGAGCGAGGAATCGATCCCGGTGACGGGCGTCTGATTTCCCACGACGACGTAGAGCGACTTCCCGTCGGGCGAGAGGACGACGGCGTGCGGGCCGTGTTCGCCGCCGATCTCGTCGAACTTTCGAAGTTGCTCCTTTTTGTCATACTGATCATCGCCGTCCGTGTCTGTAATACGGTAAAGGCCGCGTCCGCCGTGCTCGGCGGTATTGAGGACGGCGTAAAGACTATCAAAAGCATAAAGAAGCCCCTGCGCTCCGCCGATATCGACGGGGATCTTCTCGACATTGGCCTCGGGAATGACGGATCCGTCTGCCGGGATGGTGATGCGGTAGAGTGCCCCATACTGGTCCGAGACGATGAGACGATGTTTGTCATCGATCGTCATCGCGACCCACGAACCCTGATCCGCTTTGGGCACGGAGTAGAGCAACTCGGCCGTGAACCCCTCGGCGAGCTTGATGTCCTCGACCGCCGTGGCCTGCGGGACGCGAAGATCGAGCAAGGCGGCGAGGGCCGCGGGATCGACTTTCCCCCACGGCGCCGCGCCGAAGTCGCGCACCTTCACCGCGTCGGCCCAATTCGCGCCGGTGGTATCATAGGCCATCGTGTTCCATCCCTTTTGCGTTTTGTCCGATGCCAGCCAGGAGCCGTCGGTGACGTAGCGGGTCTTCGAACCGTCGAGATCGGTCAGTTCGAGCAGCACAAAAACGCCGCCGATCCCGCCCTGATTCTCCGCAGAGACGGCGATGAGATTTTCGCCGCCGCGCTTGAGCTGGTCGGTCACATCCTCAACGGCGGGACGCTCCCACGACGTCCCTTTGACCCCTCGTTTGTTCTCATTGACAAAGACCTCGACGCGATTGTCACCCGAGGCCACGAGGATGGCCCGACGCGTCGTCGCTGGGATCTGAATTTTCTTTCGCAGGAAGACTCTCTCCTCCGGGCCGGGTGTAGCACCGGACCAGACCCACTGCGGAAGCGACGCGGCGGATTCCTCTCCGCGCAGCGCACTACCGGCGAAGGTGAGACCGAGGGCAAAAATGAGGAGGAGAGGTCGAGGGGTCATCTGAGGGTTTCTTTACTTGATACGAGCTCGCGCGGCAAGGCCGGGAGACACCCAAATGGCGCAATCGTGGGCATTTGTGGTTGGCAGATGGTCGAACGTGCGCTGAAATTCGGTATTTCGCCGGGCAGTCTTTGGCCTATAGTCCGTGCCTATATCCCCTCACACATGAAATCAGCCTTCGCTCCCCTAACCCTCATCGCGCTGCTCTTTCACCCCTGCCTCGCACAGGAAGCCGATCAGGAAAAAGGGAAGACTCTCGCCGCACCGGTCAAGTTTCTTACGAAAGAGGCCTACGACAGCGAGGCGCAGGTGCGCATCAGTAACTTCAAGCTGCCCGAGGGCGTCAGCGCGAGCCTCTTCGCCGATTCCAGCCAGACGCAGAACCCGAGCGCGATCTGTTTTGACAACAAGGGTCGTCTCTACATCGCCGAGATCCACCGGTGGCGCGCGGGCGTGCAGGACATCCGCACCGAGCAGCGACTCCTCCTCGACGATATCAACAACCGCACCAGCGAAGACCGGTTCAAAATGTATGAGCAGGATCAACTGACTCGTCCCCTCTCTTTCTACACCGAGTTCACCGACCGCATCGTCCGCGTCGAGGACACCGACGGCGACGGGCGAGCCGACACTTCGAGCGTCTGGGCCGACGATTTTAACGAAGTCCTCGACGGTCCCGGGATCGGACTCATTGCCGGGGAGAACGACGACATTTACTACACCAATATCCCGCAGCTCTGGCATCTCCGCGACGCCGACGGGGATGGCAAAGCAGAAGATCGCGTCTCGCTGCAGGATGGCTTCGGTGTGCGCATGAGCATCTCGGGCCACGACATGCACGGGCTCGTCTGGGGGCCCGACGGGAAACTCTACTGGTCCATCGGCGACCGCGGGTATCACTTCACGACCAAAGAAGGTCGCCACTATGACCGGCCCTACACTGGCGGCGTCTTCCGCTGCGATCCCGACGGCTCGAATCTCGAGGAAGTGTACTCGGGCCTCCGCAACCCGCAGGAGCTCGCCTTTGACGAATTCGGCAATCTCTTCACCTGTGACAACAACGCCGACGCCTGGGATACGGGGCGTCTCGTCTACCTGATCGAAGGCGGTGACTCGGGGTGGAATCACGGGCATCAGGTGCTGATGAATTTCCGCAATCAGCTCAATCTCCGCACCCCGGTCTATGCGCATCCCGGGCACAAAGAGATCCCGATGAATCCGTGGATGACCGAGGCGATCTGGGAGCCGGACCACGAGGGTCGCCCCGCCTTTGCCCTGCCACCCATCGACAAGGTTTCGTGGGGCCCGAGCGGTCTCGTCTACAACTACGGCGTCACCGCGATGCCCGAACGCTACGCCGGTCACTTCTGGGTTTGCAACTTCGGTGGGTCGAACGGCGATCTCGAAGCCTTTTCGGTGAAAGAGTCAGGCGCGGGCTTTGCCGTCGCGCATAAAGAAGTCTTCATGGTCGGACTCGGTAACACGGACGTCGAGTTCGGTCCCGACGGGCGGATGTATCTGAGCTGTTTCAACAACACCGGCTGGATGAAGCAGGATCTCGGCAACATCTACGTCCTCGAAGCGACCGCACCGGAAAACGCCGACCTCATCAAGAGCACCCGCGAGATCCTCGTAAAAGACTTTTCCAGCCTCGACGGGAAAACCCTCGACGGTCTCCTCGCTCACCCCGACATGCGGGTGCGCCAGCGAGCCCAGTTCTCCCTCGCGAAAAACGAGACGGCGGGATCTGCTCTTTTTGCCGCCGCCGCCATTCAAACGGAGAACCGCCTCAAGCGCCTCCACGGCATCTGGGGGCTCGGTCAGCTCTCACGGAAAGACCCCGCCCTGCTCGACGCGATCATCCCCCTGCTCACCGACGGCGACGCCGAGGTGCGCGCCCAGGCCGCGAAAGTGCTTGCCGACTCCCGCACCGCCAAAGCCGGCGAGGCCCTCGTCGCCGCCCTCTCCGATGAATCGGCCAGGGTGAAGGCCTTCGCTGCGATCGGTGTTGGCAAATGCAGCAACATCCCCGCCCTCCCCCGTCTCTTCGAGATTCTCGCGGAGAATGACAACAAGGACGCCTTTCTCCGCCACGCCTGCGTCCAGGGCATCTGGTATCTGAACGAACGGGAAAAAATCCTCAAGGAGGTCAAAAATGAATCCGCCGCCGTTCGGCTCGGCGTGCTCCTCGCTCTCCGCAAACTGAACGATCCACGAGTGAAGTATTTCCTAACCGATGCAGAAGAATCCATTCGCTTTGAGGCCATCCGCGCGATCAATGACCTCGATATGCTCACCGCCCTGCCCGACCTCGCCTACCAGATCAAGGCCTACGCCGCCGCCGCGCCCGAGCTCCGTCTGCCCGCTGACCATCGCGACTGGATCATCCAGACCCGCCTCATCAACGCGAACTTCCGCGTCGGTCTGGCGGAGAACGCCGCCAATCTCCTCGCCTACGCCGCCCGGACGAAGCTCCCCTCGATGCTGCGCGAGCAGGCGCTCCTCGCGATCGAGGAGTGGAAAAATCCCAACCCGGTCGACGCAACCAACGGCTACTACCGCCCCCTCACCTCCGAAAGCCGCGGCGACATCACTGCTGCGGTGAAGGCGGGACTCCCCGAGGTTTTCAAAAATGCCGACGGTAGCCTCGTCGGACTCGCCACCCGCATCGCCCTCACCTACGGGGTCGATGCTCCCGAGGGACTCCTCGTCGCCCAGATCCGGGACGCGAAGATCGCTCTCGCCTCGCGTATCAGTTCGCTCGACGGGCTCGCCCGGCAGAATCCCGCCGCTCTCGCTCCGCTCTGGGAAGATCTCTTGAAAGACGACAACGCCGCCTTCCGCTCCGCCGCCGTGAAACAACTGCTCACGATAGCTCCCGCCCGCGGTCTCGCTGCTGCCCTGGAAATGGCGAAGTCAGATACCGTCTCGCTGCGTCAGCAAGGCTACCGTCTCCTCGCCGACTCAACCGCACCCGAGGCTACCGCCCTCTTCCGCGAGAGGCTCATCGCGATCGACGGGGAACTCCCCGGCGCCCTTCTGGACCTCCTCGAGAGCGCCGCGAAGTCAGAGGGAAAAGCCGTCGTCGCTCTCCTCGCCGCCTATGAAAAAGGGATAGCCCCCGCTGATCTCATGAGCGCTTTCAAACCCGCCCTCGAGGGTGGCAACGCAGCAAAAGGCAAAGAAATCTTCATGACCCACGCGGCCGGGCAGTGCGCGAAATGCCACAAAATCGACGGCGACGGCGGCATCGCCGGACCTGAGCTCACCGGGATCGGCTCGCGCCAGCAGAAGGAATTCCTACTCGAGTCCCTCATCGCACCGAGCAAGATCGTCGTACCCGGCTACGGGATCACCCTCGTGACCCTGAAAAACGGCGAGAGCCTCGGCGGCATGCTCATCAAAGAGGATGCTCAGCAAATCGTAGTGAGCACGCCCGATCCCGCCGCGCCCGCGAAGCAGATCGAGCGCACTATTCCCATGAGCGAGGTGGAAAGTCGCCAGCCCCCCATTTCCGCTATGCCCCCTATGGCATTTACACTCAGTAAGTCCGAGCTTCGTGATCTCGTTGCTTATCTGGGCTCGCTGAAAGCGAAAGGGGAAAAAAAGGGTCATTAAACACGGCGCTCATCCGTTATTGAAAGTGTCAGGCCCGGCCTTGAAGTCCGGCTCAACGCCCCCTATATTTGCTTATGAAGAGATTCCTTCTCCTCGCCATCGTATTCAGCGTCACGTCGATTCACGCAGCGGCCCCCCCCACCAAACGCGGCGGCGGTCTTTTCAGCTTCGGTGCGCAAAAGAGTGCACAAATTTCTGCGGGGCTCTTTCCTGAGAGAGGCTCCGAGGCCGCAGCCACCAATAATGTTGTCACCTCCTCCAGCGCCCCTGCCGGCGGCGGGAGTGATATCTTTCGCATGGGTCAGCCCAAGCCCGTCGATGCTGTCTCCTACGTTATTCAAAACGGTCGCAAGGTAGATCGTCCCATCGCGATGGAGGCACCGGTAGCGGCTACACCGGCAGCAGAGACTGCGGCCCCCCCTGTCATCGAGGCACCGGCGGAGACCAGCGGGGTCGAATTGGCCTCCGGCGAGGGTAGGAAACGAGGTGGTCTCTTTGCCTTCGGGCGTCGCGGAGACAACGCGGAGGAGAACGAAGTCGTCACCCCCATCCCGGCAGAGAGTGGCTTTGCCCCTCCCCGGGCCACTCCATCCGCCGCCCCGGCCCAGGCCCCTCTCGTCGCAGTCCCGGCAAGACCAGTAGCAGTACCGGCAACACCGGTCTCAGTCCCGGCAACACCAGTCGCTCCCGCAGTCGTCGTCGAGACAGCTGATACCCCGAACTTTGCCGGCGTGAAAAAGGAGAAGGGAGAAAAATCCCGCTGGCTCCCCTTCCTCTCCCGCAGGAAGCAGGACTCCGCTCCCGAAATGGCAGCACCCGCGCCCGCCGTGATCGCTGCCGCCGAACCCGTTCCCGTCGCGGTTCCCATGACGCCTGCAACGACAGCTTCAGCTCCTCCCGCGAAGCCCGCCGCCCCGAACACCGTAGCAGCATCCGCTCCCTCGGCGACCTTCGAAGTTCCCCGGGACGAATCGAAGAAAGAGGAGAAGAAAGAAGTAAAACCAGGCTCCTCTGGCGGTGGCATTCTCTCCCCCATAGCGAACATCCGAGTTCCCCGCAAGGAGATCGACCTTTCCTCCGCTGAGACCATCATCCAGAATGGCGAGATTGTGGCCGGTTCGGAAACCAATTTCGAAACCGTCACCGACTCGGGTTCATCGGCCCCACGCCAGGCCCCCCAGATCGTGAACGGCGTCAAGACCTACTCCTCGTGGGACGACATCACTGCCCGGTCATCCTCGGCGGCGGACAAGATTATCGGCTCGATGCGGTGAAAGGGCAGCTTGCGAAAGCGCTGGAAATCTCCCCATCCTGCACCAGCATAGACCCGCCTCCGGGATATGTTGAACTCCGTCCACTCCCTCTCCTACCAGCGTCGCGCCCTCCTTCTGGTAGGCGCCATACTATTGCTGCGACTCCTCTACGCCGCGCTCTTTGCCCGAAATCCCGCCGGGGACGAGGCCTACTACTGGGACTGGAGCAGGCAGCTCGACTACGGCTATTATTCGAAGCCCCCCTTCATCGCATGGCTCTACGCCTTCGTTGACTGGATCGGCCAGGGCAGCCTCTTCGCGTTCCGTGCGACTGCGGCGGTCCTCGGAACTCTCTCGCTCCTCATCCTCTACAAGCTCGCTGCGAGCCTCTTCGACGAGCGCACCGGATGGCTCGCCGTCCTCCTCGGTCTCGCCGCGCCGGCCAATGCGGTGCTCAGCTTTTTCCTCACGATCGATGCCCCGCTCGTCGTCTGCTGGGTGACCGCGCTCTGGATGCTGTGGCGCTACCTCTCGGGCGAGGGAAAAACGGGCTCGCTCGTCGTCCTCTTCTTTGCTCTCGCGATCGGGCATCTCTGCAAGCAGATGATGATGATCTTCCCGCTCCTCTCCCTGCTTTTTCTCGCCCTTCATGTTGAGACCAAGCCCTTCCTGCGACGCCCCGCTCTTTGGATGACCCTGCTAGGCTCCTACCTCGCTCTCATCCCCCCGCTGGTGTGGAATGCGCGGCACGACTGGATCACCTTCAAGCACACGAGCCATCACTTCGAGGTGAAAAGCGAGGGTGGCAATCCCCTCCTCGAACGACTCGAGGACTTCCTCTCCTTCATCGGGACGCAGTTCGGCGTGCTCTCACCGGGGACGGCCTTTGTCCTCTTCTGCCTGTGCCTGACCGGTCTGCCCCTGCTGCGCAAGGCGGATCGCCCAGTCCGTTTTCTACTCACCTTCGGTGCCCTGCCGGTCGCGGTGATGCTGCTGCTCGCGCTGCGTCAGGGCTTACAGCCGAACTGGCCGGCGGTCTTCTACCTCTCGGGCATCGTCCTAACAGCGGCGTGGTATGGCGGTCACTTGCAGTTTGCCTTGCCCCCGGCCTCGTGGCGGCGACTTTTCCCCGTCACGATAGGGGTCGGGGCAGCGCTCGCAGCCTATTTTTACCTCGCTCCCCTCGCCTTCGACGCGGCCGGCAAGTCCGGCCATACCGCCGATCCGAACCGTCGCATCCTCGGACACGACCTCGTCGCGGCCGAGTTCCAGCGACTGCGCCGGACCGTTCCCGGCGCGGACGAACATTTCCTCATCGCCCTCGGGCATCGCGACATCACGAGCCAACTCGCCTTCGGCCTGCCCGATCAGCCCCGCGTTTATCGGTGGGAGTCGCAGGACCGCATCAGCTCGCAGTATGAGATGTGGAACGACCCCTACGAGGACGGACTCGGCGGTAGAGACGCCATCATCCTCCTTCCCCGCGAACCCGAACTACCCCGACGATTCGCGAGCGCTTTCGAAGCCGTCGAGAAAGTCGGTGAATTCAAGGTCAGATTCGGCTACGCTGACGAGCGGTCCTTCTCGGTCTTCCGGGGCAGGAATCTCAAGACATGGCCTCCCGGAAAATCGAGTGCTACACCGTAAATTCTCCGCGTTTTCCTGACATGAGCACCCCCGGCTACACCTCCCCTTTCTCCCGACTTCCCGGACTTCGCGGTACCCCGCCCGCCAGCGCGAAGGTGAGTATCGTCGTTCCCTTTTACAATGAAGCAGAGTGCGTCGAATTCGTCCTGCGTGAGATCGTCGCCTGCCAACCCGAGGCCGAGGTCGTCGCAGTCGATGACGGCAGTTCGGACCGGACCTGGGAGATCATGCAGACTGTTCCCGGCGTCACGCCCCTGCGCCTCACCAAAAACCGCGGCCAGAGCGGAGCCCTCTTCGCCGGACTCCACTTCGCCGACGGCGATATCCTCGTGATGCTCGATGGCGACGGGCAAAACGATCCCGCCGATATCGCCGGTCTCGTGGAACTCATCCGCAATGGCCAATGCGATGTCGCGGTCGGCCGGCGAGCCACTCGCAAGGACACCTGGAGCCGTCGCGCGGCCTCGCGCATCGCCAACCGGGTGCGCCGTTTTTTCCTCCACGACGGCATCAGCGACACGGGTTGCTCGCTCAAGGCGATCCACCGGGACCACGTCGATCTGCTCGTCCCTTTCAACGGTCTCCACCGCTACCTCCCCGCGATCTTCACTCACGCCGGACTGAGCATGACCGAGGTGGCGGTGAACCATCGCGAACGCAAGGCTGGAACCTCGAAGTACACGAATCTTGACCGAGCCATCCGCGGGGTCTACGATCTCATCGGGGTCTGCTGGTTGCTCAAGCGCAAGGTCATCCTGCCGCCGCTCGAGACGAGAGGGACCGGCAAATCGTCTCAGGAGTAAATCGAGAGATAGACCACTGATCCGCTTTCTGATAGGCTAGTCCCCGATCCTTCCTGAATCCTCCGATGATAAAACTCCCCCGATTGCTCCTGTCGCTCTTCGTTTCGGCGGTCGTCTTTCTCACCGGCTGTGAGGAGTATCCCTCTACCGGTCTCTCTTCGACCTTGTCCTCGGGCGGAGGATCCTCTGCACGGACGAGTGCGACTCAGGTCGAGGCCCTGACAAAGCACGATGTCGCCCTGCGTTTTCTCACCGCTTTCATCCGGCTCGACCGCAACATGGCTCTCCGCTATGCGACCCCCGAGGCCCTCAACAAGCTCAACTGGAACACTTCACACCAGGGGAACATCCCCTACTACGACGACAAGATGCTGCTGCAGTTCCGCGGCGGCTGGGCACGAGTCTACTTTCAAGACACCGGCAGCACCTACCGCATCAGTAATTTCGAAGTCTACCGCCGCTGACCGGTCGTTCAGCCGAACATTTCTCTGGCGGAGAATGCCACTCCGAGCGCTGCCGAGGAGTCTCCCCCGCTCGCCCATTCGAAGCGGGTCGTTTCTACCTCCGGGTTGATCGGGCTGCGCAGGTAGACCGGCCACGCGCGTTCCTCAAAGCCCTCCATGACCCACCCGAGATAGTCGTCCCGGAAGCCGATCGTCTCGGCGAGTCCCCCGCCGATGACAACGAGACCGGGATCGAAGACCCGCACAAGATCGGCCAGCCCGTAGCCGAGGATCTGGCCCTGCTGGCGGAAGATGGAAATGGCGAGCGCATCCCCGGCTTTCGCGAAATCCCGGAGGCGAAAAGCCTTTGCCTCGAGCGTCGAGCCGTCATTGATCGGATGGTCAGCGTTCTCGGGTTTTGCCAACTCGACGCCGACACGGCGGCGCAGGGCCACGAGCGAAACCCAGGCCTCGAGACAGCCGGTGAGCCCGCAACTGCATCCCGGGAGCTCGCCATTCTCCTCCCGGTGTGGCACCGAGACATGACCGACCTCCAGGGCGAGTCCATTTTGCCCCTCGTAAGCCCGACCGCCGGGTAATACCAGGCCACCGCCGAGGCCAGTCCCCGGGGCGACGAGGAGGAGCCCACCATGGTGCATTTTGCGCACTGCATACTCACCGAGGGCAGCGGCGTTGCCGTCGTTGGTCATGTAGACGGGGACATCGCCGAGGCGTTTTGAAAAGAGATCACGGACATTCGTCCCGACCCAGTCGGCCGCGAGATTCGCCTGCGCCCAGATGACCCCGTCGCTCGAGGGAGCAGGCACGTCCATACCGATGCCGCGGACCTGCGACCGGGCAATCCCGATATTCGAAGTGAGCTGATCGAGAGCCAGTTCGAGCTGTCCGAAGGTAGCCTCGTAGCCGTCCTTCACATGGCTGCGGACCTCGACCATCTCGCCCGCGAGATCACCCGCTTCGTCAACCAGTACGGTCTTCACCGTCGTTCCGCCAATATCAAGTCCGGCAAAGTAATTCGCGTTTTCAGCCATAAAAATATCCTCCACAGAAAATCGGCGCAACCGATAAACGCGGCGGGCGAAAGCGTCAATCGACAAGTTCCCCGCACTCCCATTGACTCAACTTCAGCCGCCAGAATCGCCCGGGATGCGGGGTGCTGTCGTTCACCGTGACGGGCGAGCCGCCGCTCAAGGAGACGTTCGGCTGGTACTGGTATCCCGAGGTCGGATTAAGAATCCACGGACTGCCCGGCGGCTTGATGACGACGGAGTACCAGACCTCGAGATCGCGGCTGAGCTGAAACGCGTAGTGGATGTCCGAGCGCGGGGATTGGTCTAGGGTAACCCGCCATTCGCGGCGGGACGCGGAAGACGATCCACCGCGACCTCATTCCCATTTATCACGCCGACCGCATAGGCCAGCTACAGAGGAAGTCCTCGAGCAAGCTCGCATCTTCTCCCGCCTCCCTTTTTGAGGAAGTTCTCCCCCTCTCCTGATGTCACCCGCACCCCCATTGGACACACTTTTTCCGCACGCATCCACGCGGCAATTCGACGGTGGATTTTCCGCCCTGTTACTGGCAAAGTAGCGGGATGAAGATAAAAGCAGCTCTCCTCGCGCTCGCCCTCCCCCTCGCCGGGCACGCGGAACAGGTTCTCGTAGAGGCGGAATCGTTCGCCAGCCCCGGGGGCTGGCAGCTCGACACCCAGTTCATCGAGACGATGGGTTCACCCTACCTCCTAGCCCACGGACTCGGGACTCCCGTCGCCGATGCCACCACCGAAGTCACCTTTGCCAAAGCCGGCGAGTATCGTCTCTGGGTCCGCACCAAAAACTGGGTCGAGAAGTTCGCCGGCGAAGTTGACGCCACCGCCGCTCCGGGCCGATTCCAAGTGAAAGTTGGCGACTCCCTCATCGCTCACGAGTTCGGCAAGGCCGGTGCGACCTGGCACTGGGAGGACGGCGGCACCGTGACGGTCAGCGATCTCAAGGCAAAACTTTCCCTCGTCGATCTCACCGGCTTCAACGGCCGTTGCGACGCGATTCTCTTCTCGAGTGACCCCGCGTTCGTCCCCGACAACTCCAGCGAAGTCCTCCCCGCCTGGCGTCGCAAGATGCTCGGCATCGCCGAAGAAGCTACGACCGAGGGCCCCTTCGACATCGTCTTCGTCGGCGGCGGTTATTCGGGAGCCTGCGGCGCGATCTCCGCGGCACGCATGGGGCTGAAGGTCGCCCTTATCCAGAACCGTTCCGTCCTCGGGGGCAACGGTTCCTCCGAGGTCCGCGTCTGGGCGCAGGGCAACACGCCTCCCGGTCTCTACCCCGTGGGTGACATTGTCAGGGAATTCGAAGACGACGCCAAGCTCTCCCCCGGCACCTACGAAGAATATGAGGACGAGAAGAAGCACAACATCGTCACCGCCGAGAAGAACATCACCCTTTTCCTCAACCACCATGCCTACAAAGTCGAGATGGAGTCCGAGACGAAGATCGAGGCGGTCCACGCCTTCGACACCCGCACCGGTGCGATCCGCCGCTTCACTGGCCGCACCTTCTGTGACACGACCGGACACGGTACCATCGGTAAAATGGCCGGGGCCGATTATGAGATGATCGATGGGGGCCGCATGGGTATGTCCAACATGTGGGCCTGGGAGAATGCCGACTCACCACAGACTTTCCCCGATGTGCCCTGGGCTCTCAACCTAGAAGAGGCCGACTTCCCCTATCCCAAAAAGTTCCACGCCGAGTGGTTCTGGGAGAGCGGTTACAACAAACATCCCCTTCTCGATCTCGAAGAGATCCGCGACTGGAACAACCTCGCCGCTTTCGGCGCTTGGAATGCGATGAAGAACAAGGGTGCCCACGAGCGCTCTGACCCGGACATGCTGGGCCACAAGAACGCCCGCCTCACCTGGATGGCCTACGTCGGCGGCACCCGCGAGACCCTGCAGTTGCTCGGTGACGTCATCCTCACCGAAGAGGACATCGTTTCCAAAAAACCCTTCCCTGACGGCTCCGTCCTCACGACCTGGTCCGTCGATCTGCACTACCCGAACGAGCAGTATGTGAAAAAGTTCCCCGACAATCCGTTCATCGCCGTCGCCGTGCATGGCAAAGGCGTTGACCGAAAAAAGGGCTACCCTGTCCCCTACCGCTGCTTCTACTCGCGGAACATCGAGAACCTCTTCATGGCCGGGCGCAATATCAGCGTCACCCACGAAGCTCTCGGCACGATCCGCGTCATGAAGACATGCGGCATGATGGGTGTCGTCGTCGGCAAGGCCGCCGCCCTGTGTGCGCAGCACAACGTGAGCCCGCGCGAAGTCTACTACCAGCACCTCGACGAACTCATCGAGCTACTCCAGATTCCCGGCAACGTCCGCCGTGCCTCCCTCGCGGATGAGTTCGCGGTCGATCCCGCTCTTCCCTCGTTTGAAGAAGAGGAAACCGACTGGGTCACCCTCAGCCAACTCGACGGCATCGTCATCGACGACGACAGGGCCAAACTCGTCGGCGAATGGACCCAGGGCGCCGGACTCAAGAATCACGTCGAGAATGGCTACCGCTACACCGGCGCAGCCAGGGGGGAAGATGTCGCCTCGGCCACCTTCGAGTTCACCGTCCCCGAAGACGGCGAATACGAAGTCCGCATCTCCCATCAGCCGCACGAGAACCGCTCTTCGAAGACTCCCGTAACCGTCAACTCGGCCGACGGCGCAGTGACCATAACCGTGAATCAGAGAGTCGCTCCTCCGCTCGCGAAAGGGTTCTTCGGCCTCGGCGTCTTCCGCTTCGAAGCCGGCAAGCCGGGTACCGTCGTCGTCACCAACAAAGGAATCGACGGCAACGCCCACATCGACGCCGTGCAGGTGATCCGGCAAAAATAGTGCTCGGCTGGCGACTCGGGGCGGAGACAGGTCCGCCCCGTCCTGTAACCCGTGGACCTTCCCGCTACTCCCCTTCCCTGAGGTTTTCGCGCATCAGCCGTCGGGCCTCCTCGGCGGCAGCAGCGAGTTCTTTTTCGAGATCTCGGACCCGTCTCGCGTGCTCGCGGCGCACTCGCATGAGGTCGTAAAAGGCGAGCCCCAGCACCAGCACCGCGAGGACAAAGCTGGTCATCCAATAGAAAAAGAAGAGCAGCGGCTTCGCCATGAGGACCTCCCCGAGCAGGACCGCGCCGATGAAGACGAGGACTAGGAGGACCAAAGTCAGCCCGAAAAGCAGGTTTCTCCGCGCGACCGGATGCTGCAACGCACCCACCGTAGAGGGCTCGGACGGACTTTCTTCCCTGGATCGGTCTGGATTTTCCACACGGGCATCGAATCACACCCCGCCGCTCTTGGCCATCCTCTTTTTCCGAAAGCGCCCGCGAGGAAATGACAAAATTTGCGCAGTCTAAATCGGTCGGTTGCCCTATATTCTTAAATAGCGATACAGAACTAATACCGATCCCCAAATGAGTCAGCATCTCCTTATTCTCGGCGCTGGAACGGCAGGCACGATGATGGCCAATCATCTTCGACGCCGCCTCTCGAAGGAAAACTGGCGCATCACCGTGGTCGACCGGTCTGGCAAGCACCTCTACCAGCCGGGCCTTCTCTTCCTGCCCTTCGGCACCTACACCGAGGATCAGATTATCCGCGAGACCCGCGATTTCATTCCGGCGGGGGTCGATTTCGTCCAGGCCGAGATCGACCGCATCGAGCCCGAACAGCACCTCGTCACCCTCGCTGACGGAACCGAGCTGCGCTTTGACCTGCTCATCATCGCGACCGGCTGCCGCACCGCACCCGAAGAGACCGAGGGCATGCTCGGACCGAAATGGCGGGTGAACATCCACGACTTCTACACCCTCGACGGCGCCCGCGCCCTGCGCAAACACCTTGCCGGTTTCACGGGCGGGCGGGTCGTCATTCATATCAACGAGGTGCCGGTAAAATGCCCCGTCGCTCCACTAGAGTTCACCTTTCTTGCCGACACCTACTTCCGCGAGCGCGGGATCCGCGACCAGGTCACCCTCACCTTTGTGACGCCGCTCTCGGGTGCCTTCACCAAACCGAAAGCCTCGAAAAAGCTCGGGCATCTCCTCGGGGACAAAAGGATAGATCTCGTCACCGACTTCGTCGCCGAACGCATCGATCAGGACGCAGACAAGCTCGTCTGCTACGACGGTCGGGAAGTCCCCTACGATCTCCTCGTGACAATTCCGACCAACATGGGCGACGAGGCGGTGCGCCGCTCCGGACTAGGCGACGATCTCGACTACATCGAGACGAACCGGCACACCCTGCAATCGGTGAAATATCCCGACGTCTTTGTCCTCGGCGACGCGACCAATCTCCCGGCCTCAAAGGCGGGATCTGTCGCCCACTTTGAGAGCGAGACCCTCGCCGACAACATCGTCCTGCACATCGGGGGCAAGCCCCTCAAAGAGGAATTCGACGGTCACTCGAACTGCTTCATCGAGTCGGGTAACGGCAAGGCCCTCCTCATCGACTTCAACTACGAATACGAACCGCACGAGGGCCCTTTCCCCTTCCGCTTCGGACCGATGAAGCTGCTCGAAGAGAGCCGTATCAATCACCTCGGCAAACTCGCCTTTCGCCACGTCTATTGGAATCTCCTCCTCAAGGCGCGGCCCCTCCCCGGGATCAGCCGCCAAAAGAAAGCCCCGCCCGCTAAAGCGAGTTAATCCCAAATCCCAAATCCCAAATCCCAAATCCTACCATGACCAAAACCATCGCCGGCCACGATGTCGCTGTAAACGAAGAGGGTTACCTCACCGACATGACCCTGTGGAATGAAGCCATCGCCGCCACCATCGCGGCAGAGGAAAACGTCGGCCCTCTCACCGACGCGCACATGAAGGTGATCCGCTATCTCCGCGAGCAGCAGGCCAAGGGCGCCGCCCTCACGATCCGCGGCATGGGCAAAAGTGGTATCGTGACGACAAAAGAACTCTACGATCTCTTCCCGGGCGGTCCCTTGAAGAAATCCTCGAAGATCGCCGGCATCCCGAAGCCGGTTGGCTGTATCTGATCGCCAACCCGAAACCCTATCATGAGCACCGAAAACCATCCCGTTAAGAAAGTCAGCATCATCGTCAGCCGGGGATCGCTCGACGGCATCTATCCCGCCCTCATCATGGCGAACGGCGCCCGCATGGAGGGGATCGAGGCCTCGCTCTTTTTCACCTTTTTCGGCCTCAACGCCCTCGTCGAGAAGACCCTCGATCACCTCAAGGTCGCCACCGTCGGCAATCCCGCGTTGAACATGGCCATGCCCCTGCTCAACCTGCCCATCACGATGCCCTTCCCCACCTGCGTCGGGGCGATCCCGGGCATCAGCGCCTTTGCGACGGGTCTGATGAGCAAAGAGATGGAAAAACTCGACATCCCGCCGGTGCGCGAGTTCCTCGAGCTCATCTCGGACTCGGGCGGGAAAATCTATGCCTGTCGTCTCGCCATGGACATGTTCAAGCTGAAGCGCGAAGACCTCTGCGACCGCGTCGATGACGTCCTCACCGTCGGGCAGTTTTACGAAGATGCCGCCGGAGCGGGGACGCATCTTCTCTTCACTTGATCGCCACCCCGGCGGGAACGGAAAAATTTCCCCTTCGGCGCTGTTCAGGAAAGGATTTTCCTCCTACATTCGCGCATGACCCCGGCACGACTGAAGGTCCTGAAAACCTACAAACTTTACATCGGCGGGAAGTTTCCCCGGACCGAGAGCGGACGCACCATGACAGCCCTGCACGCGACCACCGGTGAACACCTCGCCCACTACTGCCACGCCTCGCGCAAAGACCTGCGCGATGCCATCGTTGCCGCCCGCAGCGCCCAGCCGGGCTGGAGCGGCACGACCGCCTACCTCAAAGGCCAGATCCTCTACCGTGCCGCAGAAATCATCGAAGGTCGCGCCGACAGCTTCGCGACCGAGATCGCCGAGCTCACCGGCCAGTCCGAGCAATCGGCAAAGGGCGAAGTCGAGGCCGCCGTTGACCG
>Ga0105050_10004477_pt1 | contig 18616 bp, 17 predicted proteins | sample FRY01_FD_78088 | JGI IMG/M metagenome (GOLD analysis project Ga0105050, IMG submission 78088) | Freshwater microbial communities from Lake Fryxell liftoff mats and glacier meltwater in Antarctica - FRY-01 | ecosystem: Environmental > Aquatic > Freshwater > Ice > Glacier meltwater ... | reverse complement strand
TTTTTTTTTGTTGTGTTGTTGTTGGGTGGTTGTTTTTTCAATAGTTTTTGTATATTTTTGGCTTTAATTTCTCGTCTAGACGAATTCGGACCGGGATGATCTATGAGTCATTCAATTGAAAAACGACGCGTGTCGGACACCGTTATTTTCGAAAACTCTTTTCCGCTCGCCGAAAGAATCTGAAAATCGGTCTTTTTGTGTGTGCATGGCTCTGTCAACGCTGTCTATTACAATTTTAGACTTATCTCCAATGAAATGACTCCATGTAGCCAATGAGTTAACGGTCCTCTCCAATTACTGGTGCAAAACTTGCTACGATTATCCCTAGTTTTCGGCTCTTGGATAAAAAAACAACTCGTACAAGGCCTGAGATCTTGCAAGCACCACGAGGCCGACCACCGTACGGAACAAGCTGTCGGTGACGTTGGTTTCGCGCGACAACGTTTTATCCGCTGGCATTTTGACCCTTATAAACCTATCGACTGGAGATTGGGGCTGCTCCTAATTCTTCATCTTGCGTTGGTTACCGGTTGCATCTTTCGGTACGGGTATGCTTGGACAGAAACCGGTCTACTTGCAAGCGGTTTGATTGATTGGCGAATTGGCCAATACGATCACTTTCGAGTGAATCCGCCGCTCGTACGAATGTGGGCAACGGCGGCACTTTTTGATTTGGATCTCAGTGGATGGGATATTCCTACAAGCGACGACCCTCGACTGCGACTGGAGTGGACTGCCGCTCGCGAGTTATTTAATCATTGCGGACTCGAATCAATCTCTTATCTGCGAATCGCCAGATTGAGCTGTTTACCATTTGTGGCACTCGGGTTTTGCGTTGCTGTCAGGTGGTCGGGGCAATTGTATGGTTCTGCTGCAGCTATTGGCGCAGGACTAATTTTTTGCTTTTATCCAAGCTTGATAGCCTACGGCGCACTCATCAGCGGCGACGCACAAGCGGCGTCCATGGGTCTGACGACCCTTTATCTGTTTCGACGCTGGCTTGACCGGTCCGATTTATTTCGCTCCTATTCGCTCGGCCTTGTACTAGGTCTAACAGTTTTGACGAAAACAAGCTGGCTGATCTTGTTTGTGCTATTGCCATTACTTTGGATGATGATTCGAGGGATCGAGCATTGGCTTTCTCGAAATCGCCTACTGGGAACACCCGTTGCCGCCCGTCAGATTGGTCGCGAATTGATGCTATCGGTATTAGTACTGATTGTGTCGCTAACGGTCGTCAATTCTATCTATGGCTTTAAAGGTAGTTTTCGTCGTTTGGGCGATTATCAGTTCGTCAGTAAGCTTTTAACCAAAAACGACTTATGGCGCCCCGACGAATTCAGTGGCAACCGTTTTACGGGAACCTGGTGCGGAGAACTTACAGTGCCTTTCCCCGAAGATTTTGTGATCGGCGTCGATTTACAGAAATGGGATTTTGACCGCGAACGCTGGTCATACTTCGCGGGACAATGGCGAGAACATGGCTGGTGGTATTACTACTTATTCGGCCTTGTCGCAAAGACACCGTTGGGACTGTTGTTGGTTGCAGCGGTATCGATCTTGGGTGCTTGGCGATTCACGGCATGGAGAGGCAACTGGCGTGATGAATTGGTTCTATTGACTCCAGCGGTTATTTTGCTGTCTTTGGCCAGTGCGGAAACCGGCCTAAATCGTCATTTGCGATACGTTCTTCCCATCGTTCCAATGCTGATCGTTTCCTTCAGTCGTGCTTTCGTCTGCTTTACGCACCGTACACGCCTGCGGTGGCTAGTTGGTTTCGGATGCGGTGCTATGGTAATCAGCAGTCTTTCCGTTTACCCATATGGAATCGCATACTTCAACTCGCTGGTGGGCGGAGTTAGCCGCGCTCCCAACTGGTACAACGCCAGCAATATTGGTTGGGGCGAGGACTTGCTCAACCTTAAACGATGGCACGATCAGAATCCCGCAGCTCGCCCCCTTTTTGTGCAACAATACCTCCATTTAATTGACCCAAAAGCAATGGAAATTGAATCCATTGGATCTGTCCCAAGCTATCCCACAAGTGCAAATCCATTGCGCGCGAAAGTTGAACTACCTATAGGCTGGTACGCCATCGATCGCGAAAGCCTGTTAAGTCGAGACGGTAGCTATCACTATTTGAATGGCGTCGAAATACATTCTTATGTGGGAATGAACTTTTTAATCTATAGAATTACCCCAGCCATCGTTGCTCGATTACGAGAGACCGAAACTTCGCCGAAAAGGTAAGAACGTATTTTGAAACTCACTTTGCGGCTTTGGCAAGCCGCTTCGACATAAGATCGAACATGGCAATATACATGACTGTTTCGTTGTTTTCGGTGAGTCGTTCGTCATCCTTGGAGAGACGCCGATGTCGGTTCATCCAGGAAAACGTTCGCTTCACAACCCAGCGTTTTGAAAATACCACAAATCTCGCAAGAACTAAAAAGTTCGATCGATTGCGAACGTGGCGAGATCGATGAGGGAATGTTTGGAGGCGGTTTCTGGAAGACAATCGAGTGCTTCACAAGCGGCATTTCGATATTCAATCGCCATTTTCCGCGTGTACTGCCGCGCGTCGCTCGCATTCAGCATCGGCATTAGGATTCGATGACGTTGCGATGAATCTCCCATCAGCGCGGCATCGACTTTCCGCAGTGCTCCACCCTGGGACGTCTCACGAAGACGCAGAATCGGTAGCGTCCATTTGCCTTGTTCAAGATCCGTTCCCAACGTCTTGCCGACCGTCGACGCGTCGCCCCAAATGTCGAGATAATCGTCCGCGATTTGGAATGCAATTCCCAGCGAGTCGCCATAATGGTTCAGCGCGGTCACTTGCGTCGGGTTTGCTCCGGAAAACACCGCCCCAAGGCGACACGCGACACTGCAGAGTTCAGCCGTTTTGCCGCGGATCATTTCGATGTAAGCGGCCTGGTCTAAGTCCATCTGGTCACGGGCCAATACCTGCCGCAGCTCGCCTTCACAGACACGTCGCGCCGCTTCACCAATCCATTCACACGCCAACGTCGAACCAGTCGTCGCTGACATCCGAAAGGCCTGCGAAAAAAGATAATCGCCAAGCAGAATGCTGGCGTGATCCCCCCAGCCAGCGTTGATCGTGGGTACATGGCGCCTCGATGTGGCTTCATCGAGCACATCATCGTGAATGAGTGTCGCCATATGAACCATTTCGAGGACGGCACCGAGGATCTCGTGCTTCTCGCCCACCGCAATTGCATCGACGCTCGCGCCCGCCAAAAGAACGAGTGCGGGACGAAGTCGTTTGCCCCCGAGTTGAATGCCGTGGCGCAGTAGCGGAGCGAGCGATTCATAGCGGGATTGCAATTCGGACTGCAAACGTCGCTCAACCGCCGCCAAGGAAACACCAACGGGAGTGTAGAAAGGCACTGCAGAGCGGTTAGGTTGCCCGGAATCCAAAAGAACGTCAACGCCGCTAAGTTCGCTTTTCATGCTAGAATCGATGCGTCTGGCGGCAATTGATGAAGTTTCCATACTAGCAAACCTGTGTTTTCAACACGAAAGGTGCAAGGGCAATGGCAAACGAATCTCCGTCCCCTGAAACCGGCCCTTTGCGACCCAGATAACGGGCAAAAAGACGCAAATGCGATCCTCATCGGCGACGCACGTTCATTCGGCCACAAACCGGCCACTCTCGCCGCCGTCCTTCACCATTAATCGAACCGATTGGATCGTCATTTCCCGATCGACGGATTTGCACATGTCGTAAACCGTCAGGCAAGCCGCCGCAACGCCCGACATCGCTTCCATTTCGACGCCTGTGCGGCCCGTGGATCGAACGGTGACTTCGCATTCCAAAGTTGTGGCGCCCGTGAAGCCAAAGGCAACATCAACGGCATCGATCGGAATGGCGTGACAAAGGGGAATCAGCGACGGCGTTAATTTCACGGCGTTTATAGCCGCGATACGTGCGATACCAAGTACATCGCCCTTGGACGCCGCGTGATTTTGGATCATCAACGCGGTTTCGGGCTTCATCGTCACACGCCCCGACGCGGTTGCGGTGCGAACCGTGATCGGTTTCGCGGAAACGTCCACCATTCGGGCATTTCCGGAGGCGTCGAAATGATTGGACAAAGAGTCTCTCCCAAAATAGGTCGCTCAGCCTCACGGGAACCACAGGGGCTCGACACGGTGCGAGAAAGCTAAATAAAAACGAAAAAACGTCACGTGCAGCAAAGCCACAGGTGACGTTTTAGCGTTCGGACGCATTTTAGGAATCGCTAAGCCAGTGAATGGCTTAGACGAGTTCTTTCTTGACGCCGATCAGTGTTCGCAAGCGTTCGGCGAGCAAATGCGCGTCGAATGGCTTTTTGAACGTTTCGTTGATTGCCGAGCGATCGAAGCTCATCGGCTGGCCATCATCTGGCAAGAGCGCGATGAGAATAATTTCCGCGAAGTCGACATTCTTGCGAAGGTTTTGACAGATTTGCACCGACTCGATCTTCCCAATGGAGAAGTCGACGATGATGCAATCTGGGTTGAAACTTTCTGCTTGAATACCGGCTTCAAAACCGCTCGCTGCAACGGCCACTTTGAACGATCGTTCAGGTGGCAATTCTCGCTTGAGGTTTTCAATCAGAATCTGGTCCTGGGCAACGATGAGGCACTTGGCCATCGCTTCGTCTTCCAGGTCGCCTAAAGGCATACCATGCTCTTTAAGGAACTTTATTAAGTAATCTCGCGGGATCCGGCGATCTTGCGATCCCGGAATGCGATAACCCTTTAACCGCCCCGAGTCAAACCATTTGCTAACGGTTCTCGGTGCAACTTTACAAATCTTCGCGACTTGTCCAGTTGTGAAGACCTTCATGTCAGGTGCTCCCTAACGCCTCGTTGATTCTTCTCATAACTGATGGTGCGTCGGAACCCATCAGTCTGTCGGCCCCCTGGTTGTTGTCGTCTTGATGTATCCCCCAAAGCACCCGCCGGTCGGCTCGCGAAGTCGCATTTGCATGCAACGACGGTGGCCCGGGACCGATTGATGAACTCTAGACTGCTCCTGAACAGACCATTTGCTTCGGACTCGGTGGGACAAGTCAGGGCAAATGTGGACGACGTCAACGGCTGGGTCGGGGCCAGCCGGTTGCGTGATGCAACGCGATCCGGTTCGGAATCCTCGCGATGAATAAAAAATGTAAACGGCTTGGTCATCTCTCCAGCAAACGTACCCGCCGCGAAATTCGCGGTGGTCGATTCGATCATCGATATGAAGTTCGAAAGCATGAAACGTCTACCAAGTCGACTTCGTTGCCGAGGCGATACAAAAAATGCCAGTCGCATGGGCGTGCAACTGGTGGGGAGAAGCTCTACGAGTCGGCAGGAATGGCCTACCAATCAATCTTCGCAATCCCTTACGAAGCCATGAACGGCTATGTCATTCCACACCGATCACCGACGATTATTCAGACGCCAAAAGATGACGTTCGCATAAGCGCGGCGGTTCCCAGAAATCCCCCCAACATGGAAAACCCCCTGAACCATGTTTCCGCAATTCTTAAATGGAGATGACATTCAAGCCATCACCATCCATGGAATCGTTTCCACTGAAACAACTGGTCTTCCGAAACATAGTGTCGAAGAAATCCGCTCCATTTCTTTAGCGTGTTTATGAAGGAACAGATGGCAAAGATCGAATATCCGTTTCTTCACTCCTTCACTGTCCCCGCAGGAACGATCGCCAGTAAGCGAATTTCCCGTGAATTGCTGGTGAACCTGCAATCGGTGAACCTGCAATCGGTGAATCTGCAATCGGTGGATCGCTTCGCCAATAAATCTCCGCAAGATCATTCGATGGGGTTTTCCGAAAATCTCGGAGCGAACTTTCGTAAAGAAATCCAGTGGCGATTCCCTCAAGTTCTTTACGCCCACCGTCGGGGATTCGTTCGGCGAAACGTGAGAAACAAATCACGCAATCAGAAGCTCATGCAGGTCGCCGCTTCGTCACACATCGCTTTGGCCAACGAATCGCTTTCTGCTTCTGCAATCAGCCTCACGATCGGTTCGGTATTGCTTCCACGCACCAGCAACCATCGATCACTCCAAGCTAACCGCAATCCGTCACTGAAGTCCGCGTCTGCGTCGCTGAAGTTAGCGGCGATTCGCTTCATCGCATCAGGCAACAACGCCGCATCGATCGTGGCTTTCGTTTTGTAGATCGCGAGCCTGGGCAATTCATCGACAAGCGTCGCTAATGATTGATTCGTATCCGTCATCAGCGCCAGCACCTGAGCCATCGCAACGAAACTATCACGCACGTAGCCCACGCGTGGGTCAATGGGGCCGCCATTGCCTTCGCCGCCATAAGCCGCTTGCTTTGCAATCATCATGTCGGCAACATTCGCCTCACCGACGGCGCTGCGATACGAAGCAACGCCCGCTGCGGTTGCCAACCGTTCGCTCATGCTGCTGCTCGCACCGTTGATCACAATCGGACCACAAGTTTCCTTCTGACTCAAAGCCCGCTGTACGCACAGTGCAAGCGTGTACTCTTCACCGACGTAGCGACCAGCGGCATCAATGAGCGCCAACCGGTCGGCATCAGGATCTTGGCAAAATCCGACATCGCATTTTTCTTTCGCGACACGTGCCGCGATCGTTTGCAAATTCTCTGCCGTTGGTTCGGGCACATGTTCAAACCTTCCATCCGCTTCCGCCCCGACCAGGACAACTTCACAGCCCAGGCGTCCTAATAACCTCTCGCCCAACGCCGCTCCCGAACCGTGGTTGCTATCTAGCAGCACTCGGTACTTCTTTGCCGCAATCGCGACGGCGTCAATGGTCGCCAGCACCGCCTTGAAGTGGGGATCGTGAGGATCCGCGACCGTTTGCGTGCTCCCCAAATGATCGACATCACACCAACTCGATTCACTGTTCTCATAGGCGACGCGAACGGCGGAGCCGGCCTCGGCTCCTATGACCCGTCCCAGCGGACTGAATAATTTCATGCCGTTGTACGGAGGCGGATTGTGGCTTGCCGTGATCTGAATCGCACCATCCGCTTTTTGATCGCGAACAAGGACACCGATGGTCGGCGTGGAGGCCACATCGGCGATCAGACAATCACAACCGCTCGCTTCGAGGCTGGCGACAACGACGCGCTGCAGCATCACTCCACTTCCCCGGCCGTCCCGCCCGACGATGACTCGTGGCCGCGACGATTTGTCCTGCTTGGCGCGATGAAGTTGCTTGGCAAATGCCGTTACGTATCGGGCGGCCGCATCCGGCGTTAACGTGGTTCCAATAACGCCCCGCAGGCCGCTGACGCTGATGATCAAACCATTCATTCCGCAGATCCTCAAGAATTGTAAACGCACGCTCGGTAGCGATACTCGTGGTGACGAAATAGAATCGCCGCTCACATTCATCACAAGCGGCGAATGTGTCCCAACGTCGTCTCCTGATGTCTTCTCCCTGCTCAAAGTTTTGCCATGTCAACCGCTTCGCCCCAAAATGCGAGGGGACATGCCAGAGGTGAGTCGCATCGACTTCGATCTCGCGCGGACGCGAGGTAACTGCTCAATTGCCCCATGGTTCGGCATGCCAAACAGGTTTTAGGCTGACGCGGTGAGGCGTTCTTCTTGGTTAGATAGGCGAAGCCAGTGTCGCCGGCGGACCGTCTTTCGCTTTGTTGCAAATCAGCTCCACCAATGGCGGGATTTGATTCGCCTCACTCAGGCGATCTCGCAAGTAATTGCCGAAGCTCACTCCCATCTTGCGACACGTTTTCTTCAGACTCATGAACGTGTCGCGGCAACGCCGACCTAGATCACTCCGAGTCCCGCCGCTGATCTTGCGGAGCCGGGCGTACTTGCGAATATCGTTCTCCGACAGATTGTTGTGCAGCGGAGGATGCGGATGATCCAAGACCGCCAAGAACTCCTCGCGTTTGACCCCCAGCAGTCCCAGCGCCTGGTTCGATTCCACGTATCCCGTCTTTTGCCAACACATCGCATCAAAACGTGAACCGATCTCGATGCGTTGCTGCTCCGTCGGCGACTCAAGATAGTCCTTCAAGCTCGCGTACAGTTCCTAGAACTTGTGTTGCGATGACTCCTTGGCACGACGGTGAGCCGCTGTCAGCGGAATCAAGCGATCGATCTTTCGCTCTCCATGCACCCAGCACAAACCATGGATCAGCCCAAACCGTTTGAACTGCAGAGCATCGTCGCTCACCAAGCCGATTCGCGAGTACCAAGGTTCGATCAACAGCTTGCCACACAACGCCGCTTCACTGACTCGCGTTTGCTCCTTGGGACGCAGGCGCCATTTTTTCAGTTGTCGCTCCCAAGCGACTCGGTCTTGCCACACGCCGTCCGGCTGACGCGACATCTTGGCTAACAGCTTTTTACTGACACAAAACACTCCAGCGACTCCAGCGACTCCTCGCACCCACGATATTGCTCATCGCCTTGACACAATAACCGCAGGAAATTCAAACGGCTTTCGGAGTCCGTGGTCGTGAAGCTGACGAACAACTCGGCGCGGCCCGCCAAATGTCTCATTGCTCAAACCAATTCCGCCTCTCTTGGCTCGGCAACAACCGCTACCTCGGCTGAGTCCAAACCTGACGGTTTCGACCGTTGCCTGACCTCGCGTTGCGTCGATTAAGGATGGGGGATTCTCGGAAAGCGAGTATAGGATTGGTCGCAGGATCAGCCGAACTGGAGATGCAGCCAAGGTGTTCATCAACCAGAACCGTGACGGCAGCTCGAAGTTCGCTTCCGGCCACGACTTCCGCCGCTCATTCGGATCTCGCTGGGCACCCAAGGTGATGCCGATCGTTTTGAAGGAACGGATGCGACATGAATCGATCGAAACCCCGATGGCATTCTACGTCGGGAAAAATTCCAACCTCACTGCTGACGCCCTCTGGAGGGTGCAGTCGGTGGAGCTCGGTGAAATGCTTTCCAACATCCAAAGCCCTGAGCCGGTGCATGAGTTGGGTGGCGGTCAACTTAATTGACGCCAAAAAGCATTAAAAACAGCGGAGGACACGGGGCTCGAACCCGCAACCCATTACTGGGCAACTGATTTCGAATCAGCCTGCTGACCATTCGCTTATCCTCCTCGCGATTCGGATATGTTCGCGACGAGAGGGTATCTCGTCAACCCATCTCCCTTTTCGTTGCTTCGATGCAACTTCCTTCGTTAATCACCGGAAACTTATTGCGATCCAATGGAGTGCAATACCATTCGTCGGTCGGCATTGCTTGCCGAAGCTGACAATTGGTTGGCTAATGTTCGAATCGAAGCGTCTTCGTTTAGATTTGCCTCGATTTCAGCGGCTCGTTCGTGGTCACTCTCCAGTGAAAGCGTGCCGTCAGTCCCCGCAAAAAACGTCATCGCTGGATCTGTCGGGATTCCGATATCGCCCAAGACCGACTCGATCGCGGACGCTAACTTCTCCCGAATTTCCTGAATCGAAGTTTCGCTTGCAGCCTTCTCAGATGCTAAAACTTCCGCAAATGAAACCGCATCTGTCGAGGGTTCCCCGTCAGGCTTTCCGTAGGATGCGGCCGCTTTACCAAGCGACTCGACCGCGTTCTGAGCGATGCCAGTCGCGGTGCGAATCATGCCGAGTGAAAACATGCCGAACGAGAGAGGACCACTCAATGTTTGTGCTCGGTCTCGAACTTGAATTCCTTTAACCAAGCTTCCCACTTGTGGGCATCAGCGTGGCTGTCGAGATCAAGTTGTTTCCATTGGGGGCAACGATATTTGACGTCGATGTGGCCGTTGTGATCAGCTTTTTCGATTTCGCAGCCCAGTTTTGTCAGGGTCTCCGTAATCTTTTTGGCTTTGGTCGCATCATGCAAATGCTGACGTTTCCATTCCGTTAAACGATAACGCACGATCTCATCTGCCGAGACGCTGACGGTTCCCATCGCCGTCACAAAGGCGAATACCAACAATGCTCGAAGCATAATTTCCTCACAAATAGACACTCTTAACGAATCCGTGTTCGTTCACCCGTTGTTTAGCAGGCGGACTGGAGTCGTGTCCAGGACGATTTAGGCATCGATTCATCGTGAAAAAGCTGAACATGTCACCGTGTCGTTCAGATTCTTGCGGCATCAATCACGTGACGGCGACGCTTTACGTTCACCTGATTTTCCCAATGGACGACAGGGTCCCAAAGCGAGAGAACATTATGTCCGATTAGCACCGACGAATCTTTGATGCAACTCTGCATAATGTTTCCCCAGCTTGATCAGCTCATCATGGCGACCTCGCTCGACGATACGTCCGGCCGACATGACGAGAATCTGATCGGCGGCTTGGATGGTGCTCAGGCGATGCGCGATCACGATACTTGTTCTTCCTGTCAACAAACGGTTCAACGCTCTCTGAATCCGCAACTCGGTCAGCGTATCGACGGCACTGGTGGCTTCGTCGAGGACGAGTATCTTGGGGTTCATGACGAGCGCACGAGCGAAACAAATGAGCTGACGCTGTCCAAGTGAAACCCGCGAGCCTCGCGAACCGGTCTCGGTCTCCATCCCTTGCGGCAAATCGTGGACGAGTCGTTCGCAGCCGAGCTCACGAAGTGCCGTCACGGCATCGTCGGCACTTGCATCCGGTCGGCCCGCGAGAATATTTGCGAGAACGGTGCCGCTGAATAAAAAATTCTGTTGAGGGACGACAGAGACAGTTTCAGAAATCGATCGCGACGTGATGCCGCGAATGTCTTGCCCATCAATCAGCACTTGGCCGTGGTCGGGTAAGTAATACCGCGCGATCAAGCTTGCGAGCGTGGATTTTCCGCCTCCCGTTTCGCCCACTAGCGCGATCATCTGCCCTGGTTCGGCCACCAACGAAACCTCATGCAGTACGGGTCGATCGGACTCGTAACCGAATGAAACATCCCGCACCTCAATCCTTCCTTGGACCGGCGTGATGAGCGGTTTTGCGTCGGAAAGATCACCCCAGGCCGGCGGTTGATCAAGCAAGCCAAAGACGCGTTCAGCGCCTGCCATCGCGGTCAACGCTTGGTTGTACTGGGTACCGATGGCCTGGATCGGACTAAAGAAGAGACTTGCCAAAAACCAGAACTGAATCAAATCACCCACAGGCATCGGATCACCTGTGATGAGCGCGCGATAACCTCCGACCAACAGCACTAACGCAAGCGCGAGTTGGCTTGTCAGTTCCAATAGCGGCATCAGGACGCCACCTTCGCGGGCCGAGTTCATGTTGTACTCGGCATGGTTGATGGTGAGTTCACGAAACGAAGCCGCGTTCACTTCCTCGCGTGCGAACGCCTGAGTGACGCGGATCAATGACACGGACTCGGCAAGCGTGGCGGTGACGCGACTAAAACTTTCTTGAACCTGACGATACGAAATACTCAGCCGTCGTCGCATCACGGCTCCGATCCACCACGCGAATGGGCTCATCGAAAACACGACGAGCAACAGCGGCAAGTCGTAGTATCCCATCAACAACGCTGCACCGATCATCTGGCCCATCTGCACCATGGTGACGAACATGACATCTTGCACTCCGACGCGAACCGCATCGCAATCGCTGGTGATACGGCTGATCACACGTCCCGTTTTTGTCTTGGCGTAATAGCTCATCGGCATCGATTGAAGATGCTTGAACACCGACTCCCGTAGATCGTGGATGACGAGTTCACCGAGTTGCAATGCCCACAGTTGTCGATAAATCAGAGTAATTTGTGTCAATGCGGCGAGAGCCAGGACACCCAACGAAGCGAGCAAAATCAAATGAAAGGGTGCTTTATTGGAAATCGGTCCATTGATCACCGCTCCGATCGACCAACCAATCAACGGGACCTGCATCGAACGGATAAGGACCAGGGCGATCAAACGGTTTCGCTTGCCGCGATAGGGTTCCATCAAAGTCCAAAGCCGAGCGATCAATCGCCATGACAGCGGCCGTGCCTGCGCTTCATCTTCGGGACTTCGCAAGATTCGCACCATCGGCTGGTTCGTCGTATTGGGCGTCGTATTGGGCGTCGTATTGGGCGTCGTATTGGGCGTCGTATTGGGCGTCGTATTTTCGACGAGACGTTTCATCGCAACGTCTCCGGTCGAGCCACTCGCAACGAGGCTTGGCCCTGGCTCATTGCGACATCGCGATAAAACCCCGACTGTTCCAACAACTCCTCACGCATTCCTTGTTGTACGATTTTGCCACCATCGATCACGATAATGCGATCGCAATATTGCAACGTGCTCAACCGGCTTGCGACGATCAACGTCGTGCGTCCTTGAGTTGCAATATCCAACGCCGATAAGATTTCATGTTCGGTTTCAGGGTCGATCGCCGACACAGGATCATCCAACAATAAAATGGCGGGATCAGTCAGCAGGGCGCGAGCGAGTGCGAGTCGTTGGCGTTGGCCACCGGAGAGCGACATGCCATATTCGCCGAGGACCGTTTCGTAACCATCCGCGGAGGCTTCGATGAACTCGTGCGCGGCCGCCAATCTCGCCGCGAGCCGAATTTGTTCGGGCGTGGCGTCAGGACGCCCGAAGGCGATGTTGGCGGCGATGGTGTTACTCAGCAGCAGCGGTTCTTGAAGGACAAGGCCAACGCTTCGTCGTAATGAAGTCAAATCCCACTGACGGGCGTTAACGCCGTCGATCGAGATGATGCCGCACTGGGGGTCATAAAATCTCGGCACCAAACTTAACAGCGTTGATTTCCCTTGACCGACGCCGCCCAGGATGCCGACCCGTTCCCCCGCGTGAACGAGCAGCGTAATGTCGCGAAGCACCGGAGTTCCTTTTTTGTAATCAAACCAAACGCCCTCCATTCGCAATTCGCCTCGGATGTTTTTGGGAAACCAAGGGTTGGAGGGCTGGCGAACTTCTTCGGCGGCATCGAGTACTTCGAAGACACGGCGCGCACCGGTAAGCGATTGCTGAATCGTTCCGGCGAGCCCTGACAGGTTTGCAACCTGGTTGCTGAACTGTTGCAGCAAGCCCGCGAAGACGATCATTCCGGTGCCGAGCTGCAATTGATCGGTGGCGACAAGATGGCCTCCGTAGATCAAAAGAATAACAAGGTTGCACTGGGTTAATAGTTGCACCACCGGCGCGAAGCGACTGACTTTCTTAAACACTTCTTGTTGTTGGTCACGCAATCGATCATTCGCGGCAGCGAACTGGGCAATCTCCGCTTCTTGTCGACCGAGCGACTTCACAACAAGGATACCGTCCGCCGATTCCGCGACTCGTAGCACAAGGTCGTCGGCTCGTTTCCGAGTCGCGTCATACATCGGCCGAACTGTCCTTGCGAATCGAATGCTGATCCACCAAACCAGCGGCGTCGTTGCTAGGCAAAGGATTGTCAGCGTCACATGAATGCGAAGCAGAAACGTCAGATAGACGACAAGCGACATCGCCAAAACCGATAACTGAATCAATACACCGTCGATGAATGTTCGTGTCGCTTGAACGTCGCCGGTGACTCGGTTGATGATCGAACCGGTTGCTTGTTGGTCGTAAAAACGCAAGCTCAATCGTTGCAGTTTCGCGTAAACCTCGGCACGGAGATCAACAACGATTCGGCGATGAACAAGGTTGGCGGAAACCAGCGCGTAAGACCAATTGAAGAGCGTGCGAAGAATCGCCGTCAACGCCATGCCGAACGCGGCAATCGCGACTTGCTGCATCGGCGACATCGTGGAGGGAAGACGGTAGCCGCCAATCAATACGGGCGCGGTTTCCGTTTGACCGAGGTGGTGCCGAATCAGGTCAATGCCAAAACCTCCGAACTGTACCATCGTGACTGACAAACCCATTAAGGCGAACTGCGTCACCAACAGCAGCAAACAGTTCCATCGGTATCGCCAGGCAAGTTTGAGCAATCTCCATACGACGGCGCCGTTAGGTAAACCTTGCTCCTGCGCCGCAACCGCGTCGGCTTCAGCGGTGAGAGGCGGCCCAGGGTGCATGGATTGATAAACTTCGAAACGAATGAATGGCTTAACGGAGAAAACGGACCCGCGATTTTCGTCGTCCCAGGCTCGACGGATAGGGCGCTTCCTGGTTACCGCGTCAAAGATCTTTAAATTGCCTGGCGGATTAGCTATCAAACAGATTGGCTAGCGGCTGATAAGCATCCCTCGCTATGGGTGTGTGGATGCAAATCGATGCATCATTCGCAGTCTGTTTCTTCGTGAACAGCTTACCGGTAAAATTTTAAGCGTCCGTCGGTGATGAGCGGCGTGGGTGGAACACGCCATCAACGCTATCCTGTGAATAGACATAACTTCGACCCTATCTCGTTCACCGGAATAGTGAAGGAAAGCTCTTAAGTATGCAACGATATTCTCTGAACAGTGCTGGCCGTGAAATCATCGACACCCACCAAAAAGCACTCGATGTAAACCTCGATCCGCGACGATACGGGACGTTTGCCGAAATTGGTGCGGGTCAGGAAGTGGTCCGTTGGTTCTTCCGTGTGGGCGGTGGAGCTGGCACGATCGCGAAAAGTATCTCAGCGTATGACATGAAAGTCAGCGACGCGATTTATGGTCGAGCAAGTCGTTATGTTTGCCGAGAACGCCTGCAAGCCATGCTCGACTATGAGCATAAACTGAATCTTGATCGGCTGCGTGACGTGCGCGGAGACACGACCGCATTCTTTGCATTCGCGGACACCGTCTCGGCCAGAAATTTCCAAGGCACCAATGAATGCCACGGATGGATGGGCATCAAATTTCAGGCCTATCCGCGCGATGAGGATAGTCAGATCATCATCCATGTGCGAATGCTTGACGTCGAAGCAGCTCTCCAACAGGAAGCGCTGGGGATTGTTGGCGTCAACCTTGTTCATGGCGCGATCGCGCTCAATCATGAACCAGAACAGTTGGTCGATTCATTGCTTGATGGCTTGTCAACATCGAGAATCGAGATCGACATGATCGAATTCTCTGGAATCGCATTCAGGCAGGTTGATAACAGACTGATGAGTCTCAAGTTGGTCGAGCTTGGGCTCAGCGGTGCGGCGATGTTTGCGGCCAATGGAGAAGTCCTCCAGCCATCCGAGTTTATCTATCGCAAGCCGATCTTGGTGGAACGCGGAAGCTTCCGACCGGTCTGCAAGGTGAACATCGATATGTTGACCACGGCGCAAGAAAAGTTCTCGCAGCTTCCTAATGTTCAAGGCAAAGAGATTGTCCAGTTGATGGAAATCACGATGCGTAACTTAAAGGCGGGCGGCGAGATTGACCTGCGAGACTTCTTGGCCCGTGCTGACGTAATGGCAGCTTGCGGAATGCCGGTGCTGATCTCCGATTACTTTGAATACTATCGATTGGCCGCTTACCTTTCTCGCTACACGAAAGAGAGCATCGCGATCACGATGGGGGCCGCAAGTTTGCAAGACTTATTCGACGAGAAGTATTACACGGGGTTGGAAGGTGGTGTTCTGGAATCGTTCGGTCGTTTGTTCAAGAATGAATTGAAGATTTATTGCTATCCGTTGATGGATCAAGCGACAGGCGAATTGATGACGTGTGATAACCTCAAAATCTCGCCAGAATTGACGAAACTTTATGGCTACTTGCGTGACCGAGGCTGCATCAACGACCTGGATAATTACGACCCCGCTTGCCTGAAAGTCTTTTCACGCGACGTGCTGAAGAAGATCAAGAATGGCGATGAGGCCTGGGAAAAGATGGTGCCGTTTGCCGTGGCAGAGATTATCAAAAACAAGTCTTACTTCGGATACCAACCGGTGTAGTGATTTTTGGTCGCTTCCGTTTGCGCAACTCATCACGCCGGAGCCTGATGAGGGCACTGAAAAGGAACTCGTGATTTTTTCCGGTGATTCCTAGGCTGCGTAGATCGGCATGGGAGTCACGGAATCGAAGTCAGTCCCACCGACGAATAGACAACCGGCGTTTTGACTTTTCTGACGTGTGGTAGCGTCCATATTCTCCACGGCGGTGGTGATCACCAAACCGATTCGGTCATCGATTCCGATTAGCAATGGACAAGTGTTCTGCGGAGAAGTTGGCGTTGTCCAGGTCGTAATCAAGCGACCGGTTGCCAATTCATAATGTCGCGTTTCGCCATGGTCGGCGCCGCCTGGATGAAACATCGCCACAATGACACCGCTTCCATCGGGCGTTAGGATCATACCATCGGGGACTGCGGGATCGCTCGTCAAGTCAACCAGCACGCGTCGCGATCCGAGGCTAGCCTTGGAGATATCAAGCGAATACGCCGCGATCTGCCTCGTGGGTGAATCAATGTCGATCAATTCCAAGCCCCAATCCGTTTTGCGGATCGCTTTTCCGTTGCTGCAGATTTGATCGTTTCGGAGCCGAATCAATTTCCGATCCGATCCGCGCCAAAGATAAAGCCCCGCTTTCTTCGTGCTGAACTCGAGATCCTTGGTCCCGAAAAGGATGTTGTCTTCCCAAATCACGCCGTCGTTGATGATCGTATTTTCAACATCAGAATCCACGCCTTCGCAGAACAGTTCCCAAGCGCCGGTTTGTGGGGTAAAACGACCAAGAGATCGCTCACATCCGACGACGAAAGACAACTCATCATCACACGCAAAAGCAAATCCTGGGCGACCTGGCAATGCAAAGGATTGGTTTTTGCGAGTTACTAAATTCAATAGATTGATGGAACCGTGGCGACTGTCCTTGCCGTGCTGGATGGCAACCCAACTCAATTCTCCGGCACGCGTCGTCGGATAAGGACCTTCGGGCAAAAAACGAAGTTCGTCCGTTTCCGGTCGGAGCAGTACCTCAGCCACGCGTACATCTGTCATGGGAACACAATCATTCAATGAAGGGGAAACAAGGGAAAGAGATCCGGATGATAAGTTCCGCTGTTAGGTTTTTGTAGCTGACCACCACCGGGATCCCGGGTCAAAATCATCGCGATTAAGCCGAGGAAGCAAAAAAAATCATGGCTTCGCAGCAGCCTTTTCGATGCGTCCGAAAAGGTGCCCGCCGACCGCGTCGTGATCCCAAGTCCCGGCATACCGGCCATTCAGAATCAAAACTCGTGCGGAAAACGTACCGAGGCCGGGTATCCAAACGTTGTCCAACGTGATGACGGGCGTATTGCCAGCCCACAGAATCTGCAGATCCATTGGGAACTCGCCATCGGTATCACCATATTTAACGCGCGCGGTGAGACGATACTTGTCCATCTCAGGAAGCTTCTCGCATTTGCTGATCGTGTAAGCCTCTTCCTTGAGGGCACCAAAACCCTTGGAATCAACGCTAAAGCTGCCCAAAAACTTTGCGCCGGTTAAGTAATTCGCGATCCGCTGCTCGCGCGGCAATTCTGCTTTTTCCTGACCATCGACGCCGGGAACGGTATCGGTCTGTTTCGCATCTTGTCCGTAAGCCGTCATGGCTCCGGCACCGAGGGTTGCGAATGAAAGCAACAAGGAGGCAAGAAGTGAGCATCGCATGATCGTGGTCTCCGACTGAGGAAAAGAATTTCACTGATCTTACCCGAATCGATCCCGCATCTCACCTAGAGGTTCAAAATCGGTTAAGACTCGTCTGGCAAAAATCGATACAATCATCCGAAACTCAACCATATCCAAATCCGCTTTCAAGAGGAAAACGATGGCAACCAATTTTAACAACCCCTACGCACCCATTCTTGAAACTCGCCAAGACTTCGGCTCGCAGTTTCCAATCGCGGGATTAGGCAAGCGTTTTTCTGGTGCAATGCTCGACGGCATTGTCAGCTTCCTTATAGTACTTCCCGGGGTCGTCGCCATCGTTATTGAGAGCGTGCAGCAGGGCTCCAACTCTCCGCCGGCCAATCTCGGACCGCTCGGGATCGTCGGTATCGCGTGGATTGGTATGAGCGTGTTGGCACTCGTCGGCCTTCAGATTTACCTACTCGTCACACGCAGCCAAACGATCGGGAAATACCTCGTCAATACGCAGATCGTTGATCGTCAATCGGGCGAGCCGGCAGGTTTTCTCAAAGCCTTCGTTGTACGAGGATTTGTGAGCGGATTGATCGGAGCGATTCCCTTGATTGGGGTGTTCTACTCGATCGCTGACATCCTGTTTATCTTCCGAGCTGATCGACGTTGCCTTCACGACTTGATCGCCAGCACCAGCGTCGTGGATATTTCCGCCGCCTAGTAAGCCAAGCACAAAGCTCAGTTTCCACCGTTGACTCGTGCTTCATTCAACGCCGTTTCAGAAGTGATAAACCAAGGCTCATGAGACAGCGCGATTTGTACAGACTTTCAACCTAAATTAAGTTGAAACCTGTCGCTGTCAGCTTGCTTTAAATCAATGTATTTGCCGCAACCAATGGATGGTCTTCTCGCTCCAAAATCTTAGATTTTTCAGTTGCCCCGACGCAGATTGATTTCAAAACAACAAACGCACTTGGCACCAAGACAATCGCCAGAATCGTCGCTCCGAGAACACCGCCCGCGATCGCAACGGCGAGCGGTGGCCAAAATTTCCCACCAGCAGGTTCTTCTTGGATTTTAGTGGCAAGGGTGAGGTTCGATTTCGGTCTTTCGACCTCGGAACAGGGCGGTGGATTTTTGCAGGCATCCGCTCCTGCGTCCAATGATTTGGCAGCAGACG
>Ga0105050_10004465_pt1 | contig 18650 bp, 20 predicted proteins | sample FRY01_FD_78088 | JGI IMG/M metagenome (GOLD analysis project Ga0105050, IMG submission 78088) | Freshwater microbial communities from Lake Fryxell liftoff mats and glacier meltwater in Antarctica - FRY-01 | ecosystem: Environmental > Aquatic > Freshwater > Ice > Glacier meltwater ... | reverse complement strand
GGGCGGCTGGGAGGATTCAGATCGAGGTCTGCAATCTCGCCTCGGTCCTGACTGAAGCAAAGCGGCTTTCCGCCACCCATACCTTGACCCATGGACATCGTGGTTTTGACATTCTTCACGTGGCTGCCGCCCTCCAGTTGGGAGCAACCCACTTGCTCACCTTCGACGCCAATCAGAAAAAACTCGCCATCGCAGAAGGACTCGGCCTTCCGATTTAACCTAGAAAAAGCAGTTGAAACCGCAGATTGCACGGATTGCGCTGATAATCATTGAGTTGGAGCCATGAAGCTACTCGCCAACTAGGTTAACTCTTCTGCCGGATTTAGGTTTAAGCGGGCCAAAAACCTTTTCGGAAATATTGTTGATTGAGACTGGAATCGTTGAGCCTTCGATGGGCGCTTCAAAAAGAGATCGGCTCTGGCGTGGCCGCCTGAATGGCTGGCTTATCCAGGGGAGAATCCAGAGGTTGAACCGGTTCCGCTCGGCGAATCTCCGGATCGATCAACTCATTTGTGGTGGCGGCCAAGGCCCGTCCCGCCGCCAGATCTGCCTCTTCTGAGGTGTTGAGTACTCCCGGGGCCTGAGGAACCACGACGTCATCGCCTTCTAGGGTCTGCGGAGCCAGCTTCGGCTCGACCGCGACAGCCCGTTTCACAGTAATGGTTTCGTCAAATACCCGGCCAGTGGGACGAACGGAAGCATAGACATCATTTAGTCCCAACAAACTCGGCTCCGTCACCGCCACCGGCCGAATCGTCGCCAGGTTAACGGCGGAAGTCGCCCGGGGCCATTCTTCCTCGTCATATTGTTTGGCGTAGCTCCGAATCCCCCCGCCGTGAATATCGCATCGAATGAGGGGGATCTCCGCTTCGGTGCCGTATTCGGTATAAATCCCACTGGCACGGCATTGCGGGGTCGCTAGTAAACCGGAGACCCGACAAATTTCCACTGGCTTGAGCGTATCGGGCTTGGCAAATTTGACCGCCGGAAAATCCTCTGCCGCCGTATTCATGGTTTGCGTCCAGATCGGCAGGGCCAAATCCTTCCCGAAGGCCCCTCGAAAGATTTTTGTCGGACGATCAAATCCGACCCAGACTCCGCAAGTGACGGAACTATTATAGCCGAAGAAGTAGGTGTCGGTGAAATCGTAGGCCGTACCGGTCTTTCCTCCCGCGGGCATGTCTTTGAAACCATATTCCGCAAAAGCGGACGAGCCGGTCCCCTTGCGCAAGGCATCCTGGAGTCCGAGATTCGCCTGATAGGCCGCCTCGGAACTGATCGCCCGCACCGACTCCGGACGAGCCGCGAACATTTCTTTCCCATCGGCGGCAAAAATTTTCTCAATGATGTAGAGTTGCTTCGGCCGGGTCCCGCCATTGGGAAAAACCGTATAAGCGAGGGTGAGTTCGTCTAGGCCCACTTCACTGCTGCCGAGAAAGCTGTTGGAATAATCGCGGAGAGGCGACGTGATTCCCGCATCCAGCGAGACCTTTTTGACCGCCTCGATGCCAGTTTGAAGTCCCAACCGAACGGTGGCCGCATTTTTCCCTTTGGCCAAGGCCTCGCGGGTGGGGATTGGGCCTTCGTAACTATTGTCCGCTCGCTCCACGCCCCATTCTCCCAAAATGCCGGCCGAACCACCCACCATCACGTAGCGGTTATCAAAGCAGGAATCCTCCACCACCTCTCCGGGGAAGATCCCCGATTCATACGCCGCGGCATAGACAAACGGCACAAAGGCGGTGCCAGCGGGACGCCGACCCATCGTCGCCCGATTGTATTCGCTGTGTTTAAAATCTCGTCCTCCGATCATGGTGAGAATCGCTCCGGAGGAATTCTCAATCGCGAGAACGGCCCCTTGCAGGTATTCTGGCACCGGCATTTTCACCGACATGTCGCCCCGGTTGACCTTCGCTTCCAGCTTCTCGGTGTCGGCGCGATAGGCCGCAAAGGTCTTGTGGGAATACCCGGAACGATTTTCCACCGCCGCCAAGGTCGCCTGCATCGCCTGCTCCGCTGAACGCTGGATTTTTCGGTCCAAGGTGGTCTGAATGCGAAAGCCCCCATTCATCGCCTGATCGTAGCCCAGGGTCGCGATCACCTGCTGGCGGATAAAATCCACCGCATAGGATACCTTGAAAGGATTAGTCCGCTTCATGACATAAAGCGGCAGCTCAATTTGTTCATTGTATTGCGCCCGGGTGATAAATCCCTGCTCGCGCATCCGCCTCAGCACAAAATCCCGGGTGCGTTGGGCGGCTTCCTTGTTGTTGAAGGGCGAGAGCGCCTGGGGACTCTTGAGCAGCCCGGCCAACATGGCACATTGTCCGAGTTCCAGTTCCTTAGCGCTGCGGCCAAAATATCCCCGGGCGGCAGCATCCACCCCATAGAAACCGCTGCCGAAATAGACCCGATTCAGGTACAACTCCATAATCTTATCCTTGCTCAGATTCCGCTCGATCCGCTGAGCCAAAAACATCTCCAAGAATTTTCGCTGGTAGGTGCGCTCCTTGAGATCAAAGGAATTTCTTGCCAACTGCTGGGTCACGGTGCTGGCCCCTTGGGAGATCTTACCACTCTGATAATTCGCCACCGCCGCCCGCAATACGCCCATATAATCAACCCCGCTATGGGAAGCGAAGTTGTTGTCCTCTGCCGCAATGACCGCCTTCTCCATCAGAGGTGCCACTTGATCCAAGGAGACAGGATGACGATTTTGGAGAAAAATTTTTCCCAACTCGCGGTCCTCCCGGTCGTAAATAACCGAAGCCGCCTCCATGTGTTCGAGTTCGGCCAAATCGAAATCCGCCGCCCGACTCTCAAATTGCGCCATGAAATACATGGCACTAAACCAGGCCACCACCGTGCCCAGAATCATCACCGCAATCGGTCCATAAAACCACCAGCGCAAAAACCATGGCGGTGCCTCTCTCCGACGATGCGGACGTTCCCAACTATAATTTCCTCGTGCGATGGATGTTTCTTCCCATGTTTTCCTTTATTTCGCAAATGCGAAAACGGACATTTTTGCCCAAAACCTCCGAAAGGAGAGTGGCTACCCGACATGGATTCGAACCATGAATAACGCCTCCAAAGGGCGCTGTGTTACCGTTACACCATCGGGTAATGCGGAGACTCAATATCTCCAACCGATTCCTTTTCGGCAATCGAAAAGACGCACTATTGCGCAAAAGTCTTGAATATGTTGGAAGTGGAGTCGGCCGCCACCTATGAGCAATCGCATTCGCAATCGTTTTATCGCCCTCGTTTGTCTCCTTGTTTTTATCGCAGGGGGAATTCTTTTTTACACCAACTGGGTGGTGCAAAAGCCCTTTGCGATCATTGTTTTTCTGACCGATAACCTCTCGCCCTCCGCAATCACGGCAGCGAGGATTTATCAGGGCGGAGCGGATTACCGCCTTAACCTAGAGAAATTCCCCCACCTCGGATTTCTCTCTTCGCAGGCCAATGACTTCGCCGTCAGCGACACCGCGGCCGCCACGACCGCCATCGCCACGGGCCAAAAAGTCAATAACGGCTCCATGGGAGTGGCCCCGTCCGGTCAACCGCTTCGGAACCTTGTCGATATCGCCCGCCATGACTACAATCGCGCGGTTGGCCTCGTCTCCAATGCGGCCTTATCGGACATCACACCCGGAGTCTTCTACGGCCAAGGCGGAGATCCCCATGATTCTCTTGCCATCGCGGCCCACTTGACCGACACGACCCCGTTAGACATCATCCTCGGTGGCGGGGAAGCGGACATGCTCCCCGAACACAAAGGCGGACGCCGCACGGATGGCCGCGACCTCATGCTCGAGATGCGGCAAAAAGGTTATGACATCGTGCGAAACCTTTCGGAATTGGAAAACTCCCCGCGCTGGCGCAGTCCCCAACTGCTGGGAGTTTTTGCTCCCGGCAACCTCGCCTTTGGTGACGAAATCCCTGCCGCAAGTTCCCAACCCACCCTAGCCCAAATGGTCCAACACGCCATTCAATTGCTCCAATACGGTCACGACGGGTACCTCCTCATCGTTGACGCCGGACTGGCAGGCAAAGCCGCCTACCAAAACGCCGGCGAACGCATGTTGCGCGAAATCATCTCCCTCGATGAAGCCGTGGCCACCGCCCGCGCCTATGCCGGGGAAAGCGCTCTCATCCTGGTGGCCGGAAAGCAAAGCATCGGCGGGATGAACCTCAATGGCTATCCGTTCCGCAATGACCGGGGCCTCGCGGTGGGGGGAATCAATGCCCAAGGCGTTCCTTCCTTCACTTGGGCCACCGGACCCGGATCCAGTTCCGCCTCGCTTCCGGAGTCTCCCAGCGAACCGTCCGCCTTCCCGGCCTCCGCCGCCATCGGCGTCGCCGAAGATGGTCTCATTCTCGGAGCCGGCCCCGGCTCGGAACGGCTCGACGGCTTCCACGACAACACCGCCGTCTTCAACGTCGTGGTGGAAAATTTGTGACTCAGGCCATTTTTCCATCGGGCGGTCGTCGGACCTTCCCCCGATCTCAAATTCCCACTGTCGGCAATTTTTTCCTCAGATCGAATCATGGCAAATCGTAGAAATCGAGGCGGAGGGCCCTCCCCGGAATTGCAGGAGGTTCGCGCCATTTACAAGGAATTGGCCGAGCGCCCGCTGGCCCGCAACTGCACCCTGCGGACCGAGTGTTGCCACTTCAAAATCACCGGCCTGACGCCCCACCTCACCAAGGGCGAAGCGCTCGTCGCGGCCCAGGCCCTCCGGGCCACCGGGCGACGAAAATTGCCGGAACGAGCCGACGGGGCCTGCCCCCTCCTCCATCCGGAAACCGCGCGCTGCCTGATCTACCAGGACCGCCCCTTCGGGTGTCGCACTCACTTCTGTCCTGCCGCCGGCGGCCCCGCTCCGCGCGCGAGTGTCGTCGATTTGATCCATCGCCTCGAGACCATCGACGACCAATTGGACGGTCAGGGGTCCCGTCCCCTGGAGATCGCGGTATCCCAGGCCCTCCGGGAGGGGCTGTGAACGTCGAGCATCGAAGTTTCCGGAGATTACGCCATTGAATGTTCTGCCTTTCTCTGCCCCCTGCCTTGCAGAATCGGGAATGACACGATAACCTGCCCGCCCTTTTCATGCTTACTGTTTCTCAAATCACCAAATCTTATGGCGGCCGCACCCTTTTCGAGGACGCCTCCCTGCAAATCAATTCCGGGGACCGAATCGGACTCATCGGGCCCAACGGTGCGGGCAAATCGACCCTTTTCTCCCTCATCCTGAACGAGAATTCCCCAGACGCGGGATCCGTCTCCCTTCAGCGCGGCACCACCCTCGGATATCTTCCCCAGGAAAGTGCCCCCTCAGGCGAAGAAACCGTGCTCCAACTGGCAGCTTCCGTTTCTCCTCAGATGGCAGAGGCCTATCGAAAACTGCGCGAATTTCCCGACGAAAATGCGGCCGAGCATCACGATGGCCTCGCCGAGTTCGTCGAGAACGACGGCTACAACCTCGAAGCCAAAGCCAAACGCATCCTCGATGGGCTGGCTTTTGCCCCCACCGACTGCGATCGGCTCGCGCGGACGATGAGCGGAGGCTGGATTATGCGGGCCCACCTCGCTCGCCTCCTCGTGATGGAACCGGACATCCTCATGCTTGATGAGCCGACGAACCACCTCGACCTCGAAACGCTCGGTTGGTTTCAAAATCACCTTTGCAATTATTCCGGAGCCATCCTTGTCATCTCTCACGACCGTTTCTTTCTCAACGCCATTTGCCGCGTCATGGTGGAGATCTCTCGTCAAAGACTCCACCGCTACGTCGGCACCTACGAAGACTTTCTCGACCAAAAACAAGCCCGCGAGGAACAATACCTGGCCGCTTACAAGAACCAGCAACGCGAAATTGCCCACCTCCAGGATTTCATTAATCGTTTTCGCGCCAAGGCCAGCAAAGCATCCCAGGCCCAGGAACGGATCAAACGTCTCGCCCGGATGGAGCGCATGGAAGCCCCCGAGACCCCCGAGGCCACCGTGAAGTTTGCCTTCCCCCAACCGCCCCGGAGCGGCCAACGGGTCATCACGCTGAAAAATGTTCGCCAGTCCTACGGCAGCCATGTCGTTTACAGCGATCTCAATTTGGAAATCGAACGCGGACAGCGCACCGTCCTCGTTGGCCCTAATGGAGCCGGCAAATCCACCTTCCTGAAGATCATCGCCGACATCGTCCCGATTCAGGGCGGCGAACGGATCCCCGGACACAATGCCAGCATCGGCTACTTTGCCCAGCACCGGACGGAAACCCTCCGAACCCGCCACACTGTCTTGCAGGAATCCCTCGCCGATGTCACCGGTGTGAGCGAGCAAGCTGCCCGCACCATCCTCGGATCCTTCCTCTTCCGGGGCGATGACGTCTTCAAAACCGTCGGCGTGCTTAGCGGAGGAGAAAAAAGCCGCCTCGCCCTGGTGAAATTGCTCCTCCATCCCCCCAACCTTCTGCTCCTGGATGAGCCCACCACCCACCTCGACATGCCCAGTATCGACGCCCTTATTCAGGCGCTCCGACAATACGAAGGCACCCTCCTCTTTGTCAGCCATGACGTCCATTTCATCCGCGCTCTCGCCACTACGGTGATCCACATTCATGCCGGAAAACTGACCCCCTATGCGGGCGACTATGGATACTATTTGGAAAAAACCGAAGCGACCGGCGAGCGGGCCGCCCTCGTCGCCAAGCTCCATAACCATCAACCCTCCGTCTCCGACGAAGCCCCAGTCGCCCCGGCTGCTCCTAAGATGGGGATGAAGGAAATCCGCCAGCAGCGGAAAGCGGAAGCCGAACTCCGCAAAGCGGAAGCCAAGGCCGGTCGCGACCGCCAAAAACGAGTGACTGAACTCGAATCCTCCATCGCCGAACTCGAAGCCAAACAAAAATCTCTCACCAACGATCTGGAAGATCCGGCCCTCTACAATGGAGGCAGCAATGCCATCCCACTCAACCGTCAACTCGCCAAAGTGACCGAGTCGCTCGCCACCGCCAATGCCGAATGGGCCACCCTCGCCGAGCAACTCACAGGAGAGGAAGAAGAAGAAGCATCCTAAATGTCCGCCAACATTCCCGCTTCAGACTTCATACTTCATACTTCATAATTTTCTTCCATGGAAGTCCTCATTCAACCCACCAAACAAGATGCCTGCGCCCTTGGTGCGCGCTGGATCGCCCGCCTCCTTCGCGCCAAGCCCGACGCCGTCCTTGGCCTCGCCACCGGCAGCACCCCGGTCTTGCTCTATCAGGAATTGATCCGCCTCCACCGCGAGGAGGGATTGGATTTCAAAGAGGTCACCACCTTCAATCTCGACGAGTATCTCGGGCTCGCCCCCACGCACGCCGCCTCTTACCACCAATTCATGGAGGAGAATTTATTTCGTCATATCAATATTGACGAAAAAAAGACCCACATCCCCGACGGATTGACCACGGATGTTCCCGACACTTGCCGAAAATATGAAGAAGCCATTCTCGCGGCCGGGGGCATCGATTTGCAAATTCTCGGCATCGGCGGCGATGGCCACATCGGCTTCAACGAACCCAGCTCCTCCCTCGCCTCGCGCACCCGGATCAAGACTCTGACCGAACGCACCCGGCAGGACAACGCCCCCTTCTTCGATTGCGCCGAGGACATTCCCCGTCACGTCCTCACTATGGGCGTCGGCACCATCATGGAAGCCCGGGAAATTGTTCTCCTCGCCTTTGGCGAAGCCAAAGCAAAAACTCTCGCCGACGCCGTGGAAGGCCCCGTTACCGCTTCCGTGCCAGCCTCGATTTTGCAATTTCATCAGAAAGCCACCATTCTCGTCGATGAAGACGGAGCCAGCCAATTGAAGCGCGCCGAATACTACCACTGGGTTCACTCCAATAAACCCGCCTGGCAGAAAGTCTGAGACCGATCCTGTCATCCTGAGCCCGCGAAGGATCTCTCACTTTCGATTCTCCCCGCAGAAGGCGGCGCCAGAGAAGTTGGCAACCCTCAGACAGGGTCAAGAACCGAATCAGAGATTTCCTTCGGTCAGCGTGGTGGTGACTGAGGTCAACTCTCCTCGCCGACGGGAAAATTCCATCAAAGCCATTTTCTTGCGTTCCCGCATGATTACGGCCACTTGATCTTCCACCGCCGGAGCCTGCCAAATCGAAGGACCAGGCGGCAACCAAGCCCGACCCGTAAAATTATCCAAGACGGTTCCGCCAGGTCGCGGGCGGGGAGAATCTGCCACGTAAAGACGGCTGCCATTCGAACCGAGTGCCACCATTTCCACATGCCCGAAACGCCCTCCGGGCGTTCCTCGGGGCCGTTTTCCCAGACGCGCATCGCCCAGATAGACCAAAACGCTCCCCAAAGGAGCCTTTACTGGTGACATGCATTTGACCGGCTTCCAACCCGCTTTGGTGAGAATGCCTTCCCAGTCCTGGCCATTCCCTGGCTGCAAGCGAGCCCCCAGACCCGATTTGTTCAAAATCGAAAAAATCCCCCGTCCACACCATCCGGAACGAATATTGTCGGTGGCACTCTCGACCGCAGCTTGCTTGAGGACGGAACGGGGCAAAACGGGACCCGCTGCGTGCGCGCAGACCCCGGACACCAAAAATATTGCCAGGGCGCCGCGAAAGAACATTGCGGTGAGGGTACTCGTCTTTGCGACGATGCCAAATGATTTTTTAAGAAAGGGCAAAACTGCCCGCCGGGTGCGGTCAGGCTTTGCCCGCAAACGGATTGACAACGGCAACCCCCGAAATGCTCTGCCCGGCGCTCAAATCTTCCGAAAGCAAGGTTGTGACGGCAGCCACTGTGGCGGCGGCCACGATGAGTCCGTCCCAAAACGAAAGCTGATTCAAGATACTGCACTCGATGCCTGTCTCGATCAGATCGGGAGTGACTTGGACAATATCGAAAATCCGAAAGTCGCGCAGATGCTGCCGAGCCTGGAGCGGCGCGATCCCAAGCTTCCGGGTCGCGGCGGAGTAAAATTCCTCCAAGACCTGAGTGGAGATGACCCCACTCCGGTTCTTGGCGTGTTGATCGATCAGTTCAAGTGCCGTTTCCCGCTTCGCCGCATCCGCACGGTCCACGGCATAGAGCAGGATATTGGTGTCGAGGAAACTCCGCTTACGCATGGGTCAATGACGATGCAGATCCTGGCGAATGATCTTTCGTCCCTTGGAATCGCCAGGAGACTGGCGCAGGCTTTCGATCATCGCATCCACTGCCGAATCCGGCTTGCTCACGGCATCTGCGAGAAGATTCCGCACCAGGGCGTTGAGGCTCGTTCCCCGCATTTTGGCATATTGGCGGCCCTGTTGAATAAGATTCTCGTCCACAGAGAGGGTGATATTTGCCATGAACACAGGATATGTGTACACACCTAATTTGTCAACTAGCACCACTGAAGTTGGCATGAGCGTGCTCAGATAGTTGAGGAAATGCTCCGCGCCATCGCCAGTGACTTCAATCCCCTTCGGCGTGGCCGGAGCGAACCGCGGGTCAGAAAACGCCGCCCAAAAAACTACCGTCTGATGACAAAACCCCGCCACGAAATGGGCCCCGTGCCTGACCGAAAAGAAAATTCGGGATCAGTGCGGGCGCCGGCGCTTGACCTTAAGCTGAGCCAGCGAATTCATAAGAGCGGCTTGGACGGCGGCGTAGCCTTCCTCATCAAGGTGATCTTCTTTCATGGCCGCCTCGGCACGTCTAACGGCCTCTTCGGCCGCCGTTTCGTCGATATCACTCTCCGCAACTGCCATGTCGGTCAGGATCGCGACCTTCTCGCCGGTGACCTCGACAAAACCCTCTCCAACCGCCAATCGGGACTCGATACCTTTTTGAGTAATCCGGAGTTCCCCAGGCAAGAGCTGCGTCATCAACCCCACATGCTGCGGCAAAATCCCCAGTTCACCCTCGGACCCGGGAATGACCACGGATTCCACGTCATCTGAGTAGATTTTTGCTTCGGGAGTTACGATTTCAAGTCGAAGAGTCATGGCAATTTTCGATTGGGGGATTTTCGATTTTCGATTTTTATTGGGGGCGGTTAATTGGCCTGGGCCACTTTCGACTCCCGGATTCTTCAATCGAAAATTGAAAATCGAGAATCGAAAATTTCCTCATTCTTTGATCATGTCAATTCCGCCCTTCATGTAGAAGTTCCCCTCAGGCACGTCGTCGTGCTTGCCCTCGAGGATCTCCTTGAAGCCGCGGATCGTTTCTTGAATGCTGACGTATTGCCCCGGCGTGCCGGTGAAAATTTCCGCCACGTGGAAGGGCTGGGAGAGGAAACGCTGGATTTTGCGAGCCCGGAAGACGGTCAATTTGTCTTCCGCAGAAAGTTCGTCCATGCCGAGAATGGCGATGATGTCCTGCAAATCTTTATAGCGCTGCAAGACGGTTTGGACGTCACGGGCGACGCCGTAATGTTCATCCCCCACGATGTCGGCTGAAAGGGCCTTGGAGGTGGAGGCGAGAGGATCCACCGCAGGGTAGATGCCGAGCTCGGCAATGGAGCGTTCCAACACGAGGGTCGAATCCAAGTGGGCAAAGGTATTGGCGGGAGCAGGATCGGTCAAATCGTCCGCCGGCACATAAACCGCCTGCACGGAGGTGATGGACCCCTTGGTGGTCGAAGTGATGCGTTCCTGCAGGTCGCCCATTTCCGCGGCCAAAGTGGGCTGATACCCCACGGCCGACGGGGTGCGGCCCAGAAGGGCCGAGACCTCCGCTCCCGCTTGGGAGAAACGGAAAACATTGTCCACAAAGAGAAGCACGTCTTGGTTTTTCTCATCGCGGAAATACTCCGCCATGGACAGGGCCGACAAGGCCACTCGCAGACGCGCTCCGGGAGGTTCGTTCATTTGACCATAAACGAGGGCCACTTTCGATTTGGATAGGTCTTCCTGATTGATGACACCGGCCTCGCTCATTTCATGATAGAGATCGTTGCCCTCACGGGTTCGTTCCCCCACTCCGGCGAAGACCGAATAACCACCATGTTCCTTGGCGATGTTGTTGATGAGCTCAAGAATGACGACCGTCTTGCCCACCCCGGCTCCACCGAAGGCGCCGGCTTTACCGCCCTTAATGAAGGGGCAAATCAAATCGATGACTTTGATTCCGGTTTCGAGGATCGAGGCCGTGGTGTCCTGCTCGATGAGCGGGGGCGCGGGGCGATGAATCGGATACCTTTTATCGAATTTGACCGGACCCCGCTCGTCGGTCGGTTCCCCGACAACGTTGAAGATTCGCCCGAGGATTCCTTCGCCGACCGGGACGGAAATTGGAGCGCCCGTGCCGATGACTTCAGTGCCACGCTTCATACCTTCGGTTCCGCTCATCGCAATGGCACGCACCCAGCTTTCGCCCAAGTGTTGCTGCACTTCGAGAGTGACCTTGGTGTTTACGCCGCCTACTTCAAACTGGACCTCCAACGCGTCGTAGATCTTGGGGATCGGGCCGTCTTGCGGGTTGAATTCAACGTCCACAACGGGACCGATGATTTGGACAATTTTTCCTTTTGTGCTCATGGTGATGATGATGATTAGCCGAGCGCGAGTTGCGCCGTGGAGATTTCGAGAAGTTCCGTGGTGATGGCGGCCTGTCGCGCCTTGTTGTATTCGAGAGTGAGATCCTTAACGAGGCCCTTGGCGTTGTCGTTGGCGCTTTTCATTGCCACCATCCGAGCACTGTGTTCTGAAGCCCGGGTGGCCAGCACTGTTTGATAAAGGCTGTAATGGATGTAATAAGGAACGATCGCATCGAGAATGCTCTCGGCGCTGGGTTCGAAAAGCAAACCTCCCTCGGGAGCCGCGATCGGTTCCCCCTCAATTCCAATCAAGCCGGCCTCTTCCAAGCTGGTGATAGGCAGGAGGGAGAGCTTCGTCGGAGTCTGATTGAGAGTGTTGACAAAACGCGGATAGAGAACTGTGACCTTGTCCACGTCGCCGGAGAGAAACTTCTCAATCGCAAACTTGGAAATCGCCTTGACCTCCAAAAAGCTGGGATGATCTTTAAGGGCGAAATCCGCGATCATGTTCCGCTTCGTCCGGGCCAAAAACTGGGTGCTTTTGCGTCCCACGGAAATGAACTGGGTCGTCGCCTGATCAAAAGTGCCCACCTCACGAAAGAGATTGGTATTTAAACCGCCGCAGAGTCCCTTATCGGTGCTCAGAACGATGACCAACTCATGTTTGACTTCGCGGCGTTCCAGCAAGGGATGCAGGGAGGAATCCACCCGGTCCCGCAACGAGACGAGCACCCGGTTGAGGAGTTCCGCATAGGGACGACCGTTGAGCGCCGCCTCCTGCGCTTTGCGCATCTTTGAAGCAGCGACCATCTGCATCGCCTTAGTGATTTGGGCGGTGTTCTTGACCGACTTAATGCGTCGGCGAATGTCACGGAGAGAAGCCATGGATTATTTTCGATTTTCGAAAATTTAATTAAAGATTGTTTTGAATTCGTTCAACGCGGCTTTGAGTTCCGCCTCGATTTCATCGTCGATTTTCTTTTTGGCGAGAATCTTGTTGAGGACGGCTTCTTTTCGGACGGTAAGAAATTCCTGCAATTTGTTTTGAAATTCCTTCACCCGATCCACCGGAATCGGATCGAGATAGCCATTTTGCATCGCCCAGAGGACAGCGGACTGCAACTCCACTGCCATGGGTTGGTATTGGGACTGCTTGAAGAGTTCGACGATGCGGGCTCCGCGATCCAGAGTGGCCTTGGTGCGGGCATCAAGGTCAGAACCGAATTGGGCGAATGCCGCCAGCTCACGATATTGGGCCAAATCGCCCTTGAGCTTCCCGGCCACCTGCTTCATCGCTTTGATTTGTGCGGCCGAACCGACCCGAGAGACCGAGAGACCGACCGAAATGGCGGGGCGAATGCCCTGATAGAACAAATCGGTTTCCAAGTAGATCTGTCCGTCAGTGATTGAGATGACGTTGGTCGGAATGTAGGCGGATACGTCGCCGGCCTGCGTTTCGATGATAGGCAGAGCAGTCAAAGAACCGTTGCCGTATTTCTCACCCACACGAGCGGAACGTTCCAGCAAGCGACTGTGGAGATAGAAGACGTCACCGGGATATGCTTCCCGACCGGAAGGACGCTTGAGCAAGAGGGAGACCTGACGGTAAGCCGCCGCGTGTTTGGTCAAGTCATCAAAAACGATGAGGGCATCCTTGCCATTGTTCATGAACCACTCACCGATGGCGGCCCCGGAGAAGGGAGCAATATATTGGTTGGTCGCACTGTCCGAAGCGGAAGACGCCACGATGATGGTGTATTTCAACGCGTCGTTTTTTTCCAACACATTGACCACACGGGCAATGTTCGCATTCTTTTGTCCCACCGCCACATAGATGGAATACATGGGCCGGAAATCCGGATCATTGCCTTCTTCACCCGCCTTGTTGGCCTTGGCTTGGTTAAGAATGGTATCAATGGCAATGGTGGTTTTTCCAGTGGCGCGATCTCCAATGATGAGCTCGCGTTGTCCCCGACCGATCGGAATCATGGCGTCGATTGCCATAATGCCAGTCTGAACCGGCTGGGTGACGCCCTTCCGGCGAATAATCCCGGGAGCAAGATTTTCAACCGGATAAAATTCCTTCGCGTCGATGGGGCCCTTGCCGTCAAGGGGCTGACCAAGGGCATCAACGACCCGGCCCAACATGACCATTCCCACAGGAGTCTGGAGCAATCGCCCGGTGGTCTTGACCTCGTCGCCTTCTCCAATCGAGGTGTAATCGCCCAAGATGATGGCGCCGACTTCGGTCTCTTCCAGGTTGAGAGCCAGCCCGTAGAGTCCGCCGGGGAACTCCAACATTTCATTCAGCATCGCGTCGCTGAGGCCTTCGATTCGTGCTACGCCGTCACCAACCTCCCGGACGATGCCGACATTGGTTTTTGTGGTCGAAGCGCTTTGGATGCCTCCGATTTTTGCTTCGAGTTCTTGCAGGATGTTGCTCATGGTATTGACCGTTTAATTAAAGTTGTTTCGAAAATGAGGAAAGACGTTCACGGACGCTGCCGTCCCAGACGTCGCTGCCGAGCTTGACGCGCAGGCCGCCCAGAAGAGTGGGAACAATGTGGAATTCCGCCGTGATGTCGGAACCAAATTTCTGTTTGAGATTATTTTCGATTTCCGCCCTGCCGGTGGCGTCGAGTGCGGCTGCACTTTCAACCACGGCGTGGCGTTTTTCGAGTTCGAGCCGGATGAGGCGAGTGAATTCTTTGAGGATCAACAAATAGCTGCGGGGCTTATCCTCCACCACTTCCGAGGAGATCATTTCCACCCGGGCGGCGTCCACATAACCATCCACCATGCTGAGTTTGGCCAACTCACGGGAAGTTCGACGGGCTTCTCTGCTGATCTTCATACGAGACAGGTCCTCAGGCGGCGAGTTGCTTCGAGGTTTCCTCGGAGAGACGTTTTTGATCTTCCGGCGTGATCACTTTGCCGACCACCTTGGCTGTTGTGTTGACCACGAGTTCGACCATTTCTTTTTTGACTTCTGCCACCATTTTGCCGCGTTCCTGCTCGATCGCTTGGCGGGCTTTGACGATGATGCCTTCGGCTTCTTTGATCGCTTGCTGGGTGGCTTTCTGAGAGTGGGCGTCGCTGCTGGCCCGGGCTTCATCAAGCAACTTGGTGGCATCTGCGTTGGCCTTGCGCAAAACTTCCTGATAGCGGAGTTCCGCTTCGGCAAGTTGCTTTTTGATCTTTTCAGCGTTGTTCTGACCCTCTTCGATCCGGCGCCGCCGTTCGTTGAGAATTTCGAGAATCGGGCCGAACGCATACTTGTTCAGCACCCAATAGACAATGAGGAAAAGGACGACCTGCGCAATGAATTTGCTCCAGGTCACACCGAAAGTAGTAAAAATTTCCATAATAAGGAAAAGCCGCAGGGGGCGATCAACCCGGGACTGTCGGTGACCGACAGTCCCCGGCGACGATCACTATTTGCCGAGCAGGTTCATGATCAGGGCATAAATCGCGATGGCTTCCGCCAGGGCCATACCCAGAATGGCCAAGGGAAGGATCTTACCGAAAGCACCGGGATTGCGCCCGACGGCTTCGACGGCTTTGGCGCCGATCAGACCAATGCCGATGCCGGCACCCATACCGGCGACGCCGAGAGCAATGCTGCCGGAGACGCCAGCAGCGGCGACGGCTTCAGCGAGAAGGAGTGGAGTTATCATATATATTTTTTGGTTTGTTTTGTGATTTCCGCCGTCCGCAGTCTTGCCACGGTCCCGGCAGGAAAAGTGTTTTTAGTGCTGGGCTTCCCCCTCATCGTGAGAGGTCGAGAGCTGGATATAAACCGAGCAGAGAAGGACAAAGACCATGGCCTGGATCAGTCCAACGAGCAGTTCAAGGAAATAGAAGGGAATCGGCACAATAACGCTGACCAGCGCCGAGGCCCACCCCGGCATCCCAAGGGTATTGCCCAGAGTGATCATCGTGGTGAGCAGATTTTCTCCCGCAAAGACGTTGCCGAACAAACGCAGAGAAAGCGAAATCGGTCTGAATCCGATCGAGACAACCTCAATGATGCCGACGAAGAAAAAAATTGGAGCGAGCATCACAGCCATGGCGCCTGTCAAGCCGCCTTTGACCCCAAATTCATGTTTGAGGAAACTAACCAATCCCACCTCGGAAAACGTCCAGTAGACCCAGAAGCACATGAATACCAACGCCATGCCGAGGGTCATATTGAGATCGGCCGTGGTTGGGCGCAGAATCGGTTCCTCCACATGCGCAATATTGCGGAAACTTCCTTCGACATGACCCCACCCGATCGATCCCACTCCGGGCAGAAGGCCGAACCAGTTCGCCGTCAGAATAAAAATGAACAAAGTCGCCAGCAGGCTGAACACTTTACCCACCATGTGTTTTCCCACGATCCCTTCCAAGGTGTCGTAAAGAATCACCATGACCGCCTCAAATACGTTCTGGGATGGCCCGGGGATGATTTCCAACTGGCGGGTCGCCTGGCGGGCGAGGTAGATAATAATGCCCACGACGAGAAAAGTCGCCAGCATGGAACTGGTCAGCCACTCAAGATAAGGCACACCCATCCGCTCCTCACTAAAATAGGTCGGAGCGTGCAGTGGGAGACCACCGGAGGCTAATATTGGGAGAAAATTCATCGGGAAAGTGTCTGCATCCATCTCGCAGTCGAATGAAAGAACCATGGAGAAGGATCTTTCGTCGAATCGACCACCGCGATAAGGCGAGAAAGGATCAATTATCAGACCCAGCAATCTCTGCAAGCCCTATTTGTGAAAAATTTCACAAACAATTCTTTTTGACTGTAGTGTTCGGCATTCTTGTTGCTTTGGGCGAGTGACGCTGAATGTTACGAAATCGTAATTGTACAAATTGTTTTTGGGACAGTATCATCCAAAACATCGCTGAGAAAACCGTCCATATTCGACCGGGCTTTCAAAGAGAATGACCTGATAGCGCGGAAAATAAGATGGAGATCGCTTCCAGGAGACAACTCCTACAACCCGCCAGCAAACTCTTCCAAGCTGGCGCAAATCACCGCCCGTTTGTGGAGATCCTTCAGACGCAGGGGGTCTGTGATTTTCCCAATTTCCTCACGGAGCCCCTCGGGAACTCTTTCAAAGCGAATTTCCAGAACATCAACAACATCCGCCTGCTTTGCCTGAATTTGGCCCTCCTGACGACCCTCCTGACGACCCTCCTGACGACCTTCCTGACGACCCTCCTGACGACCTTCCTGATGGCCCTCATGGTGAAACTGTTGTGCAAGTGTCATAGCTTTATCCTGAAGTTTGGCGTCCTGAACTGTTTTCACTCTATCCAAAAAGGCCTCTTTGTCAATTTCGCCAGAGGCAAGGATTTCGCACGGACTACTTTCCGCTGCCGGAGCTTTTTTTATTTGGCCGGAAGCCGGAGCTTCCGCCCGGGATGCGAGGCTGGTCCCCGAGACGGCACTGCCGACCGAGGCTTTATCCCACCTCCGACGGATCGGGCCGTGTGGACCGGCCTATTTTCGGGGGCCTGGCAACGCGGAACCCCAGGTTGTTGTTCTCGTTCGTGGGCGTGTTGTTGTTCCGGTTCGACGAACGCAGGTTGTTCTCGTTGTTGTTCCAGGAGCCGCCGCGCAGCCCCCGCGAGGAACCCGCGTTTTCATGCCTCGCACCTACGCTGCCATCTAACCGCGAAGAACCTCGGAGCGCAAGTGCCAGCTTTGCGCGTGCGCAGCATGCGCCACCCACGCCCGAACTGTGGCCCGCACATCGGTCGCATGGCACTCACCACGCCGCCACTGCCATCGGCGCTCGCGAAACTTTTTCTGAAATCGTCGCACACTCGCCCGCCGAACGCGAATCCGGCCATCCGCCCTCACGACAAACCCGCAAAAGTCCACCCCGACCGACGTGTCGCAGACCCGGTATTTGTCGGGGTGAACCTCCATATTTCTTCCGGGTGCTCTCCTGATGGCTGGCAAGAATTTTTTCGATCAACCCGAGCACGGAAGGATCCGCCACCACCCGCCGGAGCCGACCCATGAGGATATCATGATCGATGCTGGGAAAGTATCGCCGCAGGTCGCATTTCAGGCCCACAGGAAACCTCCGGGCGAACTCCGCCGCACGGCGCACACCCGCATGGGTTCCCTTCCCGGGACGGCAGGCGAAGCTGTCCTCAATAAACCGGGGCTCAAAAAGCGGCTGCAACACCCGCACCAACGCATGGTGAACCACCCGGTCGCGGAATGGTGCCGCCGCCACCACCCGTTCTTTCGGTTCAAAGATTTTGAAATAGGTATAGCGCCCGGGCTGATAACTCCCCTCCTGCAACTCCTCGCTCAGCCGCAGCGCTTCCGTCTCCCACCGGGCAAAAAACCGGGCCGCAGGCGGACGGGACCGTTTGCCCCGCATCGCTTCCGTGGCCGCTGCCAGCAGATTCTCCGGTGACGCCATTGTTGCCCAAAGGTGTTTATGCGTTTTCATGGCCGTTCGGAATGTGTTCGCTGAGCCATCCCGGAAGTTTTTAGCCGTGGCTAATGAGTCTCACCCCTGCGTGGTTTCGGCCGACTTCCACCACCCTCCCACCATTTTTCCACATTCGTTGAGACTCTTTGCGCTGTGTTCAAACTGGGAGACGGAGAGCAGATTCCGGTCCTTGCACATTCTAATAGTCCATCTCACCACTTCCATCTTCCGGTTGGCTTGGGCCAGCACACTTTTTTTCTCGCGGCTGTAGGCGGCTTCCACCAGAAGCTCCAAGACCTCCATCACTTGGTTGGATAAACGCTGGCCAAGCACAAACCGCTGACTCTTCGGAAAACTCTCCGTCCGCTCCAGAATCCATTTGGCGTAGTCGAACCATTTGACCAATACCACCGGCAATTCCGGGCTTTGCGACTTACTCGGCCTCACTCAATTTCCAAAAAAATTTCGTACCGCTTCGCGGTGTTTCTTTGTTTTGCTCCCGCATCTCAAATCTGACCCCGAGATGAAAAAAGGGTTAAAGAGTCAAAGATCAAAGGGTAGCTCTCCGACGCCTCCGTGCCAGCAAGGCCGCTCCTCCAAGCATAATCATGACTGTTGTGGACGGCTCGGGGACACTGGCAACGCGGAACCCCAGGCCG
>Ga0105050_10004464_pt1 | contig 18654 bp, 25 predicted proteins | sample FRY01_FD_78088 | JGI IMG/M metagenome (GOLD analysis project Ga0105050, IMG submission 78088) | Freshwater microbial communities from Lake Fryxell liftoff mats and glacier meltwater in Antarctica - FRY-01 | ecosystem: Environmental > Aquatic > Freshwater > Ice > Glacier meltwater ... | reverse complement strand
GGAGCTTTTAGCAACACCATTTTTTGAGTTTGGACGCATTCGGTTCCAGCCCCACAACACACCTCGATCCATCGGGTAGTAGGTGTTTTCGCCGCTCGCTCTAAACACGACCTCAACAGCATACCGCTTAATATTTCTCATTTCATTCTCCTTCGTTCAATATTTGTCTTACCGATATCGCTGTATCTGTGTATGCTAGATCGCCTTCGACTATTGCGCGTATCTTGGCGTGCATGGCGTCAACCTTGTCGGCTTCACAAATCGTAATAATGGACTCGTCGCTGGTTAAAAGACTCATCCGTTGCAGTTTCACATCCGTGAATACTCCGCCTTCTATCAACTTATCAAAGTGATTGCTCGTACCTTTAACGTCTTCGTTAAATTGCTTTGCCATGTTCCTCATCGACTCAACATAAGGTGATGGTTTGACGCTGTGTTTCCTGAATTCTTTATGGAAGCCGCTGCCATTTACCACAGCAGCGGCTTTACTGTGATCAAGATAATTAGCCGCGTCCTCGAACACTTTCCGCATAACCTCAATTTTAGCTTTGAGTTCAACAGACTCTATCATTTCCCATCCTCCAAGATAAACGGTTTATATTTGTCGTTGGGAATGCGGCTGATAGCCATACCAGCAACACCCGCAGAAAGGAACTGCACACCCCAGCCCCAGCCCATAAGCTCGCAGCCGTACGACATCGTTAGTGTTATCACTAATAGAATCACCATCCCAAGCGGCTGCAATACCAATTTCTTTTTCATACTTTTTCCTAATGTTGGTTTCATCTCGTTATCTTTCCCCATGGCTGACGCTTGACAGCCATAAGTGGTTTGTGGGTTCTAGTCGCCATTGGGTGACGTCGATCTTGCTTGCGATCTATATATTCCACTAAAGCTGATACCACAGACCAAGCTATGGCTAGGATTAAAAGCAATTGAAAAATAAATGCCACATCATTATTCATCCTCGTCACTGCCTATAATTTCGTCATCCTCGTCACTAAAATCGGGGCCATCATCCTCGTCATCACCTAAATACCAGTCTTCGTCTCGTGACTCGTATTCGGCAATTGCTCTTTCAAGTTCATCTATGCCCATAGTATTTTCCTAGTTTGTGGTCGGTCGTTAGTTCGCCAGTCCATGTTAAGTTTCCTATTATATAGGATCTGTCCTCTAACGGTATACTTATTATAGCATATCCGCTCCGGTCTGACAATGTGTGTTTAGGCCCACAGGGACGCACAGGGAGGTACTCTCCTCTCCTGGCCTCGATCCGGGACCCCGCCCATGCACACGGCCTCGGGGGTCGACGGGGCGTGGTGGATACGAAGCTTTTCTTTTTCGCGCGCGTGCGCGTACCATAGGGGGTGGCACACGCGGCACTTGACAACCGGCCTCGGATGTGTTTTAATGAGCACAACGACTATGGAAACGTTCTGTGCCTCTCCCTATTTTATCGCGTAATATAGAACCACAGAGGCTAGGTCAGCTGACTGACGCTGTTGCCTGTGATCCCGTTCTGTTGCGTGCTAGAATGCATCATCTCGATAATGAGTTACTTAACAGCCCTGCCGGTATAGCAAACGCTACGAAAATCGAACTTATCAAACAGCTACAGGAGCAAGCCCCTTGGCTGTTACCCCTGATTATATAGCTGTCGTCGATGAATCCAAAATGGACATCGATGCTCAGATACTACACCAGCGCGAGACTCGTTGGGATAAGTTTGATAATAAGATGAAATCGTTTGCTATGTCATACGCTACCCATTATAATCATCGGGCAGCGGCAGAAGAAGCAGGTTTTCCTAAATCCTCAGGCCTCCAACTCGTTCGTAACCACTTGATCCAAGCGTTAGTCTCAGACCTCGTTCTACAAAAACAACTACGTACCGGCGTCACAGACGACTTTGTTGCCACAATGTGGATGAAAATTTTGCCGATGTTAATGGGTGATCAAGAATCCCCCCTAGTAAATTCGTTGGGTGAAGCCGTTCAGGTTAAAAAGTTCTTTGCTACGGAAACAGTGGCCGCGCTGCGTGAAATGAGTAAAATCACCACGACGACATTAGCAGCTGGTGAGGGTGTTGGCCTGGATGAAGACGATTATAACTTGTTTAAGCGGGGTGGTAAATGACAGCCCTTGCTATCCAAATGTCACTGCAGCCACCCGCTATAGTGATGAAGAAAAAACAATTCACAAAAACTGAAAAACAGACTATTGCTACCAGGCTTCAAGCTGCGTATTTGAATGTACTCTTAGTCGGGGGCAGTCGGTCCGGCAAAACGTTTATAACTCTGCGCAACATTCTCATTCGTGCCTGCGCTGTTCTCAGTCGACATGTCATGTTCCGTTTTAAATTTAACGCTATCAAACGTTCGGTAGTGTACGACACTCTTCCTGCAGTTTGGAATATATGCGGCTTTAAAGATATGTTAGGGCCATTATCCAAATTCCTCAACAAATCCGATCTTTTCATAGAGTTACCTAATGGATCACAGATTTGGTTCGGTGGTCTGGACGACAAAGAACGAACTGAAAAAATTTTAGGTACCGAATACAGTACCTTGTATTTTAACGAATCAAGCCAGATTCCTTATGATTCTGTGGTTCTGGCGCTAACACGTCTCAGCGAAAACAGCGGACTAGATTTGGTAGCATATTACGATTGTAACCCACCCACTAAAAAGCATTGGACTTTCCAACAGTTTATCACAGGGGTGGTACCGGGAACACACGAAAAGATCAAAAATCACGAAGCCGAATATGCTGTCCTGGTTATGAATCCGGACGACAACAGGAAAAATCTGCCTACTAGTTATTTCGATCGATTAGATGCACTGCCTCGAAAGCAACGTGATCGTTTCCGCGATGGTTTGTTTAGTGAAGACACCGAAGGTGCACATTGGAATTCTGATATGATCGACCAGGCATTATCCAAGCCTGAACCGGATATACTAATTAGAACAGTTATTGGTGTTGACCCCGCAATAACAAACGAAGATAAGTCCGACCTATGGGGCATTGTGGCAGCCAGCATCTATCATGGCAATGTTATTAACGTTGACGGTAAGGATGTCGAACGTTTCCAAGGATATGTACACACTGATTATAGCCTGAAGGCCAGTCCCCAAACTTCTGTTCTTGTTGCTATCAAAGCATACCATACACATGATGCCGATGCAATTGTGGTGGAAGTAAACCAAGGCGGTGATATGGTTGTGGATTTGCTTCGATTGAATGGGTTCAAGGGAAAAATCATAAAAGTGAACGCTAGCCGGGGCAAATTCGCACGAGCAGAACCAGTGGCTGCGCTCTATGAACAAGGATTGATTGGTCATAACTCCGGCCTGAATCATTTGGAAGACGAACTCACGACTTTTACCCCCTTTGATCCGAAGACTAAGAAAAGTCCAGATCGTTTAGACGCTTTTGTTTGGGCTATGACAGCATTGTTCCTCGGAAAAACACAATTCGAATGGAATTTACTATAAGGAGATGGTATGAAAAAGATATTAACATTTTTAATCATTTCGTTACTGTCATTCGAGGCTGCTGCTGCACGCATTCACGCACTTGTATCGACAAGCATACCAGGCCCAGCAATTCTCAAAAAACAAGCTACATCATCAGTCGCTGATATGGATATCACTGGCGGATTTGATGGTTACTTGAAACTTAACTAGGGGCTGATATGAGTTCAATGAACGGCTCAGTTAAACTAAAGACTCCTGTCGGAGTTGCGACTGTATTTGGGCGAACAAGGGAAACGCCTGCTCTCGGAACGCATGAACTGTTAGCCGGATATGGCAAATACCCATGGATTCGGGCAATCAGCGATAAAATTGGGCAAGGGATTGGCTCTACAGAATGGTGGCTCAGTGCTAACGGCGTAGAAGTTGAAAATCACCCCTTATTAGACCTGTTACGTCGTCCTAACCCCGGAATGTCAGGAAAGGCTTTTTTCAAGTGGAGCGGAACACACTTCGCCCTCACTAATGAAATTTTCTGGCTGATCGAGAGGAACGGGGTTGGGATGCCGATTGAGCTATGGCCCATTCCTGCATCTTGGGTCTTGAACATCCCAGTGATGGGTAACCCTGATGGCCAATACGAGATCTCATTCAAGGGACGTCGCAGTTTTTTCCCTGCCCAGGATATTGTTTACATTCGCGATTTCGACCCATCTAATCCGTATGGACGAAGCAGTTCACCAGCCAAGGCACTTGGTGATGAAATAGAAAGCGACGAATTTGCGGCCAAATATGTCAAGTCGTTTTTCATGAACAGCGCCAGACCTGATTTATTGATCTACAGCGAAGACAAAGAAAACCCTATTAGTACAGAAGATGCAAAGCGTTTGGAATCTTCATGGCTAGCTAAATTGCAAGGTTTCCGCAAGAAGTTTCAACCTTTCTTTCTGCCAGGCAAAGTAGGCGTCAAGGATTTGCAAAGCGATTTGAAGTCAATGGACTTAGTTGATCAACGCAAATTTTGGCGTGATATTTGCCTCCAGGTTTATGCTATTCCGCCCGAGGCTATGGGTATCGTGGAAAGTAGCAATCGCGCCACAATCGCGGCTGCTGAATTCTTTTTAATGAAACATGTCATTGTGCCTCGCGTTGAGATTATCCAAGACTCAATTATTATCGCGTTGGCGTCTCAGTTTGACACACGGTTAAGAATTGACTTTATTAGCCCGATTCAAGAAGACCGAGAGCATGCATTAAATGTTAGTAAGGCTCATCCCCATGCGTTTACTTTAGATGAGATTCGTGAGCAGGCAGATCTTGAGCCAATAGATAATAATGAAGGCGAGATTTATCCTTTTCAGTTTAATACTATGTTTAGTGTGACTCCCGGTGGAGGGGCTGGTGGCGGAACCCCCCTTTCTGCGCCAGCTCCAACCCAACAGTTGTCTGTTAAAATGACCACGGTCAAAGAATTAAGTGGCCCAATGATTGAAGATATTCTATTGGTTGTTAACAATGATGATTTTGTGCCAGGGGTAAAAGCGGCCAACGCTGAAGCGGTAGCTAATTTTGGTCAGGTTTTAATAGACCAAGTAGATGTTGGTATTTCATTTGACATCGCAGCTGTTAGGGTTCAAGAATTTTTGGCTACACAAAGTAGCGAACGTATAACTCTCGCAAACGAGACAACCAAGGGGCAAATTCGCGTAGCTTTGGCTGAAGGTAGCGCCGCAGGTGAGGGCGCAGCCGCCATCAGCAAAAGAATTGTTGATATATATGAAGAAGCAAGGGGAACCAGAGCATTTCGTATTGCCAGAACCGAAACAACTCGTGCTAGTAATTTTGGCACGTTAGCTGGGATGCAGCAAGTCGGTATCAAACAAAAACAGTGGTTCACTGTTGGGGATGACAATGTTCGTTCGACTCACCAATCATTAAACGGCCAAACAGTTCAAGTGAATAACGCGTTTGTCTCGCTTAGTGGAGCACAGGCACTATATCCAGGCAATTTTGGTGTCGCTGAAGAAGACATCGAATGCAGATGCAGCATATTAGCTGTGATAAACCCTCAGGCAAGTATAAATATTCCATCCACCAAAGATTTTGAGCAGCAGCGCGTTCCTTATACTAGGTTGATGGAACATGCTTATGTTAAAGGATTTGATGCCCAAGAATTAGAAGTGATAGCAGCGTTTAATGATGTATTCAGAGTATGAGACAGTAAGCCGAATGTAACCGTGCTCATTCGCACGAAAATGAACTAAATGAAAGAGGTGCAGATATGCCAATCAAGTTACTAGAACGCAGGGAGTATGCTAAAAAGTTCAGCAAAGACTTGAGCATGGGATTGACAGATAGTAATGGCGTCGCAATCAGAAAAGGTTTCACACCTATTGAAATTAAAGCGGTATCAGATGATGTTATCCGGTTTATTATTAGCGATGGTAGTGTTGACCGGGACAACGATACAGTAAATGTCAATGGCTGGCAGCTTGATAATTACCTCAAGAACCCTGTGTTCCTGTGGGCGCATGAACACCATAGTGTTCCTATTGGCAAAGGCACGGATTTGCATGTCCAGGATGAGAAGCTTATTAGTGATACCATTTTTGTTGGTAAAGATATCATGGAATTTGCACATATGATATATCAGCTTTATAAAGGCGGGTTCATGAATGCGGTCAGTGTTGGTTTTATGCCGGACGAACGTGTATGGTCAGAAGAGCAAGGCGGCATCAAATTTCTAACGCAAGAATTATTGGAATATAGCGCCGTACCTGTACCCGCTAACCCGAACGCTTTGCAGATTGCTCGCAGTGCGGGTATTGACATTGCCCCTTTAAAAGGCTGGGCGGAATCTTTACTTGACGAGTGGACTGAGGGGAATCGTTCTATCGGTGCAAGCCGTAAGTCACTTGAGCGAATGTTCAAGGATGCCGACAACGGCAAGATGATTAATGGCCCAGGTCAAAAACTGGTACACCCAACAACGGGCAAAGAGTTGGAGCTTGACCCCGCAAAGGTTAAAGAGATTCGACAAAAGAACATTTGGGAGCCTCGATTGAAACTGGCTCGTGAAACCAACATTTACAATTTGGAAGAATGGGGTATTGCCTCGTTGGATGAAATACCTGCGGCTATCCTAGCTGAGCACCAGGCAATCATACACGCCGCTGAAGCTGAAACCAAAGCGAAAGACATTGCCAAGTTCATCGAATACATGAAAGAGGTTGAGGTTGGTGAACACAGCGTTGAAATTAAAAACTTCGCGAAGTCGGTTACAGGCGAGGATAATATAGAGGAACTGTACACTGTTCTAGGCGAAAAGGGTTTTCGTGCTTTGGTTGAACTGGTCAAAGAAATTAGTACCCGAGTCGAGGCACCTAAAGACATCAGCGAAATTGAAACACTGAAGGCTGAATTGCTAGAGCTACATAAAGACAGCGATGACCTTGATAAAATTAAAAACATGCTGGATGGTATTCAGGACAGCGAGACACCCGCTGTGGCTATCGCAGGCTTAAAACTATCGTTAGCCGAAGCTGAAAAATCAGCAAGCACAACAAGCACGGACTTGGCAAACATGACCAAGGAACGTGATGATCTATTAGTACACTTGGCGGAAGTCATTGTGCAAAACGATTCTAAGCAAGGGGTTGACCCAGCTAAGATGATTGGAATGTTCGGCAAGGGTTTGAGCAAAGCAGTAGCTGCTCTAACTGGTCGTCTTCCAGATTAACCCTAAAGGGTGTGCAACCCAAAAGTAAAATCAACAAGGAAACAAAATTATGCCATTAGAAAGTAAAATTGTAGAGGGTTTGAAAGCCCTTATTAAAGACGCCCAGGCTAAAGGCGGTGAAGCCGAAGTCAAGGAGGGCGATGAACTGTTGAAAGGTTTTGAAGAGCTTCTTGCGACTGAGATTGCGAAAGCGATTGCACCTCTGCAAGAAAACATGACCAAGCGTATCAACAGCATTACCAACCCAACAATCGTCCAACGTGGCGCTGATCGTGTTCTCGGTCTGACCGCAGCGCGAGCATTGCGTGCTTGGGTATTGACCGGCGGTGATCGTAAAGAAGCCCTGGCCTTCGCCAAAGCAAAGTGGGGCGAAGAAGAGCCTGCATTGCGAGCGTTGAAGAGTAGCTTCATCGGCGGACAAGAAAAGACAATGAGCGAAGGTAGTAACAGCGCCGGTGGCTTTGTTGTTAGCGGTGATCCAGCAGGCGAGTTGATCGAACTGTTGCGAGCCCAAAGTGTTATGCGCTCGTTAAACCCAATGGTCATCCCAATGTCATCTGACAGCAAGCCTATTCCACGGCTTTCAGGCGGTGCTTCATCTGGCTACATCGGTGAAAACACGGCTGACCAGGCTTCGGATCTGACGTTTGAACTGTTGGTATTGCGGATCAAGAAACTGCGTGCAACCGTTGCAATCTCTAACGAGCTGAATGACGATGCGGATGGTGCGACTGACCAAATGGTTATCGATGACATCGTTGGCTCCATGGCGGTTACTGAAGACACTGCGTTCCTGCGAGGTCTTGGTACGGTCAACGGGCCAAAGGGTCTTCGTTATTGGGCGCACGCCGACAACGTCACCGACTCCGCCGGTGCTGACGATGGCACCGATCCAACCCTGGCCGAAGTTCGTGAAGACCTGAGCGCCATGATTAACCAACTGACCAGCGCCAACGTTCGTATGCTTCGTCCAGCTTGGATTATGTCAAACCGATCTGCTAACTACCTCCGGTGGAACGTGGTCGACTCAAATGGTAATCTGCCTTTCGCTGCCGAAATGTCCTTAGGTAAGTTGAACGGCTGGCCTATCGGTGTCACCAACAACATTCCCAATAACTTGGGTGGTGGTACACGCGGTGGCTCAGAGCTTTATCTGGCTGATATGGCTGACGTTGTCATCGGTGACCGAAAGCAGGTTGAATTCGCCATCTCCGATTCTGCCAGCTTTGTTGATAGCGCCGGTAATACGGTTTCGGCTTTCGATAACGACCTCTTAGTGGTGCGAGCAATCGCTCGTCACGATTTGGTTGTACGTCACGACAAGTCAATCTCTGTTAAAACAACTGTGGCCTACACCACTTCTTAATCCACCTGTAAATAGCTGACGGGGCGTGAAGCCCCTGATGTGAGGAAATATGTTATGAACGGAAGAGATATCGGTGAGGAAATCCTTGCCAAGAACGCAATCCTAGGCACAGCGGTTCTGGCTGCTGGTACAGGTGACGCAACTGAAATCAATGGTAGCACAATCAATCGTGCTGCTCTTGGCAGCTTGTTTTCAAGCTGTAAATTAGCCGTCCACGGCAACACAACTCTTGCTTCGGGCGCGACATTAACCATCACTGCCAATATGCAGGATAGCGCCGACGGTGCTACTTGGGCTGACTATGGTACTGCCTTCGCTACTACAACGGTGAAGGACGCTGCTGGCGGCGCACTTACTGCCGTAGTTTTTGAAGCATTCTTGGACAACGATCTGCGTGGCGCTCGCCAGTACATTCGTGCCCAAGTTACGCCGAACCTGAGTGCAGGTGCAACGGATACTGCGATGGTACAAGCCACTTTGATTTTGGGTGGCCCTGAAGAATACCCTGCTGATTAATTAAGTGGGTTGAGGTAGAAGAATGAATAGGGAGGGTAACTTCCCTCCCTATTTTTAATCGTTGGAGGGCGAAGTGGAACAAAGAGATTTTAAACCGAACATGGATAGGCTAAGAAGTGATGTGAACGTTGCCATTGCAACTCCTATGCTTTCGGACTTATGTACTAAAACGTATACAATCTCCCTAGCCCAAACTGTCAGGGAATTCGCAATCGCAAAGATACGACTATCTATTTTGATGAACGTTGGCCACAGCATTGCGCAAGCTCGCAACCGATTAGTGTCAACGTTTATGGCACATGAACAGTTCACGCATTTATTGTTCATTGATAACGACCACGGCTGGTCACCGATGAACATCGTCAGACTGTTAGAAATGGACAAAGATGTTGTTGGCGTCGTCGCGCGGAAGAAAACTGAAGAGGTATTGTGGGCAGCGAATATTCCGAACGTGCCAACAGTTATAGACCACACCGGCGCGATGGAAATACTAGGCGAGATAGGAACAGGCTTTTTACTAATCAAGCGTTCAACGTTTACTCGCATGTTTATGATGTATCCTGAATTGGCAAGGCAACACCCTGACGAGAACGCCAGCAAAGCGGGGAAAGAAAATTACTATGCATTATTCGCAGTCGGGGCAGATCACAAAGGTAGGGAATGGTCAGAGGATTTAGTTTTTTGCAAACGCTGGAAGCATTTGAAAGGGGCTAAGATTTGGTGTGACCCAGGCGCTAGTATTTCCCATATTGGGACGTATGACTATAAAGGCGCATTAAGCGACTCATTGTTTGGGGAAGAAGCTAATGACTGATAAAGTCAAAATCATTTACAACCAAAGCACTGCAACAGGATTCAATCGCACAGATAGTCAAATGCTTGATGAAATTGATGCAGAAAAAATCGTCAAAACCGGGGTGGCTATTTATGCAGTTCTCCCTAAACCGAAAGCCAAAGCAAAGAAAGTGGAGAAGTAAATGACAATAACCAATAGTGGGACAAAATTGAATTCACTGAAGGATGCACCTGAAGCGGCTACAAATTCAATTGCTGATAACATAGTTGTGTTGATGCGAATGACAAAATCTTTTGCTGGATTTAACGAAGGTGAAGTCGCCAGGTTTAAATCAAAAGTCGCTGCCGATTACATTCGCAGGGGAATCGCTGTTCTGGAAGGTTCAACTGTATTAACTGAAGCAAATGCAGTAGGGACCGCGTTGCATAGAGCATTAGGTGATGTTCGACGCGCATTTGATGCCAGACGTGCAGCAATGACGCATGAAAAAATCCTAGCAAACGCTGAACTTGCAGCTGAAGAATCAATTGCTGCAGTTTATGCGGAACACGGAGCCGAAATCGAACGTGCATTTGGTGCTCGTGCAGTTTTGGAAGCTGTTCATGCTGCTGCAACCGAAGCTGAAGATAATGCCATTGCTGAGGCACTTGTGAAGGTGTCGGATTTTGCAAAAGAAGTTGAATCCACCACCAAAACAGTGAAAAAATCTGATGACAAAGAAGCTGCCGAAGCTGCAGTGGTCCAGGCACAAGAAAATAAAGACGCTGCTCAGGCCGAACTCGACGTTTTCATTGATGCCTCTACCGAAGCCAGCAAAAATCGAGCTGCTGAAATAAAGGGAGTGGCTGATTTTGACCCAGCAATTAAGGACGCAGCTGACGCAAAAATTGCGGAACTTGAAGCTGAATTGGAAAATCACAGTCAGATGATTAGCAAATTGGAGCAGGAATATGCAAGCTCCTAACGACAAGCAAGTCAAGCCTCCCGTCGCTCAGCATCCTTCAAAAGATAAAGAGCGAAAGAAGGCCTCTGTTAAAGATCCTAACCCTGGTATGGTGGTCAAATGACAGTCACAGTAACAACTAAAGCACTTAATTCCGGCTTGGTGACACTTGTGGATTTGAAAGTGGCTATTGCTCCTGGTGATTTAGATGATGTATTCTTGACTAGCGCTATTGTTAGAGCAACGAATCACATTGAACGAATCACACGGCGCAAATTTGCTCGTGAAGTTGTTACTGAGACTTTTAATGGTAGTGGTAGAACGGACCAGATATTAAGTCGATTTCCACTCGCTAATTTAGGCGCGTTGACTCGTGAAAGTGCGACCATAGCTACTACTGAATATGGAATTTTAGATGTGGATTCCGGTTTGGCTTTCATGGAGACAGGTTGGGTCGAAAATGTCATGACATCACGTGACATCACGGTCCGATACACTAACCAATATGGCGATTTTAATCATTCGCTTGTCTACACGGCAGGTTATTTGATGTCGGGTGATAATATTATTGCGAATACTGCAATCACATCTGATTCAACAGGCAAAACATTCACGCTTCCTACCGGGTCAAAATGGCCGTTATTTGTTCCAGGAGATAAAGTGACATTTGCGGGATTTGTGAATACTGCACTTAATGAAGAATTCACAATAGCGACACGCGACACGGATCTGCAAATTACAGTTTCTGACACAATTGCAACTGAGGTAGGCACAATTGTTACTATGATTTGTCAAACACTTCCTGACGATTTAATTCAGGCATGTATTGAAATCGTGAGTTTTTGGTTTCAAGGTAGGAAAAGAGGCGGCTCTCTCTCAAGCGAAAAGATTGGTGATTGGGCTGGGGTTTATAATAATTCCCTCCCGGCTAACGCTATAAAAATAGTAAATTCGTACAGGACAATTTTTTAGTGAGTACCATTGGAGCGCATTTGCTGAACAAAACTGCAGTTACGACTAGAATGGTTTATACCCATAATGGTCGCGGTGGTGATATGTTCAGATTTGCGGTCCATCCTGTAAATAGTAGTGTACCACTTCGATATTATGCTGCGTCTGGAAGGGAGTTAGAAGTTGCTAATCGTCTGGACGAACGAATTTCTCATATTGGATATGTACAGCCCACTATTGATATTGCTCGCGACGATAGTTTTTTTGTTGATTCTATACGACTAAATATTATAGCAGTGCTGCCGACTAGCGATGGTCATCATATTAAGTTAATGTTGCAAAAAGACAAAGAAACTTGGACAGTTAAAGCGCAATCAAAAGATGGTGTGATTTTGCAAACCAAAGATGATGCTGGTAACATCATTGAATTGGAGATTAAGCCATAATGGCAAAAGGCTCAAAAGTTGTATGGCGAGAGAATATTTTCTTTGATGTTGTTAGAAAAGACGTCGAGCAAAATATGGGTAAAGTTGTCAATTTTTTAAGAAATGAAGTTGTCAAATCTATCAACACTAGCCAGCCTACGAAAAGGGCTGCTAGTGGAAAACGTACAGGATTGAATCCGAGCAAGCCTGGTGAAGCCCCAAAACGAGTAGAGGGTGATTTAGTTAAAAGCATAACTACTGAAGTTTTCACCGAGGATAAAAAGGTTAGAGGGTTTTATGGCAGCACACAAACAGACAAGGCCTTGGCATTGGAATTTGGCACAAGTGATATGGAGCCTAGGCCGTTTTTACGCCCCCCCTTGACTTTACATAGAGAAGCCATTGTCAGGATGTTGTCGGAATGAGTATTACTACTGCCCCCTTTTATGATTTGTTGGTAGGAGATGCCGTAGTCCTTACATATCTCCAGGAATTTAATGGTAGAGCAAACATATTTACATACCAACCAGTCCCAAAAGGAGTAGTTGGTACTTATATTATAACAGCGGGTGAAATTGTTAGTACTCCAAATGACAGTAAAGATGTCACTGGAAGACGAATTACTCGAGACATAAGGTGCTATGCACCAGCTGATGGAAACAACACAGATATAGAAGCTCTTGCTGAAAGAGTTCGTACGTTGTTTCATCGCGGCAGCATTGTGATTCCGGGCTTCAAAACGATATATGTAAATGTAAATGGCCCAATACCACTTGATGAAGAATACATGTTCGGTCGTGTGTTGACCGTTGATTTACTACTTTCGGAATTATAGGAGAACATCATGGCTGAAAAAGGTGCGGCGTTTTTACTGAAGAAGGCTCCAGTCGGTGTAACAGTAACGTTCACTGCGGTTGGCGACCTTTGCAACTATACGGCGCATGGGCTATCTGCTGGCGCTCCGATCATATTCACCAACGTTGGCGGCGCTTTACCCGCAGCATTAACGGTAGGCCAGCTTTATTACGCAGGTACAATCCTGACTAACTCATTTGAGATCTTTGCTACTAAAGCGAAGGCTCTTGCTGGGACTGTTAACATCGCGCTGGCTGATGCAGGCACAGGTACAACCACAGGCCATGCAATGACCACAGTTGCTGGAATGCGTTCAACCTCATTTACTGCTAGTGGTGAAGAAGTTGACCGCACAACTAAAGACTCCGCAGGCTGGCGTGAATTGTTAGCAGGCGCAGGCGTTACTAATTTTTCAATATCCGCGTCAGGCGTGTACGCAGATGACGTTGGCTTGCAGAAAATGCGGGTTGACGCTATTACTAAAGCTCTGGATTATTATAGCCTCGTGTTTGAAAGTGGTGATGAATATTTCGGGCTGTTCCAGGTCGGCAGTGTTGAACAGGCAGGCGAACACAACGGCGAAGTCACTTACAGCATTTCGCTGTCAAGCTCAGGTGCAATCGCTTTAATTGATAACGTGTAAGGAGAAACATCATGGCTGAAAAAGGTTTAGCATTTTTATTGAAAGTCGCAGGTGTGGCAGTCGCAGGAATGCGTTCAACCTCATTTACTCTCAACGGTGAAGAAGTTGATGTCACCAACAAGGACTCCGCAGGCTGGCGCACGTTGTTAGCAGGTGCAGGCGTTACAAGCATGAGCGTTTCAGCGTCGGGTGTGTTTGTTGACAACAGCAACATGATCGCCGTTCGCGGCTACGCAATTGCGAAAACGTTGAACACGTTTGTTCTTGAGTTTGAGTCTGGTGATACCTATACAGGCAGCTTCCAAGTTGCATCATGTGAACAATCTGGTGAGCATAACGGCGAGGTGACTTATAGTATCTCACTGTCAAGCTCAGGGGCGGTAACATTCGCAGCGGCTTAATAGGCCGCTTTAACTAACGGCATTGGAGAGGAGGATCTCAAATGGCAAATAAAAGAAGAGGTGAAGTAGAATTTGAAGCCTTGGATAAGGCCGGGAATCTACGCATTTACAAAATGAGAATGAGCCTGGGCGCGATGGCAGAATTGGAAGATGTGTTTGAACTTGAAGACATCTCCAAACTGTCTACCATCTTTGAAGGTCAGAAGTTTAAGATCCGCCAACTCATTCAACTGTTAGGCGCTCTGATTCGCGGCGGCGGTGAAGACGTTGACGATTCAGATATTGAATCTATGGACTTGGATGCGGTTGAAGCATTCAGTAAGGCTATGGAAGCAATTAACATGCAAGGGGAAAATAAAGATAAATCCCCAAAGCACAAAGCAGCAACGAGGGCCAAGAAGAAGTAGGTTTTGATTGGATAGCGTTGATGGAGTTAGGGCTTGGCAAATTACAATGGACGCCTGATACATTTTGGGCGTCCTCCCTAATAGAAATTGAATGTGCTGCACATGGGTTGGCGAAGCTGCACGGAGTAGAGGACGAAGCTAGTGGTACATCTATAAACGAACCGCTTAGCATGTCTGAATTTGAAGCGTTAAAGGAGAAGCTAGGTGCCAACTAAATTAGGTGAAGCTAGTGTAGAAATAAACGTAGACCTTGCTAAGTTTAAGCGTCAACTTGAGGAGGCTGCAAAGATTACAGGCCGCATGGCTGACCGCATGGCCAAGTCTCTCGACCGTGTGGGCAAGAAACTTCAATCTATAGGTAAAAGTTTTTCCACTAAGTTAACAGCGCCTATGTTGTTAGCTGGTGCAGCTATTGGTAAAGTCACTAGTGACTTTGATTTAAGTTTGTCCCGCATAGTGGGTCTTGTTGGTGTTGCAGAAAGCCAAGTTAAATCTTGGCGCGAAGAAATTTTGTTGTTAGGCCCTGCTGTAGGTAAAGGCCCTAACGAACTTGCTGAGGGTTTATTCTTTATTACGTCTGCTGGTGTTAGAGGTTCCGCAGCGATGACGCTGTTAGAACAATCTGCTAAAGCTGCGTCCGCAGGACTGGGGGATACTAAAGTCGTCGCTGACGCTGCGACAAGTGCTGTTAACGCTTATGGCGCTGCTAACTTGGATGCGGGTACAGCTATTGGAATTCTAGTAGGTACAGTGCGAGAAGGTAAGGCTGAAGCGGCGAGCATCGCGGGTGTTATGGGTCAGGTGTTACCTATCGCTGCTGAGCTAGGTGTATCGTTTGATCAAGTAGGCGCAACCATCGCAGCAATGACCCGCCTGGGTTTGCCTGCTGAAGAAGCGGTCACCAGTCTTAAAGCAACTATGTCATCTTTAACTAAGGTCACCCCTGACGCGGAAGTTGCCATTAAAGAAATGGGTCTTAGTTTAGAAACACTTCAAGAAGACTTGAGAAAGCCTGGTGGGTTGTTAAATGTACTCACCCAATTAAAAGCAAAGGTCGATACCACTGGGGTCGAGATGACTAGAATATTTCCTAACATTCGCGCCTTGACTGGTGTGTTAGGTCTTGTCGGTAAGAACGCGGCTATAACAAAAGAAATATTTGAAGCTCTAGCTAAAGATGGTGTGCAAACACTAGACACGGCGTTCAACGTTGTTGCAAAAGAGTCGGGCTTCAAATTCAATCAAGGTATGGTTAGAATAAATAATTCAATGGTACGATTGGGCGATGTACTACTCCCTGTCGTTGTGCCCCTCATTACTAAATTTACCAAAGCTATAGATAAGGCCGCGCTCTCTTTCAGCAAGCTAGATGCTAGTACGAAGGCATGGATTGTTATTGCTGCGGGTATTGGAGTAGTGTTAGGCCCTGTTCTTATTGGTGTTGGTTTACTCGCGATTGGTTTAGGCGCTTTGATTATTGTCATGAAAAGTGTTGCCACGGCCGCTGTGTTTATGGGGAGAATGATAGGCACAGCAATGTTAAAAATTCTTAGCGTGCCTGGTTTAATCATAGGAGGCTTTGTTGCACTTGCAGTAGCGATCGTCGTATTCAAAGAGACTGCGATTGGTGTGGCTACAGGTGTATACAATGCATTCAAGAAATCGTTAGTAACTCAGTTCAATAACGACATAGCACGCCCCTTTATTAGCTTGTTGAATAATATGTTTGACTTCCTACCCGCTAAAGTTCAGGAAATGTTAAGTTTCTTAAAACCTATATCGGTGCCTGATATAATTGAAGGCACGTTAGGGGATGACCTCAGTAATGTGCTTCAGGCTGCATTTGCTCAAGGCAAAATAGACGCTGATAATTTTAAAGGATTCCTCCAAGAAACATTAGGGAACCTTAGTGATGCATTCAATATCGGCGGCGGTGAAGGTTTACTGGCTGAGATGGAAGACCAGTTTGAAAAGCTCAAAGGTCTGTTTGCAGAAACAGGTGACTCAGGTTCAAAGGCCGCTGAGGTATATCAGTCGAGATGGCTACAAGCTGCGGCTGCGGCCAAAGAAGGTATAAAAGATTCATTAGAAGATATGATATTGAACTTTAGAAGCCTCGGTGAAATGGTCAGGAGCATCGCCAAAATTATCCGCGACGAATTACTACGAGCTTTGATAGCTAAGCCTATTGCTGGTTTTGTATCAGATCTAATTGGCACATCGCTAGGGCTTGGCGCAGCCGGTGGTGGTGATATCAGTGGCCCGACTCTTGTTGGTGAACGTGGCCCGGAAATATTCAACCCTAAAGGCGCAGGTACTATACTCAACAATTCAAACTCAAAGAGAATGCTTGGAAGTGGGGGCGGTGTAACAGTAGTCCAGAATATTACCTTCACAACAGACGTGCAAAAAACAGTCCGGGCGGAAATTGTTAATGCTGCGCCAATATTATCCAACGCAGCGGCGACGCAAGTCTTTGACCAGATGCGTCGGCAAGGGAGAGGCTAACCATGGCGATCACATATCCACGAGCGTTACCCGTAGCGCCAGCGCCGAGAAAGAACACCTTTGAACTTATATTCAACATCGACGTTATGGAATCTCCCATTACAAAGCAGGCCGTATTCGACGAGAAGCAAGGCCACAGATGGGAGGGCATATTTTACTACCCTAAAATGACATCGTTAACAGCGCGTGAATGGAAGGCCTGGTTCACCACAATGAAAGGCCCGATGAAAACCTTCTATTGTTTTGATCCTGATAATAAACTTCCGGTCGGTATAGCTGCGGTCGGTACTGATACCCCACTCGTCAGGGGCGCAGGTCAAGGCGGCACATCAGTCTTGACCGACGCATGGCGGGTTAACGGAACTGGTCTGCTACTACCAGGCGACGACGTTCAAGTTGGAACAGAGTATAAGCGCGTGACCGAAACCGTTAGTTCCAACGCAAGTGGAATCGCTACAATAAACTTCGAGCCGAAGCTGCATGGCACGTTGGCTGATAACGCTGCGGTTGTGTTTGATAATCCCAAAGGGATCTTTCGTATGGACGGGATGTCAGTGCAATATAATAGCGATGAGTTCGGCGTGCATGAATTCGCAATTGCTTTTGTGGAGCATTTCTAAATGGTTGACCGCACATTAACAGCCGGGGTCATAGCACAGACCGAAGCACGTGAATATAGCACGGCAGGATTTGTGCTGTTAGATTTTGACACTGATCCCGTTTATGTATGGACGGGAACTAAACCTATGACCGCAACACTGCCAACAGAAACCTCACACACCTATTTGGGCATTGGAGCATTGGGTAGTATTGACGGAATAATGGAAAGTGCGGATCGTTCGACCAATGGTGTCAAGCTGACAATGAGCGGGATAGACAACGATCTTCTTGCCAATGCGCTAGGTCAGAATTATCAAGGTCGTGCTGCGAAGGTGTGGCTAGCATATCTTGACGCTGCTGGCGCAATCATCCCTGATCCGTTAGTGTTCTTCTCCGGCCAGATGGATGTGATGAACCTCGTCGATGGTGACACGCAGGGCGCAATTGAAATGATATGCGAGAGTCGCGACGCATTGCTTAAGCGAACCTCAGAAAGTTTACTGACAGATGAAGAACAAAAACGAATCTACCCAAATGACAGGGGCTTAGAATTCGTGATGGAGCTGCAGAACAAAGCAGTATCATGGGGAGAAAAAGGGAGCGACGCGGCTGCTGGTGCCGGTGCTGCTGGCGGTGGTGTTATCGGAACCGGAGTAGGGACACAGAGATTTTGAAACTAATTAAGAAAGAACATTGGCCAGAAACATTGTTGGGCGAAGTTGACCGCGCAAAGACTCGCGCTTTTGAATTCGGCAAACACGATTGCTGCATGTTTACCGCTGGCATCATAAAAAAGATGACGGGTACAGATCCAGCAAAGAAACTGAGGGGTTATAAAACCCAGGCTGGCGCTGTTCGCATGTTAAAGACTAACGGCAAGGGTACGCTGCTAGCAACGATGAACGCTGTAATGAAAGACCATGGCTGTGCACTTGAAAGGAATGTTAACTTGTTGCGGCGCGGCGATGTTTGTATAGCAAAGGTGAAAACGCCTGAAGGTAAAATTGAATGGGCTGTTGGTCTGTGCATAG
>Ga0105050_10004462_pt1 | contig 18655 bp, 14 predicted proteins | sample FRY01_FD_78088 | JGI IMG/M metagenome (GOLD analysis project Ga0105050, IMG submission 78088) | Freshwater microbial communities from Lake Fryxell liftoff mats and glacier meltwater in Antarctica - FRY-01 | ecosystem: Environmental > Aquatic > Freshwater > Ice > Glacier meltwater ... | reverse complement strand
GGGTGCTCAGGATCGTCAGGTACGATTTCGAGGAGTTCCAGGCCGTAGAAAACGCTGATCGATTGTTGATCTTCGGTGAGGTAGAGGCTGAAACAGGGATTGCGTTTATCGGTGGGCAGGATGAGTTGGTGGGCGTGGCAGACTTCCATGAGGCGAGGAGTTCGGGGCAATCGAGCGTTGCCACGCTGGCCACCTATCAACGCGTTGCCAAGTCCGCGCCCAGGAATATTTAGCTGGGCGCGGGAACCGGGGTTTCCAAATCGAAAACCGTCGGAAAATCAGAAAATTTGGGGGAATTCAACTTGCTCCCCCCTTCGGCCTAAACGAGGTCGTTTAGTGAGTTCTGAATTTACAGCAAACCCTCAAGCAGGCGACCGACCCTTCGGCGACCGAGGCCAAGCGGCACCAGATGCAGCAGCAGTTGAGCGAGGCCTTGGAGCAACTGAAGAACGGCAAGATGAAGCCGGATCAGGACCTCCTGGAAAAGCTCAACAAGGCCGCGCAGGACGCGATGGGGGATCTCACTCCGGAAGAACGCGAGGAACTCGAAAAGCAGCTGCGCCAAAAGGCCAGGGAACTCGCTGGATCACTCGGGGAAGAGGGGGAACCTGGACCCGGGGAGGGCGAAGGCGAGGGTGATGGCGAGGGTGATGGCGAGCCGCGTGAGGGGGACGGACTTGGCGAAGGAGACCCGAGCGAGGGACCCGGAAGTTCGTCGGATCTTTACGGTGAAAACAGCCCCGACCTGAAGCTCAAGAGATTTGAACGTCTCGATCCGGAAGACGAACCCAATCAAGACCCCGGCGATCTTCTTCAACTGGAAGACACCGAGCATCAACTCGACCTCACCGAGAAAGGCCCGACCACCAGTGGCGCCGCGCAAAGCGAGGGCATTGGTGGCGACCGGGTCTGGAAAGACACTCTCGATCCCTCCGAACAAAAATCTCTCAAACGCTTTTTCGAATAACCTTCGCTCACTCCATGGAATACGCATCCGACGCAGAAATCGCAACCGCCCGGTCCCAAATCTCTCGACTCTCCGAGGCTCTTAACCAAGTTCTTTTTGGTCAGGAGGAACTCATCGACCTTGTCATCACCGGGGTTCTGGCCCGGGGACATATTTTGCTCGAGGGCCTGCCGGGATTGGGGAAGACCGAACTCGTCAAGGGACTCTCCAAGACGCTCGTGCTTGAGACCAGTCGTGTCCAGTTTACGCCCGATCTCTTACCCGGTGACATCACGGGTAATCCGGTCTTGCAGGAAGTCGATGGCCGTCGTGAGTTCGTGTTTCAACCCGGACCGCTCTTTGCGAACATCGTGCTCGCCGATGAGATCAATCGCGCCTCGCCCAAGACGCAATCCGCTTTGTTGGAAGCGATGCAGGAAGGGCGCGTGACCGTGCTGGGCAAGACCCATCCGCTTCCCACGCCCTTCTTCGTGCTGGCGACGCAAAACCCGATCGAACTCGAAGGAACCTATCCGCTTCCCGAGGCCCAGCTGGACCGCTTTCTCTTCAAGCTCGATGTCGGCAGGAACTCCGTCGAGGCCCTCGAAAAAATCGTCAACCATCGCGAACTCGGGACGGCGCCGGAGGTGCATGCGGTTCTCGGCCAGGCCCACCTCGACGCCGTCATCCAGACCGTGCGCCGCGTTTATCTTCCAGAGGTCGTGGCAAATTACATCGCCCGGTTGGTTGATGCGACCCATGCCGGTCAATCTGAATCGTCCAAAGCGGTGAAGTTCGGAGCGAGTCCCCGGGCCGCCCTTTCGATGGCCAGTGCCGCTAAAGCCCGCGCCGTCATGAACGGGCGTGGCAACGCCAGTTTTGAGGATGTCAAATTCGTCGCGCTGCCGGTGCTGCGCCACCGCATCGTGCTCGACTACAGCGCCCGCGTTGATGGCTCGACGACTGACTCGGTGATCCAATCTCTCCTTGCTGAAGTTCCCTTCCAAACCACCGGCACCCCGCGCACGTTGACCCCCGCATCGCAAGAATGAAGCTCCTCGTTTTTCTAACAATCATCGCCTCGCTTTGTTCGGTCCGCGCTCAAGAGGAGCTCACGCGGGAAGGCTTTCCCGATGGCTCTTCCATCACTCTTACGGCACCTTTTTCGGTTTTGCCTGCGGGTGGCTTTGCCTCGGTTCGGGTTGAGGTGGATAACAAGAGCGGAAAGGAGGTTTCGTGGAACTTGAAGGCAAGTTCCACCGCCGAGAACTATTCCTATTATCGCTCGAGAGATTTGGGGAAGATCTCCAGTAATTTTTCGGTGAGTTGTCCCGCTGGGACAAGTCGACAAGTGGATCTTCTCATTCCCGTCCAACAAGCAAATGAGAACGGGGTGTATGAACGTTCGCTCCGTATCACGGCCGAGAGCAAAAGTTATCCCAATGCTGGCATTTTTGCCTCCTTGGATCGTTCGGGTGGTTTATCTGCTCCTTGCCTCAGTGTTTCAAGAGGACTGCTTCCTGCCGTTGGTTCAACTTTGGAGGGGGCCATGGCCGGGCGCAGTCGAATGAGGGGCAATCAGGGACGATTGGGGAATTTCACGATCGAAAAGCTTCCACAGGATTGGCGGGCCTACGCCGGATTGGACGCGCTCCTTCTATCGGTCGAAGAGTCAAAAAGAATTTCGCCCGGTGTTTCCCTGGCTCTTCAACAGTGGATTCAAAGTGGTGGACGGATGCTCATCCTGAACCCAGGTGACGAGGGAACCCCGGACTCTGTCGAACGCCTCGGCCTGGGGTCGCGGGAGGTCATTAATGTCGGTTCTGGATATTCCGGCGTGACTCTCGCACGACTGGGCTTCCAAGAGAGTGTGAGTGACCAGAATCAAACGTTAACCGCTGGCAGGGGGTACGCCAATCGTTCCTGGTCATTGGGTCAGGAACTCGGCAGTCGCTCCATGCACTCGAGCCTGCTGATTCTTGCGCTGATTGTCTTCGCAATCCTGGTGGGACCGATCAATCTCTTTGTCTGGGCCAACCGCACCCGCCGTCACCGCCTCTTCGTAACAACGCCCGTTATCTCGATTGGAGCCAGTCTCATTCTCGTGGTGATCATCATTCTCCAGGATGGTTTTGGAGGAGATGGAGCCCGCGCCATTGCCATTGATGTCGGGGCTCCGGACTCAACGTCGGCGTCGATTGTGCAGGAGCAGTTTTCCCGCACCGGTATCCTTCTTTCCTCGGGCTTCACCCTTGATGGCAATTCCATGATGGTTCCGGTTTCGCCACCCACTACCGATTACAATCGCGCGGATTCCAAATCCTATACGGGCGATTTTTCCTACTCGGCCGAGACCACGGATGAGGGTTGGAAGATTTCCGGCGAATGGTTCTCGAGCCGCTCCGAGCAAGCCCAGGTCATCCGCTCGGTCATCCCGTCCCGTGAGCGCCTTGAATTGATCGGTTCCACCGGAGGAGCACCGCGTCTTTCCTCGACATTTGCCTACCCGCTTAAGGATGTTTATTACTGCGATTCCGATGGCGAAATTTGGACTGCCACTGCCATCGATCCCGGAGAGACAGTCACTCTTGAAGCTTCCTACGCCAGCGATCGCGATGATGCTCTGGAGCCTCTCGTTTCCCGATTTGGTGAAGATCGTCAAAAGAATCTCCAACGCACGATTCGACGTAAAAACTCCTTCGCGGCTTCCTCAACTCAGTCCTCAACGATTCCAACTCTTGCCTCCATCGATTGGCAGGAATCGCCTGCTCTCATCACCGGCCTCCTTTCCAAATAATGTCCGCCATTCTTGTCAATAATCTCACCCAGAAATTCGGGAAGTTTACCGCCGTCGACAAGCTCTCCTTCGAGGTGCCCAAGGGTTCGGTTTGCGGATTTATCGGAGCCAACGGAGCCGGGAAGACCACGACGATGCGGGTCATTGCTTCGCTCGACTATCCCACCAGCGGAGACGTCTCGGTGATGGGATACGATGTCATCAACTATCCCGCCGAAGTCCGCAGCCTGATTGGTTGGATGCCCGACCACTTCGGCAATTACTCCCACATGACGGTCCTGGAGTATCTCGATTTCTACGCCCGCGCTCTTGGCTATTCCGGCAAGGAACGACAACTCCGGATTCAGGAAGTGATGGAGTTCTCAGATCTCCTTGCGATCTCAGATCGCTTTTCCGACAAACTCTCGAAAGGAATGACGCAGCGGCTCGGCTTGGGCCGTGCCCTGCTTCACGATCCCGAGGTTCTCGTCATGGATGAGCCTGCGGCCGGGCTTGATCCCAAAGCACGGGTCGAACTCAAGCATCTCATTCGTGTCCTCGCAGAAGAGGGGAAGACCATTTTCATCTCGTCTCACATCCTCTCCGAGCTTGGCGAAATGTGTGATCACCTCCTCTTCGTGAATGAAGGCCGTCTTGTTCACCAGGGCGACGCCCGCAGTCTTCTCAATCACGGTCGCGACAGTCTCTCGACCATCTATAACGTCCAGCTCGTCGGTGACCCCAACCAGCTCGTCGATTGGGCCGCCGTGAATCCCCATGTTGAATTTGTGGAGGTTCTGAAGCAAGGGGCCCGTCTTAAAATTGACAGTATTGACCCCGAGAAGGCGGCCTACGTCCTTTCCCGCATGATCTCGGACGGGCTGAAGATCTCGGACTTCCATCTCGAAGCCCGCAACCTCGAGGATGCCTTCATCGACCTCTTGCAAGACGTCAACAAGCCCTCGAACCAATCACTTTTATGAGCGACTCCACTCCGCCACCCATCCCTGCGGCCCCGCCGATCCATCCCGTTGTCGCGGCGCTTTCGGATTTCTCGGATCGCATCAGCCCGGTCATGGTCAAAGAGCTGCGCCAGGGAATGCGCACCCGGGCTTTCACTTCGATCTTTCTCATCCTGCAGGTCATTCTGGCCTTCGCGATGTTTCTCGCCCTGGTGGCGGACTCCGGCAATATTGGCACGTCTATTTCGCAGATGGTCTTCCTGCTCTTTGCCATCGTGGCCCTCATCCTGCAACCCTTGCGGGGCACCACGGCGGTCGCGACCGAGTTGAAAGATGCCACCTTCGAAATCATGTCGCTGACCCGGTTGAGTTCGATGCGGATCGTGCTCGGGAAATGGGCCTCACTGGTGAGCCAAACCGCTCTCATGTTGGCTTCCATCATCCCGTATCTCGTCATGCGGTATTTCTTTGGCGGGATGCAGCTCTTCGCGGAACTCGCCTTGTTGGTCACGATCTTCTTCCTGTCAGCTTGTCTCACCGCAATGACCGTGGGCCTTTCCTGCAACCGTGCCGTCATCGTGCGCGCCCTCGTTCCGCTCTTTGGGGTTCCCTTCGGATTGATGGGGATCATGTCCCTCTTTATCCGGTCGCGGGGGAATAACCTGATTGAGGTCTTCACCTTTCAAGATCCTGAGACCAATCTCGTCCTGGGCATCTTCCTCCTGCTCTCTCTCTACGCGGGGTATTATTTTCTCGAAATGGGGGTGAGCCGGATCGCTCGATCCGCTGAAAATCATGCCACCCGCAAAAGACTGGTGAGCTTGATCTTAATGGCGATCACGCTGGGCATCTTTTTATCGAGCGATGCCATTGCGGGATCGATATTTGTCGTTCTCTTCTTTACCTGTTTCATCGGTCTCGATGTGTGCACGGAAGATGCCGTGGGCGTTCCCAGAGTGGTTGCTCCATTCGTGAGGAAGGGACCGATTGGTCGTCTTTTGGGATACATCCTATACCCCGGTTGGCACACGGGTTTGGTCGTTCTGACCGGTCTGTTTTTCCTGACGATTTTTGTTGGTGAGGCGACTTACAAGAGAGGGTGGTTAGGGTCTAACCCGGGTCTCACGGAAGAATTGATCTTCGTGATCATCGGGATTTTCTACACCATCTTAACCCCCCTTCTTATCCTAAGGCGTTTTGCGGCCCGTATTTCCAATCCATTTACAACCTACATTGGCATTCTCGTTCTTTCTGGAATTTTCACCATTCTCCTAATGATTCTCACTTCGGTTTCCCGGGGAGATGAGGCAATTTTACTTCTTTTCGCCTGGATCCCCGGAGTGTGGATGCTCATTGCCGACAATGCTTCCGTAGGTGAGGTGCTCTTCATGTGGTTCCTTCTGGCGATTGTTTGGGTCATTCTTGTTGTCTTGGCTGCTCAAGAATTTCGCACCACGCGAAGCCTCGAAGCGAGAGTGCGGGACTTACTCAATAACGATGCGGCATGAGAACCCGTGAACAACTCATGGCCGACCTCACCGCTGCCACCGGTGTGTCCGAGAGCTTGCGACTCCCGCTGGGATCCCAGCTTTGGAAAGGTCAGGCCGGGGAGTTTCGCGGAGCGGGCGTGGGTTCGTCTGTTGATTTTCAAGACCACCGGGAATATTCGCCGGGCGACGATCCCCGCCACATTAACTGGCAGGCTTACGCCCGCACCGGGCAATACACGATGAAGCTCTACCGCGAGGAAGTCCGCCCGGTGGTGGATCTCTTTGTCGACTGTTCCCAATCGATGTGGAGTGAGTCCGGGAAATCCCAACGGACTTCCGAGCTCGTCTATTTCCTCGCTTCAAGTGCCCAACGTGTCGGGGCCAGTTTGCAAATGTCTCTTATTCTGGGCGACTCCGTCCGTCCGCTCACTCTCGAATCTCTGATGACGCATCGTTGGATGGATGAGATGTCCGACCTCGCCAGCATTGATCCCGCGAGCGCGCCGCAGCTTGAGCTGGCACGGGGGCGGTCCAATGCCATCCGGGTCCTGGTTTCGGATCTCCTTTTTGAAGGCGACCCGGCGCCCGTCATTCGTTCTCTGAATGAGCGGCAGGGATCCGGTCTCATCTTTTGTCCCTTTACCCGTCAGGAAGCCGATCCGGAATGGACCGGACATTACGATTTCATTGATGCCGAACGCGGGAGCCATCACAACCATCAAATCAGTCCCGGGGTGCTCACCCGATACCTCGCGGCCTACCGGGCCCACTTTGGAATCTGGGAGGAAGAGTGCCGCCGTCACCAGGTCGGCTTTTCGCGCATCGCGGCCCATCCCGATCTTTTCACCGCTTTGCATGAGCAAGCCGTCCGCTCCGGTCTCCTCGAATTATCGCCATGAACCTTGTTCTGACCAATCCCTGGGGACTGCTTGGCTTACTCGGCGTTCCCGCCCTGATCCTCATCTACTACCTTCGCCGTCGCGCCAAAGTGGTCACGATCAGCACGGTCTTCCTCCTGAAAAAGGCGCAGCGCGAATCCGCTGCCGGTCGCCGTTTCGACCATTTCAACAATTCGCTGCCATTCTGGCTCCAGCTTCTTGGGATTCTTCTGCTAACCTTCATTCTCACCCAGCCGCGCTACGAGAAGAACCGGACGATCCAGCAGATCGTCATTGTCATCGACTCCTCGGCCTCGATGCAGCCGCTTAAGGCTACTCTTGCCGACGAACTTCGTTCGCGCCTACCCGCACTTCAAGGCGACGCCGAGCACGCGTCCTTCCTGCTCCTCGATCATGAACCACGTCGACCCAGGCTCTATCAAGGTGACGACCCGGAAGCCCTTCTCGATAGTCTTTCCCAGTGGAATCCCACTGACGGAGCGCTTGATCCCCGCGCCAGCATTCGCCTCGCCCGCAGTCTCGTCGGTCCGTCCGGCGTCGTCGTTTTTCTCACCGATCACGACGGACCAACCCTGCCTTTCTCTGCGCAACGACTCGCGCTTGGGGAGGCTCGCGCCAATGTCGGCTTTACCGGAGTCTCGTTTGAAAAAGAAGGGGAGGTCGTGGTCTGGAATGCCATTCTTCGGAACTACAGTGACGCGCCCCAGAGCCGGAGTTGGACTCTCGAAACTCCCGGGCGGGAACGCACCGAGCCGACTTCGGTTACGATCCCGCCTCGCAAGTTTATCACGCTTCAGGGACGCATCCCGGAAGGCCAAACCCGATGTCTTTTGCGTCTCGATCCCGATGCCTTTGTTCTCGATGATACTCTTCCCATGGTCGCCCCCAAGCCCCGGGTCGCTCGACTGGCCTTGGAGAATGCTCCCGGAATGAAGGTGCTCTATGATCAAATGATTCGCGGCTTTGAGCACATCGCCCCGGCGGTCACCGGGACCGATCTTGTTCTCACCACGACGCCCGAGGGCGAGGATCCCATTTCAGATCATGCCCTGATTTCCGACACCGCGATGCCCGATGGCAAGACCGCCTTTGGTCGTCTTCTGGTCGCGGACCATGCTCTCGTGGCCGGGCTGAACTGGCAATCTCTCCGCACCGGACCGTTCACGACCTTGGTCCCCGTGCCCGGTGATACTCCGCTTCTTTGGCTCGATGAAAAGCCCCTCATCCTTTTGCGATACGATGCCGCAAGTCACCCCCAACTCATTTTTACGTTTTCGCTCGCTTTCGGAAACGCCTTGAAGCTCCCCGCGATGGTTGTGCTCCTGCATCGCTTCTCCGAAGGGATTGCCCGCAACACGACCTCTGCCAGTTCGCTGGTGCTGGAGACGTCCCAGCTCCTTGCCACGGAACTTCCAGAAAAACTCGATCATGAAGCGCTGCAGCTCACCTTGAGTTCGCTTGAGGGAACCCCAACCCCGGTTGCCCTTGAGAGCAACTTTCGAAGCACGCTCCGCGCTCCCGCCACGCCGGGATTCCTTTCGCTTTCTTCGCAAGGGGACTCCCTGATGGAAGCGGCCGTGTATTTTGCGGACACCCGCGAAGCCGACCTCTCGCAAGCGGCTGCGGTCGACCCGGACCGCGCTCCTGCCGCTCTCGTCGAGACACAATCAAGCGACACTACCATCTGGCGATGGTTCGCGCTGGCCATTCTCATTCTCGCCCTCGTCGCCTGGTATTTCCTCGGCTCCACCAACCCTCAATCTCAATCCGCATGACCCTGGAACAACCATGGTGGCTTCTCCTGATTCCGGTCCTGATCGGTCTTTCTTTCTTCCTCAAAAGGCTGCGCCTTCTTCTGCCCTTGCGGCTTGCCGCGATCATGCTGATTTCGCTGCTCCTGGCCAATCCCAAGATTTCGCGACAAGAAAAGGCCTTGGATCTTTGGGTCCTTTTGGATCGTTCGCTGTCGACCGAGAATCTCATCGACAAGAATTTTGCCGACTGGAACAACATTCTCGAAAAGTCCAAGCCCTCCGCCCGCGATCAAGTCCGCATCATCAACTACGGGGCGGAAGTGATCGCGCAGGGGACGGGCGAAACCGCGATCTATTCCGGGGGACGTCAGCTCACCCGCACCGCTCTGGCCTTGCAAACCGCGATGGCGCTTTCGGATGAAGCCCGCCCTTCCCGGGTCCTCCTTTTTAGCGATGGATATTCCACCGAGCCGCTGGGGGATCTTGCCGAGAAACTGAACGCCCAAGCGATTCCTCTCGATTTTCGACTGGTGCGGGATGAAGTCGCGGATGACTATCGTATTTCCCGTTTGCAGGTTCCCAGCCGCACCCTGATTGGGGAGCCCTTTGTGATTTCGATCACTTGTCGTGGACACGATGACGGACCGCTCCCGATTGAGATTTTTCGCGACGATCAATCACTCCTGAAGAGCGAGGTGACCCTCACCAATGGGGTCGGGAAAATCGATCTCAGTGATCGTTTGGGAAAGCCGGGTTCTTACAAATACAGTGCCCGGATTTCTCCCCAGGAAGATGCCCACCCTGGTAATAATACCTTGGATCAATGGGCCGAAATCACCGGTGGTCCGCGTCTCCTTCTCCTGACAGGATACACCAATGATCCGCTCGCGGTCGCGCTTCGGCGGCAGGGCTTCAGCGTGGAAATGGTCACCGATACCAAGAGCCTCCATCTTGGGCAGCTCGCCGGAACGAGGGCCTGCATTTTTAATAACGTCCCGGCTCACCAAGTTCCGCGTGACTTCCAGCAAGCGCTCGACTTCTTTGTGCGCGATCAAGGCGGAGGGCTCGTCATGATTGGCGGCGAATCGTCTTTTGGGTCCGGGGGGTATCACGAGAGCCCGGTGGATGCCTTGCTCCCGGTTACGATGGAGTTGAAGAGCGAGCACCGCAAGGTCTCGACCGCTCTCGCGATTGTCATGGATCGATCCGGCTCGATGTCGGCTCAAGTTGGCGCAACGACCAAGATGGCCTTGGCCAACAATGGCGCGATCAACGCCATCAACCTTCTCGGCAATAACGACTACATCATGGTCTCGGCCGTCGATAGCGAGGCACACACCTTTGTCCCGCTGACGCGGATCCAGGGAAAGCGCGAAGACATCATCGACCGGGTTCGGAGGATTCAATCGATGGGGGGCGGAATCTACGTCTACAACGGACTGGAAGATGCCTGGAAGCGGCTTCAAAAAGCTCCCTCAAAGACGCGCCACATCATCCTTTTTTCCGATGCTTCGGACAGCGAAGAGCCAGGCGCTTACAAGAAGCTCGTTGAGGAGATGGTCGCGAATGATGTCAGTATCTCGGTCATCGGACTCGGCACCGACAAGGATCCCGATGCGGCCTTGCTGGCTGACATTGCCACGCGCGGAAATGGGCGGATTTTCTTCACCGAGAATGCCGCCGATGTTCCCGTGATTTTCTCACAAGAGACGGTCACGATTGCCCGTTCAGCATTCCTTAAAGATCCCGTTGCGACGCGGGCCACGGGGCAGTGGTCTGAGATTTCACCGAAGGAACCGAAGTGGCTCCCGCAAATCGACGGATACAATCTTTCCTACCTGCGACCCAAGGCCAGTGTCGATTTGGTGAGTAGCGATGAATACCTCGCGCCCCTTGTGTCTCACATGCGCGTTGGGACGGGACGGAGCATGGCGGTCTCATTTCCTCTTGGGGGTGATTATTCCCAGCAAGCTCTGGCCTGGCCGGGATACGGAGACTTCGTGCAAACGATGTCCCGTTGGCTCATGGGGCTGGATCTGCCCGCCGGGATTGCCTTGAAGCAAAAACTGGAAGGCACCGCCCTGACGGTTGACCTGCTCTACGACCCTGCCGAGTGGGGCGACGAATTGGCGGAGCGGCCTCCCGTGATTCGTTTGAATGAGGATCAAGCCTCGTCCGGCTACGAAGTGATGTGGAAGCGTATTGCGCCCGGGCATTTCACACTCACCCACGATCTTGCCGAAGGAGCGGTAGTGCGGGGGAGTGCGGTGGTGGGAGATTTCAGCATTCCCTTTGGTCCTCTTACGGTTGGAAACGGGGCGGAATGGGCCTTCGACGCGGAACGCGTAAAAGAGCTTCGTCATCTTGCGTCGGTCACGGGCGGGCGCGAACTGTTGGATCTCACCCGCGCCTGGCTACGCCCGGAACAAATCCGCATTGCTGATTTGCGGGTCTGGCTGGCGGGATTGATCCTCTTGGTCTTCCTTCTCGATGCGCTCATCACCCGCGCGGGATGGCCGCTGTGGACCTCCGTGACCGAGGAAACGGGTCCGTCTCCGGCGAAAAAAACCAAGGTGAAGAAAGCGAAAGACGAGGGACCAAAACCACCCAGGGCGACCACTCCGCCAGCCTCAACCGAAGCGCGTCAATCACGCTTTGATCGGGCGAAGCGTCGTCGATAGGGACCCGCCTTGATAGCATTCCAATGGAGTTCAGGAACCAACCAGAAATTTGACAATTGCGTTAGCGAAAGGAGCTGTCGGGGCAGGCCTTCCGGACGCCCTCGCCACTTAGCTTAACCGGAACTTCGGGGACTTTAATTGGCGGATTTTGGGCTGTGAGGCGTGCGGCTTCTTGGTTTGAGGGGTTTCGGGGTCGGAATTAGTGATGGGGTTTCATGGCTACGCTCCCGGGAGCTTGAGGCCGAGGAGATCGAAGGCTTCCTTTTGCAAGGGGGTGGCCCGGGGGAATTTGAGGAAGGTGTCGGCTCCTTTGATTCTCGGACGGCAGATGACTTTGGTGAGGGTGCCGAGGTTTTCCAAGAGGGTGCGGAAGCTGTGGACGGTGTGGAGGCCGTCGGCGGTTTTTTTGCTTTGTTCCTTTTCTTTGGTGGCGGAGCTGCGTTGCGCGGGGGCGACGGGGCTGGCTCGCAGGGCTTCTGCCGCAGCGGGGTCTTCTTCGCGGAAGAGCAAGGGAGCGAGCTGATGTTCCATTTCCCATTGAATATAGTAGGCGAGCATGCATAGGAAGATATGCGCTTTTACCCATTCGCGTCAACTTAAGAGGGTGAGCCAAGTAAGGATAAGGGGTTCGCGGTCGTTGTGGGGATCCATTCGGACGTCCAGCCAGCCGGGATCGTAGTCTTCCAGCCGCGCCAGAGTGCTGCTTTCGACGATGAATTCCCCGAAATCACTGAAGGTTTTTTCCAAGCTCACTTGTCCTTTGTTTCTTTCAAATTTCGCCCGCAGCAGTTCAACGACCCCCAAGGCCAGAACTTGATAGATCATCGCCACAAGGACGAGGGCTTGCAGATGATGTTCGTTGCTTTTGCGGTCCAGGGCGCTGGCAAGATTCATCCCCTGTTTCCAGGCGCGGAAGATGATCTCGATGTTCCACCGGCAGGTGTAAAGGTCCGCCACTGCTTGCGCGTCCATCTTTTTGGCCGGGACATTGGTCGCGACAAGGTGCCAACAGCAGCGCACTTTCTGTGCGGCGGTGAGGGTGTGCCCTCTTTTGCGGGCATTTTCTTTCGCTTCGCGGAGATTCTTTTCGGCGATTTCGGGCTTTGTCCTCATCGCCACGAGACGCGCGGGCTTGGCTTCGTGGCCAAGGGTGACCTGCATGTCGATGGTCTGGGCTTCGCTTTTTTGAAGGATTTCCTCAATGGCCTGCCCTCCCGGCGTATTGATCAGGACATTGGCAGGGATTCGGCTTAACCAGAAGGCGAGCTTTGTCTCGATGAGGGTGAATTCGGCCAGGATAAAGTATCCCATGTCGCGCTGAAAGAGGTCCCTTTTTTTGACAAGGTCGACGATATCCTTGCCGAGAGTCTTGTCTTGGGCCGTCGCGCAATGGATCGATTCATCGACGGCCTGCCCGGTGAGCAGGTCGATGGTGAGGTCGACTTTTACCCCGGCGGTCTCACTTTTACCGTTGCCGTGGGATTTGAAGGTCTTGGCGTTGCCTTTGTGGAAGCGGTGCTGGGTGGAATCCTCGGTGAGGATGCGCCCGAAGAGTTCGGCGAGGCCGGGCTGTTTTTTGGAGACCGTCTTCCAACGCTGGCCCAAAGCGGTGGTGAGAGTGGCCAGAAGGAAGGCGATGGCGGTATGATCGACACGCTGCCAGAGGCCTTGCTTGGTTATGCTGATCTTATCGATCCGCCCGAGACGCGAGGCCATTTGCCGGAAAGAGGCATTACCGTTGAAGATGGATTTAAGGAAGCAGAGGAGAAATCCTTCAGCGGTGACCTTGCGTTCTCTGATGATGAAGGTGGTGGCCTTTGCGATTTTTGATAGTTGGCCGAAGAGTGACTGCACGCGCCCGTCTGGCCTGGAATCGATCAAGTTATTGAACATGTCGATTTTGCGCGAGTCCGCGCCAAGTCAAGAAAAATCCACTCTTTTTTACACTTAAATCATTCTACATCAGCGGGTTACGCCTTAAGTTGACGCGAATGGGTGAACAGCATTACGTGATCATAGTAACGTTGCCGAAATTCGGCATCGTCATGAAACCCAATCTGAAAGGCGACAATATCCTCTTGTGTTGCATCCCCGTCCATCACGCGCTGGACGAGTCCCTCCTCTTCCCGGTTTGTCATTCAGCCCCCCCTTCTGGCAGATGCTTCCGAACACATTGTCGCAAGGCTGCCCGTAACCGAAACAAGCGAGTCTTCAAGGTACCCACCGTCCGCCCCAACTCCTTGGCGTAGGAATCTAGCGATCCCTCAAGCAGATAGTGTCGTCGAAGGAGTTCCTTGTCGTGTGGCTTCAATTCCTCCATACAAGTTTCCAGGACTCTTAATCTCTGCTCCAGTTCGTAAGGTTCCGCAGGGAGTTCCTCCTCCAGGACCTCGACCATTTCATTGTCGAAGATCAGCCACCCTTTTCGACGCTCCCTCTGAAAAAAGGCGAGAATTTCATAACGGGCCACTTTGAAGGCCCAAGCTCGAAAGTTAGATCCCAGCTCGAAGTCTTCTTTCTTTGTCCAAAGCACCGCATTCGTCTGCTGCAACACATCCCAAGCCTCGTCCCGTCCAGGCATGAGCGCGCGGATGAATATCCTCAAGGGCTGCTGGTGCTCAACCAGCAGGCTCACGAATCCTCCCTGAGGAGATGAATTTTCGGCTTCACGAAGCATTCCACTAGGATACAGCGCGCAACCCCGATTGGTTGACAGAATAACATCCAAAGAGCGCCTTTTTTCGCCCCACGGCCCCCTAAACAGGAAATCTCGGCACCTCTCGGTCAACCATTTCGTTGTTCCCGTTGTTCCCGATGGGAAAGCACGTTTTTGCCGTTGGTCAGTGATGTGGCACCCAATGCCCCTCCGACCCCGCCCCATACACGATTCCTCAACCTAGCCGCTAAAGCCCTCCCTATGTACCTCCCGTCATCCTTGGTCGCCTGTGTGACCAGGCTACTCTTCGCTCCCTCCTTGGGCGCCTCGCCCGCCATCACGGAATTTCTCGCAAGCAATAGCTCAGGCTTGGTAGACGAGGATGGCGACCAAGAAGACTGGATTGAGATCTTCAATCCAGACGCCGAACCGGTGGATCTGGATGGGTGGTACCTGACGGATGACGCAAGCAACCTTGATGCATGGAAATTGCCGCCGGTGATTCTCCAGCCTGGTGATTTTGTGGTGATCTTTGCCTCCGGTAAGAATCGGGACGTGGCGGGATCGGAACTTCATACGAATTTTAAGCTGAAAGCAGGGGGTGAATACCTCGCCTTGGTCGAACCAGATCGTATCACCGTGACGCAAGACTTCGGGGCTTTGTATCCATCACAGATCACAGATGCCTCCTACGGACTGGCCATGAGCACGACAGAGACCACCCTGATGCCATCCGGATCATCGGCCCGCTGGCTGTTGCCGAGCGCTGCGGTTCCAAGTTGGAACTCAACGACTTTCGATGACTCGGCGTGGACAGCTGGAAGCTCTGGCTTCGGTTTTGAAAACACTCCGGCTGACTACGCGGGGATCCTGCAGACGACCTTTCCGAGCGGGACAAGCTCAGCCTATTTGCGCTATTCTTTTTCCCTTCCAGCCGAGCCGAGTTACGACAGCTTGAGCCTGCGGGTCCGTTACGACGATGGATTCGCAGCCTGGATCAACGGCATGCCAGCGGAATCAGCGAACGCTCCTGCCTCTCCTGTCTACAACTCCATAGCCTTGGCTCAACATCCAGATGAAGAGGCCGTCGAGTTCGTGCACTTCGATGTGACCAGTAATCTTGGCGACCTGATGACGGGAGAAAACGTGCTGGCGGTGCAGAGCCTGAATCTTGCTGCAAGTTCCGACATGTTGTTTGATACCACACTGGTGGCACTGAATAACTCGCTGCCGATTGCCGGTGGATCCGGCTTCATGACGATCCCCACTCCGGGTGCCGGAAACATCTTCGCGGGTCCGCTCATTGCAGATGTAACTCGCGAACTAACCCCTCCACTGGCCACACAGAACCTAATGGTAGCCGCTCGGATCGATCCAAACGCGGGGAACGAGGTGACCGGTGTGGACTTGGTCTACCGCGTGAATTTCGATCCCGAGGTGACGGTCGCGATGTCGGACGATGGAATAGACGCAGACCTGCTGGCTGGTGATGGGATGTATTCGGCTTTCGTTCCGGCATCAGCCTACAACCCGGGCGACTTGGTCCGTTGGGCGGTTCGGGCCACCGATGTGACAGCTACTAGTCGTGTTCCAATGCAGATTGATATAACGGGACAGGACCAGGACCCAGCCTACTTCGGCACGGTGGTGCAGGATCCGACCGTAACGAGCACCTTGCCCGTCCTGCAGTGGTTCGTTCAGAATCCCGCCGCCGCCGTAACCGATGCGGGGACCCGTGCTTCACTCTTCTATGATGGTGAGTTCTACGACAACCTCTTCGTCCGTCGCCGTGGAGCTTCCACCGCTTCATGGCCTAAGCATAAGTTCAAGCTCGATTTTAACAAGTCTCACAAGTTCAGGTATTCTGCGACCGCCCCGGAAGTTGAGGAAATCAACCTTCAGTCCCATTGGTTGGAGGTGAGTATTGCGGGAGTCCGAGATGCGGCCTCCTCTTACATGCGCGAGACAGCGTCCCTTCAGTTTCTGAGGGATGCCGGCGTCCCGGCCCCCAATTCCTCTCATATTCAACTCCGCCAAAACGGGGCCTTCTACGGACTCTATTCTTTTGTGGAGCAAGTTGATGACACCTTTCTGAATCGTTACGGATTCCCGGTCGAAGGAGCAGTGATGTACAAAGGCGTCTCCACCGGATTCACTCGATCCAATCTCGGGCCCAATCCTGATCCCACGGTTTACCGGGAGATTTTTGCGGAAGACAACAGCGCCTTTTCACAGTTGCAGGCGCTCACCGTCGGAATCAACGAGAACAATTCTGATCGGGCGCTTTATGTGCACGATCACATCAACTTGCCCCAGGTCATCAACGAGATGGCTACTCAGACAGTCCTGGCTAACCCCGATCGACTGGTGAAGAACTACTACATCTACAAGGATCCTGTCACCGGCGAATGGAGTCGCTTCCCGTGGGATTTGGACATGGGATTCGGATTGGATACCACCATCGCGGGCAATCAGTTCCTGACCGACGAAAACTTCAACAGCCCGCTCTATGGCGACAACAACCACACACAGGGCAAAGGGAACACTTCCACCATGAACCACCTCCATGATGCGATTTTAGACATTTCGGACACCCGGAAAATGTATGTTCGGCGTGTCCGGACCCTCGTCGATCAGCATCTCGTATCAAGCTACTTTCAGACCTTGGCAAATGGTCTTAAGTCCGACATCCAGGACGATGCCGATGCGGACAATCTCCTCTGGGGGGCGGGCGATATCGACGATGGGGTCAGCACAATTACCAGAACTTGGTTGGCCGCACGACGAAGCCAGCTATTGAGCACCTATGGGAATTCCGGTAGCGGCCTGATCCCCGACGCCCAGATCGCAAGTCCCGTGATCACCTTTGGCACGATTGAGTTCAATCCGCCTTCCACGATTCAGGACGAAGAATACATCGAACTGGTCAACAACAACGCTTTTGCAGTCGACGTTTCGAACTGGCAACTCAGCGGAGGAGTGGATCACATCCTTGCGCCCGGAACCGTCGTGCCTGCAGGTGGCAGCCTCTACTTATCACCCCGTGTCACTGCCTTCCGCTCTCGGTCTAGCAGTCCCACCGGCGGCGAAGGAAATTTCGTCCAAGGAAATTTCTCCGGACACCTTTCGAATTTCGGTGAGGATTTGTTCCTGAAACGCGCTGACGGATCTACCTCTGCTCAGACTGCCACCCCCGCGACCCCATCCAACTCTCAACTTTACCTCGTCATCAGCGAAGTGATGTACCATCCGGCGAGTCCGAACGGGAGTGCGGAGTTCATCGAGTTGATGAACATCAGCGCCACCGTGACACTCGACTTGACCGGAGTAAAATTCACGAAGGGAATAGAGTTCGATTTTCCGGCCGGGTTCATGCTCGCACCAGGCGAGATAGTGCTTGTGGTGAGAGATCCCGCCGCATTCGAGGCAGTCTACGGGACGGGCCTACCAATAGTCGGGACCTTCGCCAATCTCACCGCCCTGAATAATGGTGGCGAATCGGTGAAGCTGGAAGATGCCAGCAACAGCACCATCCAGGAGTTCACCTACGACAATTTCGCCCCATGGCCGATAGCTGCGGACGGCGTGGGCTATAGCCTCGTCTTGATGAGACCATGGATGCGACCAGATCATGGCTCAGCGGAGAACTGGCGGAGCAGCATAACACCCGGCGGAAAGCCTGGAGAGGTAGATTCGACACAATTCACAGGTGGTGATCTGATTGACTACGCCCTCACAAATAGGCCATTCACATTCGAATTGCTGAACGGACGCTTGATTTTGACGCATCACCGCAACGGCTCAGCGGATGATGTTGCTGTATTACACCAGACATCCGTTGATCTAGTAAACTGGTCCACAGCAACACCGACCCTCCTCTCGGAAATCGCCATCGAAAACAATCTTGAGCAGAAATGGGACTTTGGTCCTGCCTCGTGGGAGCAATTTTTTGTCAGAATTGAGGTAACAATCCCGTAGGCACAGGGAGCGTCGATCTAGGCCCTTCCTTCTTACTTCCCATGCATCATTCATTCGCCTTCCGAGTCATCCTACCACTGTACTGCTTTGCGCTAGCTTCATCGACGCAAGGTCAACTTCCCGACCGCAACGCCTTTGCCTTGCAGGAGCACAAACTCAAGCAAGTCCCAACCGACGCCTTTGAGTTGGGTAGGGAAGGTGGGGATCAATTAAAGATCGAGGTCTGGGCAGAGTCCCCGCAGATCTTTACGCCAGTGGCAATGGACATCGATGCCAAGGGTCGCATCTGGGCCACGGAGGGGATTGACTACAGTGTCGGGCGGCGTACCAGCAACGGGCAGTCCATTATCGTCATGGAAGACAAGGATCTCGATGGCAAGTGTGACTGCTACTGCTAGGAATTTGCTTTTGGCGGGAGGGCCTTGAAGCCGCCCTTGGACCGGAGCGGAGGGGGGTGAAAGGGGGTTGCGGGGGAAAGAGGGGGCGGAAGAGGTGTTTCAGTGAGGCAGTGGG
>Ga0105050_10004461_pt1 | contig 18656 bp, 14 predicted proteins | sample FRY01_FD_78088 | JGI IMG/M metagenome (GOLD analysis project Ga0105050, IMG submission 78088) | Freshwater microbial communities from Lake Fryxell liftoff mats and glacier meltwater in Antarctica - FRY-01 | ecosystem: Environmental > Aquatic > Freshwater > Ice > Glacier meltwater ... | reverse complement strand
TGGTGCATTAGATGAGTGCGAAGTTGAATTTGTGCACCAAATGTCAGCACAGCGGGTATTTGAGACGCCGCGAGTCACGAAGCCCTATGAGGAGGCGCAATGGCAGCGTATTAATCAACTGGGCGCAGAGGTAGACGCCTCTCTTGAGGTGCAGGATGTTCGACTGACGATGGGCGGTGAACCCACCTTTGTGTCGTCGCTTGACCGTGATGGTGATGAATGGAATACGGAAGCGCTCGGGCCGAGTAAGCGCGGATTTGGGCTCGCCTTGATGCATCAACTGCGTGATGAGTATGGTGCGCGGGGCTTTCTTCATTTTGGGCAAGGAAAATGGTATCCAGGAGAGCAGTTGCCTCGGTGGACGCTTTCTGCCTACTGGCGGGCCGACGGTCAGGCCTGTTGGCAAAACCCGGCATTGTTTGCCGATGAGCGTGAAGTGCATCAATACACCACCGCAGATGCGCATGCATTTATAAACGCTGTTGCGCAGCGGCTAGGCGTTGGTTGTCAACACATTCAGCCTGGGTATGAAGACACTTTTTATTACTTGTGGCGCGAGCGTACTCTGCCAGTCAATGTTGATCCTTTCGACTCGAGGCTTGCAGATGAAATGGAGCGGGCGCGGTTACGTCGCGTCTTTGAGCAGGGGTTAGAGGCGCCGAGCGGTTATGCGCTCCCCCTGTCGCGCGCCGAGTCCATTGACCAGACGTCAGGCGGCTCGGACCGTTGGAATTCTGGGCCTTGGTTTTTACGTGATGCGCGCATGCTGTTGATCCCCGGTGACTCGCCGATGGGATACCGGTTGCCGCTGGACTCTTTACCTTGGATGGCGCCTGCTGATCAGATCTATCCCATTGATCGAGATCCTTTTGCAGAGCGCGAGCCACTTCAGTCGTATGTGACACCAGTGCCGCTTGTGCATCAAGCGCGAGAATCCTCCGCAGAGGATAAGGGTCTGTCCGATGAGCAGGCCGCTGAGCAAACGGCTCCTGCAAAGTTTGAGTCGCGTCCTGACTTAACCCGCACAGCGATGTGTGTCGAGGTTCGAAATCCAAATCGCAGCAATGGCCCTAAGCTTGAATTTAGTGAGCCGGAAAGCGCGGTCATGTATGTTTTTATGCCGCCACTTAAGCATCTCGAAGATTATCTTGAGTTGTTGCAGGTTGTGGAGGCCACCGCGCAAGAGATGAATTTTTGCATTGTTCTGGAGGGCTATCCGCCACCTCGAGATCCCCGCTTGACCATGCTCCAAATCACCCCTGACCCCGGCGTGCTTGAGGTCAATATTCATCCGGCCAAAAATTGGTCTGAGTTGGTGCAGCACACTGAGTTTTTGTATAACGCAGCGCATCAAACTCGGTTGAGTACTGAAAAGTTCATGATGGACGGTCGACATACGGGTACCGGAGGCGGGAACCATTTTGTCATGGGGGCGGCTACGCCCGACGATAGTCCATTTTTACGTCGACCCGATGTGTTGGCGAGTTTGCTGACGTTTTGGCATAACCATCCGTCCATGTCTTATCTTTTTTCCGGGCTGTTTGTCGGACCGACGAGCCAAGCGCCACGCGTCGATGAGGCGCGTAATGATCAAGTGTATGAGCTTGAAATTGCACTGCAGGAAATTGATCGTCAGTTGGCTGGCCAAGGAGGATGCCCGCCCTGGATGATTGACCGTGCCTTACGCAATATTCTGATCGACGTGACGGGCAACACGCATCGGGCTGAGTTTAGTATTGATAAGCTCTACTCGCCTGATGGTCCTACCGGAAGGTTGGGTTTGCTTGAGTTGCGAGGATTTGAAATGCCACCGCACGCGCGCATGAGCCTTGTGCAGCAACTGTTGATTCGTGCGTTGGTGGCATGGTTTTGGAAAGCGCCCTACCGGCCCGTCAGTCAGACGCGGTTGACACGCTGGGGGACGCAGTTGCATGATCGATTCATGTTGCCGACATTCATCATGATGGATTTTGAGGATGTATTGGCCGAGCTTAAAGCAGCAGGCTTTGTGTTCGATATGAAATGGTTCGCGCCACACGCTGAGTTCAGATTTCCGTTGATTGGCGAAACGGATGTCCGCGAAATGCACATGAGCTTGCGTACGGCACTTGAGCCTTGGCATGTGATGGGCGAACAAAATTCTGGTGGAGGTACAGTACGTTTTGTGGACGCATCTCTTGAGCGCCTAGAATTAAAAGTCTCAGGCTTTGTTGATAATCGTTTTTCCATTGCAATTAATGGCGTTGTGCCTAAGATGCAACCAACCGGCATCGAAGGCGAGTATGTGATGGGTGTGCGCTACCGTGCCTGGAGCCCACCCTCCGGCTTGCATCCGACAATTGGGGTACATACGCCGCTGACCTTTGACGTGGTGGATAACTGGTTGTCCAGATCAATGGGGGGATGCCGTTACCACGTTGTTCATCCGGGAGGTCGAAATTACGATACCTTGCCTGTGAACGGTTTTGAGGCCGAGAGTCGAAGATTGGCTAGATTTTCACGGCTTGATCACACGCCGGGCTCAATTTCTCTGACGACACGACCCACTGACGCAGAGTTTCCTTATACACTCGACTTGCGGCGTCACCCGTGATTCAGTGTTGAAAAACCATGTTGTCTGATCCCTCAACGAAGCAAAGCATTGACCAGTCCGCCAAGCAAGCGCTTGAGCGAACGTTTGGTCAGGTGAGCCGGCTCACTGCTAAAACTGCCCCAGGTCATTACGATGAACTGCGTCTGGACGCAGGTACATTGCGTCGACCCTGGAAGACTTTTTTTAGTTATCTTGGCGAGTCAGGCATTGCGGATTTGCCTTCAAGTAGTGAAACCATTGCACGCTTGATTCAACAAAATGGCATCACGTATAACGTTTACGCAGACAACCAGGAGCAGGCGAGGCCTTGGTCTTTAAATCCGCTGCCGATGTTGATTGAGCCCGCTGAGTGGAGAACCATTGCAACCAGTTTGGCGCAACGCGCAAAGCTGCTCAATGCGATTGTGCAGGATGCATATGGCCAACAGTCACTGATACGCGGTGGATATTTACCGAGTGCACTTGTATTGGGGCATCCGGGGTATCTGAGAGCGATGCAAGGTGTGCAGCCACCGGGCGGTACGTATTTGCATGTCGTGGCCTTCGATATTGCGCGCGGTCCAAATGGACGGTGGTGGGTGATTGGGCAGCGAACGCAGTCACCGTCAGGGTTAGGTTATGTATTAGAAAATCGCCTGATCATTTCGCGGCTGTTTCCAGAAGCATATCGAGAAATGCGCGTCCAGCATATCGCTTCAAGTTACAAGCGACTGTTAGATTCAATGAAAACAGCTGCCGCGCAGATCGCGTAAGGGTCGCCGAGGTTCGCACTGTTGACGCCAGGTCCTTATAGTGAAACGTATTTTGAGCATGCGTATTTGGCGCGCTATCTTGGACTGCCGCTTGTCGAAGGGGCGGATCTAACAGTCCGTAATGAAAAGCTTTATCTAAAAACCTTACATGGGCTGCAACCGATCCATGGCTTGCTTCGTCGCCTTGACGATGATTTTTGTGATCCTCTAGAGCTGAGAGCGGATTCGAGCCTAGGGGTGCCCGGGCTCTTGCAGGCTGTGCGTGCCGGTAATGTAGTGATGGCCAATGCACTGGGTACGGGTTTTCTTGAGTCCCCTGCCGTTCAAGGGTTTTTACCTGCGATTTCGGAATATCTTTTGGGTGAACCTCTCAAGATGCCGTCTCTCAACACGTGGTGGTGTGGTGAGATCGCGGCATGGAAAGACATTGCGCCTGACTTACACACGCAGGTCATTAAACCGACATATGCCACAACGCCGCGCACTAATTTTCAACCGGCTATTGCAAGCGTTCTGAGTTCGGAAGAAAGAAAAAAGTGGCGTGAACGGATTGATCAGCAGCCCGACTTGTACACGACACAAAGTTACTTGCCATTTTCTCAGGCACCAACATGGCAGACAGATCGAATCACGCCGCGCACGGCGATGTTACGCGTGTATGCGGTGGCATCAGGCAATGGAGAGTGGCAACTCCTACCCGGCGGAATGACACGGATCGCAACCCTTGATCCGCATATCGTATCGATACAAAGCGGTGGTAGCACCCTGGATACGTGGGTCATGACAGACCAGTCTGTTGACACTTATTCTATGTTGCCAAATCGTGAAAAGATTCCGCGTTGGACTGCCTCGCAGCAATTGGTGTCGAGTCGCTCCGCCGAGAGTTTGTTCTGGCTTGGGCGATACACAGAGCGCTGCGAATCGATGGTGCGTTGAGCCAAAGAGGCGCTTGTGTTGGTGAGTACCAACCAGCAGGATAGTTTGCCTGTGTTGAATGAGGCAATTGGTTCGCTCTGTCAGGGACATGGACTGATATCGGAGGGTACGCCAAGCTTGACGAAATCCGCCGCAGCATTTGGTCGTACGCTGATGAGTGGCTTGAGCAAGAAAGGTGGTGGCGGACTCACGGATAATATCGATGCGCTTGAGCAGGCCTTAAAGTCGGTGCGCGACCGATTGCCCGCTGAGCACGCGGAGATTGCTCATACGATGCGTCAGATGCTGGTGCGATCGCCTGCGCGGACTGCTATTGATACGATTGAGGTGCTTGATGCGCTGAGTGTGCAACTCGTCGCCTTAGTCGGCTTTCAGTCAGACCGCATGACGCGAGATCTAGGCTGGCATATGTTGGCCGCGGGTCGTTTAATTGAAAGACTGATCAGTCTCAGCAAAATTATTTCTGCCTTTTTTTCTCATGCCGCGGTGTATACGCCTCGCGGCTTCGAGACCTTGCTGGTCTTGTTCGATAGCTCCATCACATATCGTACGCGCTATCAGCGACAGCAGGACATTACTGCACTCATGGATTTGCTTGTGACGGACGAGACCAATCCACGTTCGTTCAATTGCATTTTGCAAGGCCTTGCAAGCGAGATCCAACACCTGCCAGATAGCGCCTCATTGATGGCATTGTTGCCTGCATTTAATCCCAATGAAGAGTCGGTTTTAAAACAGGTTGAATCGTTGCGCGCACTCGGCGCTTTTGGTGCCCAACTTTCTGATGAAATGAGTCGACGATTTTTTGCGCTGGCCATTGAACGGCATTTTGCATCATGATGGATATTCGGGTTGATCACGAAACACGCTATGAGTATCAAACCGACGTTGAACTAGCACATCATCTTGCGTATTTGCGACCGATACAGTCTGATTGGCAGCAGACGCTATCCAGCGAGGTGAGCATTGTGCCGGCTCCGGATCATCAATCAGAGGATCGGGATGCCTTTGGTAATTATCGAACATTTTTCACATTATCGACGCCCCATAGAACCTTGTTGGTCAGAGCGATTTCTGTCGTTCGATTAAAGGAGCGATATGCAAAGTTTGATCTCAAGGTGAGTCCCCCATGGGGCTTAGTCGCTGAATCACTGGCCTATGCGTTGGATCGTCCCTATGTTGCCGCGAGTGAGTTTTGTTTTCCTAGTCCTTATGTTCCGCGTTTGGCTGAGCTACGTGAGTATGCGTTAGCGTCATTTTTTCCGGGTCGCAATATTGCTGAAGCCAGTATGGACTTGTCAAAACGCATCCATCAGGATTTTGAGTACTCGGCCGTTGCAACCGAAGTACAAACGCCGATTCTCGAAGCGTTTAAAAAACGCGCAGGCGTTTGTCAGGATTTTTCACATATTTATATTGGTTGTTTACGAGCACTCGGTTTGGCAGCAAAGTATGTCAGCGGATATCTGATGACGCATCCCGTCGAAGGCGTAGAGAAGTTACGCGGCTCAGATGCCTCTCATGCTTGGGTCGCCGTGTATTGTCCCGGTGCACCGGGACATTGGTTAGAGCTTGATCCAACGAATAATGTGGTCGCAGGTCTTGATCATGTACGCTTAGCGGAGGGCCGTGATTTTGGAGATGTCTCACCACTACGCGGTGTGATACGTGGTGGTGGTGAGCATGAACTGAAGATCGCCGTTACGGTAGAGCGGCTCACGACCGCCCTATAAAAGTTAAGCCAGACGCGCGACGTTGATGAAGGGTTCGCTTCGCGCATAGAATCCGAGGTTTTCTAGGAACTTCTCTGCCATACGTTGCAAAATAGCATCTGAAAACCCTGCAGTATGGGGCGTTGCTATGACGTTTGGCATATCCCAAAGGGGCGACTCAGTGGGGAGAGGCTCTTGGGCAAATACATCCAGATATGCACCCGCCAATCGACCATGTTTAAGCGCATCGATCATCTCAGGCTCATCGATCACGGCTCCGCGAGAAATATTGATGATGTGTGCTGAGTGCTTCATTAGACCGAGCGCTGTGGCGCTGACTAAATTATTCGTCTGTGCAGTGAGCGGGCACGCAAGCAGTAACCAGTCTGTTTCGGGTAGGACACTGTTGAACTCTGCGAACGATACGACGCGTGTATGCGGGATGGTTGAGGCGGCCGATTGACGCACCACAATAATATTTAAGCCGATCGCTTTTAACCATGTCGCTAGCTTTTGACCAATCGGTCCCCAACCCACGATTGTGGCTGTTTGTCCTTCGAGTTCCGGGGGCAAGCCGACCTTGAAAAAAGGTTCCCAAGCATGTGCACGTTGCGCTGCGGCTAGTTGTGGAAAACGACGAGCGAGCGCAAGAAGACCAGTGAGCGCAGTCTGGGCGACCACGCCAGCACTCGCGCCTGAGGAGCTTGTCACAGTGACGCCGCGCGCCATTAGATCGAGGAAAATTTGTCGATCAACACCCGCAGAATGGATATGCACCCACTGCAATGCCGTGGATCCCATCAGTGCGTCATAAACATATTGTGTCTCGGGTGTGATGTTGTGCTTGGTCGATCCGCCCGTGATATCTCGCGATACAAAGCAGAAGTCTGCGTCAGCGGTCCCCTCGTGCATCTGTTTGGCCGTGACACGAACGTAACCATCAGGCCCGAGAATCTCCGCGATTTTGGGTGCGAGCTCCTGCGCAGTTTTGTCTGAGAGGAGAATGCGCGGTGGACGATTGAGTTTTTTGATGATCACGTTGTGAGTCCTCTGTAATGCTGAAAGAGATTGATGATAAATAGGGACTGATTAGTTGCGATAGGATGTGTCGGTACGATCGAGCTTACGCAACAATGCTGGCCATTCCATGACACCATAGGGACGACGTGTGCCTGGCTGATAGTTATTCCACGTTTCATCCAATACTTTTTGCGACACGTTGTAAAGCGGTGAGTTGCACGCCATCGCACCAAGTTGTGCGCGGCACGATAACTCAAGGCGATGCATCCAGTTAAAGGCCTCTCCGATGGTGCGCCCAACGGTCAGTGCGCCATGATTGCGCAAAATCATCGCTTCATTGTTGCCAAGGTCTTTACATAGGGACTCTTGCTCTGCTTCATCCAGTACAACGCCTTGATAGTCGTGATAACTGATTTTCAGAAAACGCATCGCTGTTTGCGTAAGCGGCAACAAGCCACATTCGAGCGAAGAGACCGCCATCGAGGCCCAGCTATGGGTATGGATGACACAGCCAACCTCAGGGCGCGCGTGATGCACCGCGCTATGGATAACCGCACCGGCCTTATTGATGCCGTAATTCAGTGCGCCGAAATCTGGTTTGGTGATAATGTTGCCGTGGTGATCGACTTTCAGAAGGCTGGACGCGGTGATTTCTTCGTACATCAAGCCGTAAGCATTGATCAGATAGGTGCCTTCTTCGCCAGGTACGCGCGCTGAGATGTGGTTGGCGATCATGTCCGCCATACCGTACATCTCGACCAAGCGATAACAAGCGGCCAGATCGACTCGGGTCTGCCATTCCGTATCGGAGACTTGGCCCTTAAGCGATGGAATTTGAAGAACGCCTTCTTTTGACATAAGTGTGTGCCCCTAAAGTTTTTATATAAATAAGTCTGAATAAATGCTGTCTAATCCTGAAAGATACCAACTCGCAAGCGATTGCGCGAGTGGTTCTATTCGGATTGAATAAAAAATAGCGTTATGCTTAAAGCTTGCTATGGCAGTTTGCTTAACCCTAGAGAATATAGATGAAATTATTGTCCCTTGCTGCCCTTGTGGCTGTTGTCAGCGTCCTTGTCGGCTGTCAGGGCAGTGCCGTCTATTATCATCGTGATCCATCACGGCAAATCGTTGTGCTTGACCAGCGCGAGATTAGTATGATTTCGCTTGGTGACGACAAGTGGGAAGCCTATGGTGGCAAGCAAGGCGGGTCATCGGACCTTGACCTTGAAAAGCAGAAAGCTCGCCAGATAGAGGCGATCGAAAGAGTGACAGGTTGTCGTGTGGTCTCGACCGAGTTTCCCAAAGGGGATAACGATAATCGGTTACTCATCCATGCCACTGTGGATTGCACCGCGCAACTCGGTCGTACCTAAGGCGCACTAGCCGCCTGAGATCGCATCGCCATAAGGTGACATGATCTCTGTGCAGCCCATATTTAACTCGCCATCCCGCATGACGCCAGCTGGGCACGCGAAGGAATACGGATAGATATTGCGGCGTGTTTGTATGACGGGCATTTCTTTTTCAAGTGCCGCGATGACGTCTGCTGAAAGCGTTTGATCGGCAGTGATTTGGCCTCCACCGCTGACGTCAATACGAGGTGCGTGGAAAGCTTCCTCTAAACTTAAGCCATGATCGATGATGAACGAAGTGAGTTGCATCACCGCACCCAGAATTTTGCGGCCACCCGAGGCGCCGAGTGCAAAGCGGCGACCCAGTGCATCCTGACCGATGATGGGCGAATAATTGGCTAAGCAGCGTTTGTTTGGCGCAAGCGAGTTCGGCTTGCCGGGCTCTGGATCAAACCACATAATGCCGTTATTCAGGAGCATGCCTGTTGAGGGAGAGACGACGCGAGAACCGAAAATCGACAATAGTGTTTGAGTCACTGCACACATATTGCCTTCTCGGTCGACAACGCTAAAGTGAGTGGTGGAACCTGGCGCTTTGGGTGACTCATGATCCCCCATATTTTCTAACCTAAGCTTAAAGGCTGCATCAAGCGCGCGTGCAAAGCCCGCGTACGTGGCTGCGTCTGGCTGCCCTTTTGTGGGTTGTAGCTCATCGGCGAGCAGCTCTAATGCTTTGCCAAACGTGGGTCCGCCCGTTAGACCTGGTGTGGCATACACGCGACCACCACGATAGTGGATAGTGAGTGGCTCCACCATCGTTGCTTGATAATCGTTTAAGTCCTTGACGCTCAGACTGCCACCTTTCGCGCGCACGTCCCTTGCTAATTGTTCGGCGATGTCCCCTTTATAGAAAGCATCGGCGCCTCCCTCTGCGATTTGGAGAAGTGTTTGGGCAAAGGCCTTTTGATTCAGGTGGCGCTCATTGACGGAGGTCCATCCCCCCGCAATGGGCCAATGACCGTCATCAAGGAACATCTTTGCGGTATCTGGATCATTGCTGAGCACGCGCGCATTGGCTGAAGTCACGAGAGTGGTGTACCAGTCCACTAGCAAACCTTCGTCTGCAAGCTGGGCCGCCGGTGTGACGAGCTCTTTCCAAGGCATGCGACCAAAATGTTGATGTGCCAGATCCATGCCCGATACAACGCCAGGGACGGCCACGGCGGTAGCACCCATGACGTTACGGTCTTCAACGACTGCGGGCCAAGGGAAGAGGTCAGAGGATTTGCCAGCACCGCTTAGAGGATAGTCGGCAGGATTGAGTTCTCGCGGTGAGCGACATCCAAAATCAATGACATAGGCTTTGCCTTCTTTGGCGCGCCACAACACCATCGTCCCGCCAGCCGCTGGACCACTCATCCATGGCTCGACAACGCCGATCGCAAAGGATGTCGCAATGGCGGCATCGACGGCATCGCCTCCCGCATCAAGGATGGCTGCACCGACTTCAGCTGCACGACGATGTTGAGCAGCAACGACACCACTTTTAGTTGAGACGACGGTTTTACGAACAGTTTGTGAACTGGAAAAGTTTTCAAGCATGATTTAGCCGTGTTGTTTGACGTAGCGGACGATGTCGGCATGTGTGGCAAACCACACATCAGGAAGACTTCGCATGTATCGGGTGAGCTCTTCTAGAATCCAAATGCGCGAGCGATAACCGATGACGTGTGGGTGCATAGTGAGTTGGAACAAGCCGCCCTCTTGGTAGGCCGCATCAAACTCGCGTTTAAAAATATCGAAAACATCTGAAGGCGGCGTGTAGGGTCTAAGGCCGGAGAATCGATTCATTCCGAAATAGACAGCATCGTCACGAATCCATTCGACCGGTAGTTCTACAACGCCTGTATTTGAACCATCAAGTAAGAGCTCATAACAGTCCACATCAGCCATCAATGAGGAGTCATAAATCAAGCCCATGTCTCGCGTCAATGCAAGTGTATTTGGACTGAAGTCCCATGAGGGTGTTCTCATCCCAACAGGCCTGACACCTGTGATTTTTTCAAGAACATCCGAACTACGCAACATTAAATCTTTTTCTGCCTCGTATGGCAGCACTGAGTTGCGCTCGTGGATCCAGCCATGGATGCCGATTTCGTGTCCTTGCGCGGTGAGTTCACATTGCTCTTCAGGATAAAGGAGTGCTGTGACTGCAGGAACATAGAAGCTTGCTTTGACGTCATAGCGTTGCAGGACTTTAAGTATCCGCGGAACACCTTGACGATTACCATACTGACCTTGGGAAAGTTTGCCGATTGATTCGCCACCCTCTCTCAGCTCATTGGTTTCATGATCAGAGTCGAAAGACAACGCAACCGCGCAACGTGCGCCGTTTGGCCAGATCGTCGGACGAAGTGTACGACCAGCCCGAACGCGATCGACAATGCCTCTCCAATGGGGCTCAGGCCATTGCCAAGGCTCTAATTGCTGTTGAGTCACTTTTTCGCTCCGATGGTCATGTTGATGCTTAAGGTAATGCATAGGTGCGCCGCTTAAATCACAGATACGCGTACATCACCAACCGATTATCAGAGAAAACCTGAAGGATGACAACAAAGAATAAATGTGTTTTGATCGGTAACGTTCGTTGTTGCTGTAGACCATAATTATTTTTTAAAGGATTGTCATGAGCTATCTAAATATTTTGGGCAAGGCGCTGCTTTCAGTCAGTATGGTTTTGTTTGGTGCTGCCGCCTCTGCACAAAGCTGGCCCACTAAGCCCATTCGTTTGGTGATTCCCTTCGCTCCTGGTGGCGGCACGGACATCTTGGCGCGCGTCTTGGCGCCTAGGCTGTCGGAGCTACTGGGCCAACCGATTGTGGTGGATAACAAGCCCGGCGCCTCAAGCATTATCGGCTCCCAAATTGTGGCTCAGGCTCCGGCAGATGGTTATACCTTGTTGATGGTGGACTCCTCCATTTTGGTGAACCCGGGCTTGCGTAATAACCTGCCTTATGACACGTTGAAAGCGTTCACGCCTATTAGCCATTTAGCGGTTGGTCCGGTGATTCTGGTAGTGAATCCATCCGTGCCTGCACAGAATTTAGCAGAGCTCGTGAAGTTGGCTAAAGCTAAGCCTGGCGAGTTGTTCTATGGCTCGGGTGGTAACGGTGCATCGACACACTTAGCTGGCGAGCTGTTTAAGATGGCGGCTGGCATCAACATTGGGCACGCGCCATTTAAAGGTACTGGGGAGGCGATGGCCGCTGTGATGGGTGGACAGGTTCCGATGACGTTTACTGGCATTAGCTCAGCCAAGCAGCCTGTTGAAGCAGGTCGCCTGCGTGCGCTCGCGATGACGGGCGATCGTCGCCAGCCTTCTATGCCTGATGTGCCGACCTTTGCTGAGGCAGGACTCAAAGGTGTGGATGCTAGTAGTCACTGGGGTCTGCTGGGTCCCGCAGGCATGCCTGCCAATATTGTGAATCAATTGAATGCCGCAGTGAATAAAGTGTTGGCGGAGACTGCAATTCAAACCAGAGTCGCTGGGTTGGGTTTCGACGTAAAGGGCGGTCCCCCTGCTGACCATATCAAACTCATGGAAGTCGAGATTGAAAAGTGGCGTAAAGTGATTCAGACCGCCGGTATTAAAGTGAATTAATTAAGGAAGATTCATGCAACACCACATTACACGGGATGGTTTAAAGCTCACGTATTACGTTGACGACTTCACCAAACCTTGGACTAAGCCAGAGACCGTTTTTTTGTTGCATGCAGCAATGGGCAACTCCCAGAGATGGTTCAGTTGGGTGCCGAAGTTGGCACAGCATTATCGTGTTGTGCGCATGGACTTACGGGGGCACGGTCATTCGACCATTCCAGCATCTGAGCAAGCGTTCTCTCTTCAGCAGCTGGTGGATGACGCGATTGCGTTGATGGATCACCTTAAGATCGATCAGGCGAACATTGTTGGAAATTCTGCTGGAGGATACGTGGCCCAACAGCTCACGTTACAGCACCCGGGGCGCGTGAAGACCTTAGCGTTGTATGGTGCGACTCCAGGGTTAAAACATAGTCATGCGCCAACGTGGATTCCGAAAATCAAAGAGATCGGTTTAAAGAAATTCTTGTCCGATACCATTCATGAGAGATTCGACGAGAAAGCTGATCCTGCGCTTGTTGCTTGGTTTATCGAACAAGCTGGATCAAATGACCCCGCTTTCATCGCGCGTTTTGTATTGCACATGTGTACGCATGACTTCATGGAAGACTTAGTAGGGATCAAGTGTCCGACATTGATTGTTGCGGCAGGCAAAGAGTCAATTGGTCACGCGGATGCATACGAAGAGATGCACAAGCGGATCAAGGGATCAGAACTTGAGTATGTGGATACAGCGGGGCATAACATTTGTGATGGCTACGCTGAACATTGTTCTGATCTTCTTTTGAGTTTTTTAAAGCGTCATTCTTGAGGTCTGAGTATTCAACCAAGTGAGTAGTCGAGTTGTAAACAACTCGGTTCGTGTCACTGGAAAAAAATGACCGCCATGTTCAAAGATATGAATGTCTGCATCCTTGAGCATGGCCGCTAATTCTTCTTGAAGAAATGAAGGCACGATCAAGTCATCGCGAGCGCCCAAGATGAGTTTTGGGACATTGATCGTGTGCACTTCATCGCTACGATCAAATGCAATCAACGCATCTAGACGCTCGGCAACAATACGCTGTGCTTCTGGGCTCACGGGAGCGTTCGTTTTTGCATTTTCTAGCACGGCCCAATTGTTATTGAGCCAGTGCGCGTCGTGCCCCATGAAGACAGAGGAGCACGCATAGGCGACTGGATTACTAAAGAGCATCTCTCGACGCATGGTGAAGAGTTCTTTGCGGTGTCGGCTCGGCTTGCCCCAGGTTGCGCTTAATACACAGGCACGTACGCGTTGAGGCGCATTTAATGCCATCGTTTGTGCGATACAGCCGCCTGTCGAATGACCCACGACGATGGCGGTATCGACACCACAGTGGTCAAGTGTTGCCAGGCAATCATCCGCCAACTGGTCGATGGTGCAGGATGCTGTACCTCGCGTACTTTTAGCGATGCCACGTTGATCGAGTCTGATGACGCGGAAGTGTTTTGCAAGTGCAGGGACACAGGGATTCCAGAAATTTGCCGTGCCACCCAAGCCACTGATGAGCAAAAGAGCAGGTCCTGCGCCATCGACTATTACCCTAAGCGCAGCGCCATCGGGAAGCGAAACAGTACGTTCAAGGGAGGGGCTGACCGAAGAAGACATTAGCGTGCGCCAAAAAAATTACATATGTTGCGTAGTATCGTGTAAACACTAGCAGTTGCCAACCCTAGGATTGAAGATGAGACAGCAATACGCTTTGTTGCAGCGCAGCGATGAGTGACGGCAATCAGATCATTATTCCGCCATCGTTCATCGCGTTGTTCGTTGCGCCTGGTCGCACTAAGCCCAGCGCCACGCGAGAGCATATTTATGCGCGTTACGATTTATGTGAGGACTTAGCGAATTTGCTCACCGAGCAGGCGACCAACAAGCTGTGGGAGCTTGGCATTACTGAGGCCGACGTACTGCAGAGGATTCACCAGGGGCTAGGAGATGTGGCGATCGGACTTTCTGCGGCTGAAGCCCAGTGGGTGATCTACAGGCTTGCCGAGGTCCTTGGCTGGCAGGATACGTATCCGCGCAGCCAAGGTGAAACACGAGAACGGTTTTAAGCTTTGTTTTCTTCTTGATAACGCTGGATACCCTTTAGGATTTCTTGATGGGCATCGGCGACGCCACCCCAACCTTGCACTTTGACCCACTTCCCTGCTTCGAGATCTTTGTAGTGCTCAAAGAAATGCTGAATGGCGTTCAGGCGCATCGGATGGACGTCAGAAGCTTGTTTCCAGTGGCTGTAAATAGGGAGGATTTTGTCTTCGGGGACGGCTAATAGTTTGGCGTCTTCGCCGCCTTCGTCTTCCATGTTCAGCAAGCCCAGAGCACGGCAACGTACTACGACGCCCGGGATGACGGGAAAAGGAGTAATCACTAACACGTCGACTGGGTCGCCATCGCCTGCGATGGTTTTGGGAATGTAGCCATAGTTACAGGGATAGTGCATAGACGTACCCATGAAGCGATCGACAAATAGTTCCCCAGATTCCTTGTCCACCTCGTATTTGATTGGGTCAGCATTCATTGAGATTTCAATGATTACGTTAAAAGATTCGGGAATTTTTTTACCCGGGCTGACTTTGTCGAGACTCATTATGACACCATAGGGACAAGGTTAATTAGTAGATACCCTGATGTTAACAAAAATAGACAAAACCTTTCCTATCGGGCCTTTTCTGATGGATACTTGTCTTGCATTATGACTACTGCTGCATGACTACCTGGTTCGCGAGCGAGCTTTGGCGGGCGCTCGATATCAACAATAAAGAGACAAACCAATAGAGGAGTTCATTAGATGAGCAACGTTACATTAGGCCTTTACTTTGCCTTGGGCTGTGGAGTTTTAGCGGTCTTGTATGGTTTTTATGTCCGATCTTGGATTCTTCAGCAGGGCACGGGTAATGCCCGGATGATGGAAATCGCAGAAGCGATCCAACAGGGTGCGAGCGCCTATCTTTCACGTCAATACAAAACGATCGCAGTCGTCGGCGTTGTATTGACGATTCTGATTGCTATTTTTATTGATTATCTGACGGCGGTCGGTTTTGTCTTGGGTGCTGTGTTGTCAGGTGCTTGTGGCTTTATCGGAATGAACGTTTCAGTGCGCGCCAATGTACGGACAGCCGAAGCGGCGACCAAAGGGTTGAATGAAGCACTCAACGTTGCCTTCAAAGGTGGCGCAATCACAGGGATGTTGGTGGTGGGGTTGGGTCTGTTAGGTGTCGGTTTGTTTTATCTTTATTTGCAAGCAACCGGTAAAGGGCAAAGCATGTCGGTGATTCTCCATCCTCTGATCGGCCTTGCTTTTGGCTCTTCACTGATTTCGATTTTTGCCCGACTCGGTGGTGGGATTTTCACGAAGGGCGCCGACGTAGGTGCCGACTTGGTGGGAAAAGTGGAGGCTGGTATCCCAGAGGATGATCCTCGCAATCCAGCGGTCATTGCCGATAACGTGGGCGACAACGTGGGTGACTGCGCAGGCATGGCAGCGGATCTCTTTGAAACCTATGCGGTGACACTGATCGCGACAATGGTGTTAGGTGCGCTGATGATAAAAGTCGCCACAGCTGAGGCTGTGGTGTATCCCTTGGTTCTCGGCGGAATATCCATCATTGCCTCAATTATTGGATGTTCTTTTGTTAAGGCCACGCCAGGTATGAAAAACGTGATGCCAGCGCTTTACAAAGGGCTGGTGATTGCCGGAGTCATTTCGTTGGTGGCGTTTTATTTCGCGACTAACTGGATGTTGCCAGACAACATACTCGCCGATGTTGGTTTTGCGACGGGTGGAAAGCTTCGTCTGTTTGGTGCGACGGTTGTTGGACTGGTGTTGACGGCTTTGTTGGTGTGGATTACGGAGTACTACACCGGAACGGATTATGCGCCGGTTAAACATATCGCCAAAGCATCGAGTCAAGGTCACGGGACGAACATGATTGCAGGCCTTGGTGTCTCGATGCGCTCGACCGCTTGGCCAGTGCTATTTGTTTGTGCGGCGATCTATTCAGCCTATTGGTTAGGCGGCATTTACGGTATCGCGATCGCGGCGACTTCGATGTTGTCGATGGCCGGTATTGTGGTGGCGCTTGACGCATACGGTCCGATTACCGATAACGCGGGTGGTATCGCAGAGATGGCTGGTATGCCACAGTCGGTGCGCGATATTACAGACCCACTGGACGCTGTCGGTAATACGACGAAGGCCGTGACAAAGGGTTACGCAATTGGGTCTGCCGGCTTAGCTGCACTGGTACTGTTCGCAGACTATACGCATACGCTTGAGGCAAACGGCCTGAAGGTGACGTTTGATTTATCCGACCACCGGGTCATCATCGGATTGTTTATCGGTGGATTGATTCCTTATCTGTTTGGTGCGATGGCAATGGAGGCTGTCGGTCGTTGTGCAGGTGCCGTTGTCGAAGAGGTCCGTCGACAATTCCGTGATATCAAGGGCATTATGGAGGGGACGGCTAAGCCGGAGTATGACAAGGCTGTCGACATGCTGACGACAGCAGCGATTAAAGAAATGATTATTCCTTCGCTACTTCCTGTTGTGGCACCCGTTGCAGTGGGCTTGATACTTGGACCTGAGGCTTTAGGTGGACTGCTGATGGGAACGATTGTGACGGGCTTATTTGTCGCGATCTCAATGTGTACGGGTGGTGGAGCGTGGGACAACGCCAAAAAATACATTGAAGAAGGACACTATGGCGGCAAGGGGTCGGAGTCGCATAAGGCTGCAATCACCGGCGATACGGTTGGTGATCCTTATAAGGACACAGCAGGACCTGCGATTAATCCACTTATCAAAATCATCAATATTGTTGCGTTATTGATTGTGCCGCTGATGATTTAAATTAAGTATGAGCAGTCACTGTGGCGATGTTAAAAAGACAGCGTCACAGTGATTAAAAAAACTGATCAAGCGGCGCTGGTTTTCCATACAAATAGCCTTGATAATTTTCGCAACCTAATTCATGTAATCGTTCACGTTGTTCGATGGTTTCAACGCCTTCAGCAATGACTGAAATACCAAGACTTTTTCCGAGCGTCACAATGGTCTCGACAATGGCAGCATCACTTTTATTGTTGACGACATGAGAGACAAAACTTTGGTCTATTTTGAGCTGATCAAGCGGTAGGCGTTGAAGATAGGATAAGGACGAAAAGCCGGTTCCGAAGTCATCCAGTGCAAAGCCAATCCCATGCGTCTTAAGAACAGTCATTTTTTGAATGAGATTTTCAATCTCACTGACCAACAGGCTTTCGGTTAACTCAAGTTTTAGCCGGTTGCCTGGCGCACCGGTTTGTGTGAGCACGGATAGGACATGCTCAACGTAGTTGTCTTCGTGAAATTGTGTGGCGCTCACATTGACTGAGATCGTCAGGTGTGATGTTTTAGGATCTTTTGACCACAAGGCGAGCTGCGTGCAGGCGGTCTCGAGCACCCAGCGTCCGATCGGAATGATGATGCCGGATTGTTCGGCCACTTGAATAAAATATCCGGGTGTGACAATGCCTCGTATGGGGTGTTGCCAGCGAATCAATGCCTCCAAGCCCACTAAGGCACCGAGCGCATTGATCTGACGCTGATAATGCAGGACGAAATCTTCGCGCTTGAGGGACGCGCGGAGATCCGCCTCGAGCGCTACGCGTGCGCTAATGAGTTTTTGCATGCCGGGATCAAAAAAGCGCATTGTTTGGCGACCCACGGCTTTAGCCTGATACATGGCAACCTCTGCATGCTTGAGTATTGCAACCGCATCGCCCTCCCCAGCGTCGGTGAGTGCAATGCCAAGGCAGCAAGAGCCCTGGTAAACCTCCGGGTCAACAGTAAAGGGTTGATTAATATCAGAGAGGATTTTCTGGGCAATCGTAACCGCGGCGCTGGCTGCCTCTTCTGGTGTGACACTTAATCCATAGAGAAGCGCCACAAACTTATCACCACTGATACGTGCAACGAGATCGCCTTCTGTCACGGCATCTGAAATACGTTTTGCGATTTCTTTTAACCAAAGGTCACCTTTAGTGTGACCCAAGGCATCATTCATCGATTTGAAGTCGTCGAGATCAATATAAATGAGTGCACATTGGTATTGGAGATTTTCTCGTCCCTCAAAGGCGAGTGTCAGACGCTTCATTAGCATACGCAGATTGGCTAGGCCGGTGAGCGCGTCGAAGTATTCAAGGTATTCAATATGATCTGACGCCTGTTTGTTGGCAGTGATATCTTGGGTCACGGCAAGTAGGCAGGGCTCGTCGTTTAGCAACAGCGTATTCGCTGATACTTGCGCATAGATCATCTGTCCGCTGCTTCCAACAAACCGCACTTCATAACGCTGACAAGCGCCGTGGGTTTGGATGATATCCATAAATGCGTTGCGGTCAGAACGTAGAGCCCAGACGCCAAGCTCAAGGGAAGTCTTGCCAATGACATATTCACGACCCCATCCGTATACTTTAGAAAATCCATCATTAATATCTAACGCGGTTTCAAGTACGAAGTGCAACACGTTTTAAAGACTGGTGAAACACTTCGTACGGAGTTTTAAAACCTAATCGTTTTCGTGGTCGGTGATTAATACGATCTTGGATCATTTTAAGTT
>Ga0105050_10004459_pt1 | contig 18656 bp, 16 predicted proteins | sample FRY01_FD_78088 | JGI IMG/M metagenome (GOLD analysis project Ga0105050, IMG submission 78088) | Freshwater microbial communities from Lake Fryxell liftoff mats and glacier meltwater in Antarctica - FRY-01 | ecosystem: Environmental > Aquatic > Freshwater > Ice > Glacier meltwater ... | reverse complement strand
ATGCCCCGGCCAAAGGACCTGCGCCCGGGCGAGATGTCGTCAACGGTGACAACGTGAAGAAGGTCGCCTTCTGTGCTGCTCATGCGGTGCGGCCCCGGATCGTCGAAATGATGTTGGCCCACCCGCCGTAGGGGCGGATGGGCCGGTGTTCAGAGGCATGGGCGGGATGAGCCCTGCCTGACGTCACATCCCCAGCGATGCCTTGTACAGCGCGATCTGGCTGTCGCGGCCGATCTGGTCGGTGATCGCCTCCCAGGCGGCGGCGATGGCATCCGCTGTTTCCTGCGCGGATGCGTATTGACCGGCAAAACCCTTGGCCAATTCGTCCTCGGCCACCGAGTAATACTGGAAGATGCCGGGGATGCGGGGTTCGATAGCCGCGTTGGGGTGGTTGTAGCTATCAGCGTTCGAGCCGAGATAGTCCTCGACAAAGACCCGGTCATAGCCCGCCGCTTCCCACTCTTCATACTGGAAGTGCGACTGGCGATAGGGCTGGAAGCCCGAAGGATAGGCCGAGGTCCACAAGGAGATGTCCTTGCCGCCCAGATGCGCCGCCGCCGACCAAGCCGCCTTGCGCTTCTTTTCGTCGCCGGAGACGCGCGCAGTGACGTAGATGCCCCAGCCGATATAGGCCATTTGCGGCGCTTCGTTGCGCTCTTCCTCCCACGACGCGGTGACAGCGTTATAGCGGCGCTCCGAGGCCGGATTTATGCCAAAGCCTACGACGTCGCCGACGACAGACCCATCCGAGGTGCGGGCCGACGAGCCGACATCGCCCCACCACATCAGCATCGAACCGGTGCCGGCCAGGAACTGGCTGAACGCTGTGGTGCCGGGGTCTGCGTTGATCTGGTCAGCGGGATACGCACCTTCGATCGCAATCAGGTCCATCACGTCCTGGATCGCCTGCACCCAGCCGGGGTTGTTGACCATCGGCTTCATGGTGTCGGGCTCGAACAGCCAGGCCGGGCTGTCAGGATGCTTGACATATGCCGCAGCGCGGTTCGAGATGAAGTACATCCCGAAGCCACCCCAGCCCTTAAGCGCATCGAGATAGCCATGCGCCGGCAGGCCGGTCAGCGGGTCTTCCTTGCCAACCAGGTCCTTGGTCACCTGATTGACCTGCTGCCAGGTGCTGGGCACCTCGGCTCCGCCAATAGCGCCCTCACCGAAATAGTCGGTCCGGTAGCTGAAGGTGTGGCAGTCGCCGTCAATGGTGATACGGTAGGATTTGCCATCCCAAGTCCCGACGGGCGGCTGCAGGTAGCCCACCAGATCGTCGGCCTCGATCTGGTCCTTGACCCAGTCGGGCATCTCGTCCAGCAGGCCGCGTCCTGCGGTGTCACCTTCGAACGGCGCGCCCATCTCGATGATGTCGAAATCAACCGTGCCGGTGGCGATGCTCTGTTGCAGTCGTGCGTTATAGTCGGCCTGTGCCAAGTCGATCCAGTTGATCGTGGCACCGGTATATGCCTCCCAGGGCTTGAGGAAACCGCGGAACAGAAAGTTGTGCAGGTTCTGGTTGTTGAGGCCCATGAACGTAAGTTCGACGCCCGCAAACTCGCCCTCGGCCACATTCGACATCGTTGGCCCCAGGCACATCTCGCCGACCTTCTGCCAATCGGCATCGGTGGGGCTGCCCATACCCACGCCAGGGATCTTGAGGATCTCGGCGCGCACGTTACCGTGGGCTTCTGCCATGGCGGGGCCGCCCGCCAGACCGCCCATCGCGCCAAGGGCGCTGACACTCGCAGCCCCCTGCAGCATGCGACGGCGGCTCATTATCGCGCCGGTTACGGCGTGGTACATTCCTACTTTCACGAACAGTCCTCCCTGACTTAAATAAGGTCTGGCACTTACCCCGACTGACAGCAGCGGCACTCTCCCGGTGCCTTGCCTGCCCCAACGCGCCCGCGACCCCTTGCCGCGAGCGCCCCAGAGTTGCGCCGACGCGCCGACCATCACAGTCGTCCACGCTCCTGTCAAGATTCTAACATGTTAGTATACTTAGTTGTTGAACATAGCCGCGTCGCTGCGCTAACCCTGAGGCAACGCATCAGGAGGCTTACAAGCAGATGGCACAAGTGACCGTCCGCGCATTGTGCAAGAATTACGGGGCAATGGAGGTGATCCACAGCCTTGACGTGGACATACTCGATGGAGAATTCGTCGTTCTCGTTGGCCCATCCGGCTGCGGCAAATCAACCTTGCTGCGGATGATCGCCGGGCTGGAGGGAATCACCGGCGGCACCATTCACATTGGCGAGCGGATGGTCAACAACCTACCCCCGGCCGAACGTGACATCGCCATGGTGTTCCAAAATTACGCGCTTTATCCGCACAAGACCGTGGCAGCCAACATGGCCTTTTCGCTGCGGATGAAGCGGATGCCCAAGTCCGAGATCAGCGAGCGCGTTACCCGTGCGGCCGAAGTGCTTGGACTGACCCCCTATCTTGACCGCTACCCCCGCGCCCTGTCGGGCGGTCAGCGCCAGCGAGTTGCGATGGGCCGCGCTATCGTGCGCGACCCGCAGGTTTTCCTGTTCGACGAACCGCTGTCCAACCTCGACGCCAAGTTGCGCGTGCAGATGCGGACCGAGATCCGCGAGTTACACCAGCGGCTGAAAACCACGACCGTATATGTCACGCACGACCAGATCGAAGCGATGACCATGGCCGACAAGATCGTTGTCATGCAGGCGGGTCATATCGAACAGGTGGGCAATCCACTTGACGTCTATGACCGGCCGGCCAACACCTTTGTCGCCGGGTTCATCGGCTCTCCGGCGATGAACATGCTTTCGGGCATGGTGCTGGCCGACGGTCTGGCCCAGGTGGCCGACTACCGCTTTGTATTGCCGCCGGGCAATGGCGTAACGCCGGGCCAAAAGATCATCATCGGCATCCGACCGGAACATCTGCGCGCCGGGACGGCAGGCGTGCCCGCCACAGTGACCGTGATCGAGCCTACCGGATCAGAAACGCACATCGTGCTGCGGCACGAAGGCCGCGACATGACCATGCTGCTGCGCGAGCGTGAGAATGTCGAAGTAGGGCAGGCCATGCACCTGACCGCAGCGCCGGAGCATTTGCACCTTTTTGGCGCCGAGACCGGACAGCGCATTGCATAAATAGGGAAATCCATGCTCAAGGGAATCGACAACCGGCTGAATGCGGACGTGATCTATGTATTGCGGGCGATGGGCCACGGCGATACGCTGGTAATTTCGGACACCAATTTCCCTGCCGACAGCATCGCCCGGCAGAGTGTGCACGGCCAGCTTTTGCGGATGGAAAACCTGACCGCAGGGCAGGTGACCGAGGCCGTACTTTCAGTGCTGCCGCTCGACACATTTGTGCCCGATCATGCCGCGCGGATGGAGGTGGTGGGCAAGCCTGACGAGGTTCTGCCCGTCGCCGCCGAAGTGCAGTCCGCCATCGACGCAGCCGAGGGTCGGCCACGGCCGATGGTCTCGATCGAACGCTTTGCCTTTTACGACGCGTCGCGCACGGCTTATGCGGTCATCCAGTCAGGCGAGCGACGATTCTACGGCTGCTTCATTTTGCGCAAGGGCGTGATCCCTCCCGACGCGTAAACGAGAGGATCGGGATCGTGGCGCCGTATGTCGTTCTCCCTGGGGTTTCGTGGCTGACACGGCTTGCTGCGTCGACCGTCAACCCCGCATGGGAGCGACCATCATGGGCCGCAGCTTTGCTCCTGACCCCGGGTGCAAGGGCAATAATCAGGCGGTAGCGGCGGCGCGGGCAGGTGCGTTTCATTACGTCGCTGGATGAAGATGTTTTTGCGCAGTGGGACCGTGCGATCTGGGCCGCGGCCGTAACTCGCCACGGGTGACCGCAGATGTCGACAGCTATGCCAGTTCCGCTAACATCTTTGTCGAAGCAGCCACTGGAAACAACGCGATCAGCATTGCACCCGGTGCCGCTGCACGTATCAGCGTCGTCGTTAACGACGCCCACGCCGACCTGATCCGGAATGCGGCGGTCTTTGTTACCCACCCAGCTTGATCATCCGATCGCGGCCGCGTAGCGCGGGCTGGAGCCGGCTCGTTCGGTGGGTGCAGTGACCATCCTCAACCCGCGCCCGCCGCCCCAGTACCAGTACCAGTACCAGTGCCAGTGCCAGTGCCAGTGCCAGTGCCAGATGAGATGTTGGCGCTTTGCAATTATGTCACCCCGAACGAGACCGAGTTCGAGGCCGAAAGGATCACCGGGATCCGAGTCACAGACCTGACCAGCACGACCTATGCGGCGGCGAATCATGTGCCGTAAAATGGGCCTCGATATTTTGCATTCCGCCATCGTGACCAATGTCGTCGCCGCGTTTGGCCACATGTTCCGAAAGTGCAAACGCGCGGAAGCGATGGTTCCGTCGCGATCCGGAAGCCGACGAAACGCCGTCCTAACGGGTCTGAATTTTTGTCTGAATCGCGTTCACTTGTTCTTCCAGCATCTCGAACACCGCAGACATGCTCAGAGAAATCGGGCGCCGCGAACTGAAGGCGAGGACAAGTCGGCGCGTGATTGGCGGATTGAAACGGACTGCATTGACCCGGCCAGCCGCAACATCAGAATGGACCATGCCATAAGGCACGATGGTGCAGTATAGCCCTCTGCGCATCATGTCCTGCACGATCTGCACGCTGTCCAGTTTCAGAGCGTAACTTGGTGTTACATTTGCGGCTTCGCACCACGGCTGCATCACGCGTTCGAAACCTTGGCTAATGATAATTTTGTAATTGTTCAGCTCTTCCAGCGTCACCGATGCCAGTCCGTCCTGTACTCGGGCAGGAACCCCGACCAGCACCATGTCCTCATCGGCAAGGTCACGACGTTCAACAGCGTAGCTTTCGCGCGGATCGGTCAGGACCGCGACATCAATCCGGCCAAGTTCCAGCCCGTCAACAAGGAATACGCTCAGTGCCTCGATGATGTGCAAGGTCACTTTCGGAAACCTGATCTCGCAGGCCTCGATCAAGTGAATCGTGATCAGGTGAGCAATGGACGGAGGCAGGCCGACAACGACGAGCCCGCTTGGCTCGTCGGCAAGGTTTGCCACCTCCAGCCGCATGTTCTCGATCGACCTGACAAGCGCTTCTGCCAGCCCGCGAAACCTCTCGCCCGCTTCAGTGACGTGCACGCCCCGTGCGGTCCGGAACAACAGTTCGACACCGAACTCTTCTTCCAAAGCCTTAATCTGCCGGCTTAGCGCAGGCTGCGCGATGTGTAACTGGCTTGCAGCGCGCCCGAAGCTGCCCGCTGCGGCAACGCCCAGAAAATAGCGGAGTTGACGAAGTTCCATTTTCCCCCTTCAGTCGCCATCACCGGCTCAGAGCAATCCACAAGTCTGCCCGGGCCAGCCGCAGGCCTGTCTGTGCCTTGGAGATTGCGGACCTACTTTGAGCCCTGTGCTGTCTTTCGCGAGGGCTACTCAGTCACCTTCGAGCTCGACAAGTATGCCGAACATATCGGACGGGTGCAGGAACGCAATCCGCTTGCCGTACACGTTGACACTCGGCGGCGCTAGGAGTCGGACTTCTGCCTCGTTATATTCGGCTATTTCGCTGTCAAGATCATCCGTTGCAAGCGAAAGGTGATGCAGCCCGCCCCGCGGGTTGCGCACTAGAAACGCCGCGACTGGGCTGTCGTCCGTCAGAGGAGAGAGCAGTTCGACTCGTGCGTTCCCCAGATCGAACTGCACCATTCGAACCCCCTGCAAGTTGTTCACCAGCACCGGGCCGGGCGACACCCCTAGCCGCGCTGCAAAATGGCTGATGGCTGCTTCTAAATCAGGCACGGCAATCCCGATATGCGACAGCCCACTCTGCATCAGGCAGCCCCGTCTTCGAGGTCGCTCGCCCAGACTGACCCCGCGTTCCGGCGCAGGTTCTCCACTATTTCCTCGGTGTGCTGTCCGAGAGTGGGCGGAGCGCGACGAATGGTAGGTGGCGTCATGCTCATCGTAAAGGCTGGAGCAATGTTGCGGATCATTCCGGCCAGTGGATGCTCTAACTCTGCGATCATGCCCAACGCCTCCGTCTGTTCCTCAGCCAAGGCCGTCTGGACGGTATTTACCGGACCGCAAGGTACGTCGATCTTGCGCAGGGCGTCGACCCAATCATCCACACTACGCTGCGCTACGACCGACGCGATAGCGCCATCCACTAGAGAACGGTTTACAACCCGCGCCGAATTCGTAGCCATCCGGTCATCAGCAGACCATTCCGGGTGGCCAGCCAGGTTCGCAAACCGTGCGAACTGGTTGTCATTGCCGACTGCAAGCGCCAGTTCCCCGTCAGCCGCAGTGAAGGTGCGATAGGGCACGATATTGGGGTGGCCATTCCCGAACCGCCCCGATGGCTTACCCGACACCATCGCATTGGCCGCCACGTTGCACAGAAGCGAGATGCCAGTCTGGTACAGGGACACGGACACGCTCTGCCCAAGCCCCGTAGCACGGCGCGCATTCAGCGCCCCAAGGATCGAGATGGCGGCATAAAGTCCCGTGGTGATGTCCACAATTGCCACCCCATGCTTGACGGGTCCCTGATCGACCGGACCGGTGATGCTCATCAGCCCGCTTTCTGCCTGCAAGATGAAGTCATAGCCCGGCAGATGAGCTTTGGGGCCCTTCTGGCCATATCCCGTGATCGAACACCGCACGACTTGCGGAGCCTTCTCACGCAGCCACGCATCGCCCAGTCCCCATTTATCCAAGGTTCCGAGCTTGTAGTTCTCGACAAGAACATCACATTCCATGATCAGACTCGCGAGTGTCGCGCGTCCCGCGTCCGTGGACAGGTCAAGCACAATCCCGCGCTTGTTGCGATTCACACCGAGATAATAGGCCGACTCACCCCCGGCATTGGGCGGGCCCCAAGCCCGGGTATCGTCACCTGACGGTGGCTCTACCTTCACGACATCGGCCCCCATGTCGCCAAGGATCATCGTGCAAAGCGGCCCGGCAAGGACACGTGTTAGGTCAAGGACCCGGAGACCCGAAAGCGCTGTCACTGTTTTACTCCGCTGAAAGAATTGACCATTTCCATAATCGAAGTTCCCGGAACCGGGACACGGCGCAGGTCCGGCGAGATGGCAATGTCCCAGCCGATTCCCTCTATTGCGCGTTCAGCGTCCATGTCGTCAAATGAGCCACAAGAACGGGCCGTGCATCGTGAAACTCGAACACCGCACGTGTAGTGACAAGCACTGCCGGTCCTGCCCCTAATCCGTAACGCCCGCGATACGGCCCATGACCCGGACTGGTCACAAAATCGACCCGCTTGACGAACCGCTTAGGATCATGCGGCATCAGTATCATCACGCGACGGGCGAGCAGCGCGATGTCATGTGCCCCGCCCGATCCGGGCAGCCTCAATCTGGGTGAGTCATAGGGGCCAATCACGGTGCTGTTGAGGTTGCCGAGTTCATCGACCTCCGCCGCCGACAGGATACCAAGATCGATCCCACCCCGCTGCAGCAGCGCAAAGACGCCCAGCATATCGGTGATCATTTTCGCACCTTTGGCGACCGCCGGTGACCCGGTGGACAGCGGCATTTCCGCTGGATCGGCGCCGACCACGCCCGATTCGAAGATCATCGTCATATCGTCATTGCCCGTCCGGCGTGCGAGCATCGCGGCCTGACAGGGTGTGCCGATGCCGACAAATACAGTTTCGCCTTGTTCGATCCGACCCGCACCAAGCCATGCGAGGCGCCATCCGGAGTCGAGATCAGCCTCACCCATGCGATTTCAGCCTATCCTTCACCTCGTGAGGCAAAGATTCTACGAACGCATCATGCGATCCAAAGGCGTGAATTGTGTCGGCTAAATACGCAGTCAGCGCCTCCGGTCTGCGCGATAGCGCTTCGAACGCGCGGTAGGCGTCGTCGTCACGGCCATAATGCCCTTCGACATAGGAGGGATAGGCCCCAAACGGCGCGACCGCGACGGCCGTCACCATGCTGGCGGCAAGAACAGTCTGCGAAGGTGCCTCAGCAATCACCTCGGCTGATACGATCCGCTCTACCGTGCATATTACCCGCCGCGCTGCCTCGGCGCCCTCGACTGTATCGCCCTTGATCCCCCATAGCTGAACATTGCCTGCCGGGTCCGCCTGCTGCGCATGGATCAGAGCCACATCGGGCCGGATCGCCGCAACTGCAGAAAGCGTCTCGCCAGTGAACGGGCATATCACTGTCGAAAGACCTGGCGCATGGGCAGGCATATCCCCATCGAGCAGGATACGCGCAGGCAAAAATGGCACCCCCAGCCGCGCGGCATGAAGGCCCAGAAGAAGCCCGAAGTTGCTCGTCTCCGCGACCGCCAGCACACCGTCCGCCACGGCCCGACGCAGCACATGGCTCAGACCGATGCCTGGGTTCCCATACCACCCGAACATTACGCGCGACACGCAACCCGCCGCCACCAAAATGTCGAAAAGGATATCCGCCCCGGTGCGGCACAAACTGAGGTCGCGCAGACCCTGCCGGACGACCTCACGCCCCAACGCAAAGGGCACCCCCTGACCGAAGCCGCCGACAAAAACAAGATCCCCGTTCTTGACGTTCATGGTGACGGCATCGGCCAGCGACAGCAGCTTGTCAGGACCGGACACGGCCGATCCTAGGCGCGCGGCGATTGGTTACGGTCATGCGCCAGGTCATCGAGGTAGGTGTTCAGTGCCACCTTGTTCTGCTCGCGGAATTTCATGAATTGCGGTTTGCGTTTATCAAGGAATGCCTGCATCCCTTCGAGGCTTTCCTCAGTGCCCCAAATGTTGGCGAGAAGCTCCATCCCCTGCTGCCAAGATGCATAAAGCTCGTCGGATTCGCTGTTAAGTGATTTTTTGGTCGCCCGCAGGGTCTGGCCGCTATGGCCCTTCATCTTCTCGCACCACACAAGTGTCTCAGTCAAAAGCTGGTCCTTTGCCACGACCTTGTTGATAAGTCCGACCTGGACTGCTTCTGCGGCCGTAAATGTGCGGGCGAGGAAGATCATCTCGCGTGCCAGCCGTTCACCGAGGATTCGAGGAAGGTATTGTGTCGCACCGACCGTGGGACAAGCCCCGACCTTGGCACCTGTTTGCCCGAACACCGCATTCTCCGAGGCGATCACAAGATCGCACCATAGAGCAAGCTCGTGCCCCCCACCCATACACCACCCGTTGACCATCGCGATCACCGGGATCGGCAGGCCCCGGATTGTCATGGCCAGGCCAAGCATCCGGTCGTTCCACATATGCGCATTGGCGCGGTTCAGCTTCATCATTGCCGTGAAATCGCCACCGGCCGAAAAGGCATCCGGTCCGATCCCAGTCACGACTGCGCAGACAATTGTCGGGTCCTCGCGGGTCGACGAGAATGCATGGATCATTTCATCCAGCGTCTGCTCGCGGAATGCGTTGCGGAATCGTGGTCGATTGATCGTCACCCAGGCGACATTGTCCTTAACCTCGAAAAGGATGTCTTTGTATTCGCCGGGAGCAGCGGCAGTCAAGTTTGGAGCAATGGAAGACATTCTCTTTGACCTCATTAAATGATAGTATATTTCGAATGGCTACCCACTGAAACGCGCGCAAATGCACGGAATTCCAATGGACGCCGACACGTCTATTTCTGTATCCCCCAGCGCCCCACAGTCCGCTAGGACCTTTTTTGTAATTGGACTAATGCCGCCGAGGTATCGCAGAAGACGCGGCTTCACACGCGCTCCAGGATCAGGGCGATCCCTTGCCCGACTCCGACACACATAGTGCAAAGCGCGTATTGGCCGCCGCTTCTGTGCAGCTGCCACATCGCTGTGGCGACGATACGCGTCCCGCTCATACCAAGCGGGTGGCCCATCGCAATGGCTCCGCCGTTGGGGTTCACGTGTGCCGCATCATCCGGCACGCCAAGCGCGCGCAGCACCGCCAGCGCCTGAGCGGCGAAGGCCTCGTTCAACTCAATGACATCCATTTGATCGATACGTAGCCCCGCGCGCGCCAACACCTTCCAGACCGCCGGTACCGGGCCCACACCCATCAAACGGGGTGCTACGCCCGCCGCCGCTGCCGCGACTACCCGCGCCATCGGTACAAGGCCGTGGCGATTTGCGGCTTCCGCGCTGGCGACGATTAATGCCGCAGCCCCATCGTTTACGCCCGAGGCGTTGCCCGCCGTGACACTGAGGTCTCGTCCGTTGATCCCGGACAGCGCCGCCAACTGGGCTTGCGCTATGCCTGGTCTCGGATGTTCGTCCGTGTCGAACATCCGCATCGTGCCGTCACGCACGCGCAGTTCCACGGGCACGATTTCCCGCTCAAACAGCCTCGCATGCTGCGCGGCGGCCCACCTGATCTGGCTACGAGCCGCGAACGCATCCTGATCGGCGCGATCGATCTGGTAGTCTAAGGCCACGTTATCCGCCGTTTGTGGCATCGAATCCGTACCGTACAGCGCATGTATCCGCTGATTTACGAACCTCCAGCCGATCGTTGTGTCGTGGATCTCGGCCCCCCGGCCGAACGCTCGGTCCGCCTTCGGCATGACGAATGGCGCGCGGGTCATGCTCTCCACGCCGCCTGCGATCATCAAATCGCAATCACCTGCCCTGATGCTGCGTGCCGCCAACGAAACGGCATCCAGACCCGACCCGCATAGTCGGTTGACCGTCGTTCCCGGTACATCGATCGGGAGCCCCGCCAACAGAGCCGCCATCCTCGCGACGTTGCGGTTGTCCTCGCCCGCCTGGTTCGCACAGCCCAGAATAACGTCGTCAAGCATCGACCAGTCGACTCCTGGGTTACGCGCCATCAGTGCCGCTATCGGCAGTGCTGCAAGGTCATCTGCGCGGATCCCCGACAGAGCCCCCGCATAGCGCCCGATGGGTGTCCTGACGGCGTCACAAATGTAAGCGTCCGTCATGCGTCCCTGCCTCTCCCATTAAAGAATCTCACTGGCTGTCTCGCGACACCGGCATCGATATGTTCGATCATGTTAAGCGATGCTCTGATCGGGCACCTCAAACCGTTTTGGCATTCTAGCCATGACCAATCGGCTACAGTCCGGATCTCGCGAGCTTCTGAATCGATAGATTCCCGCCTGCACTTCATCGAAGGTCGAGCTGGTCAACGCACTGGCGGTCAGGCCGGTAGTCTCGATCCCATTCAGTGGAAAGATTTGGGCATCCGAACCGGATCGCTTCATCTTCGTTCTGATCAATCAGTTGCCGGAACCAAACAGTTATATCGAGATGGTGCGACCCGATCGGGCCGATTCTTCCATCGCGAGGGTGGTCAGCAAGTTCAGACGCGCCTCCTGCGCTGTTGCATGGGGTGCCGAGCGGCCCGTTACAAGTCGGTCAAGCCAAGAGCGCGTCTCGTTCGCCAGTGGGCCCCAAAATTCGCCAAGCGCCCAGTCACCGGCAGTGTTTGAGCCGAGGAAAGCCATATTCACGCTGTGGTCGGGCACGTAAGCGTGCGGGATCCCGATGTCGGAGTAGATGAGGTGATCGAGATGATCGTCATCCACGATCATGGTTCCGTCCCGGCCCAAGAGTTCAACGCGGTCCGATTGTCCAAGTGTCGGGTATCGCATTGGCAACGCGTAGCTAACGCCGAAGTTAATGACAGCACCGTTCGACATGGTGACGATCGCCCAAGTCACATCGTCGGCGCCAAAGCCCGCGTCGCGAAAGATGCCCTTGCTACCGCGCGCTACGACCTCGACCGGGTGCGCGTCGGCAAGAAACCAGTGCATCAGGTCAACGTAATAGGTCAGCACGTCCACGACAGGGGTCGCGTGGGGATCGCGCTTGAGGATCGAGAAGGCCTGGGCCCGCGAGTTGTAGACACGAGCCAACCCTCCGGTGATCGGGCCAAGCCGACCGTGGATGAGTTGTTCCTTCGACCGCAGGAAACATTCCTTGAATCGCCGACTGTATCCGACACGAAGATCACCGCCACGGGCTTCGAGGACCGAGATGATACGGTCCGCATCCTCGATTGTCATGGCAATCGGCTTTTCAACAAGGACGGGTTTTCCGGCCTCCAGCGCTGCGATCACTGGTGCAACATGCGCGAATTCCGGCGTCGAGACAAAAACGGCGTCGACTTCGGGATGAGCGATCAGTTTTTCGGCATCGGTAGAGACGAGATGAGCACCGACCCTGTCACCCAGGGCCTGAGCCTTGGCAGGATCTATATCGCTCACGGCAAGAAACCGGACTGCCGGATGGCGGCTGGCCATCTCGGCGCGGAGCGTTCCGATGCGTCCCGATCCGATCACAGCGATACCGAGTTGTTTCATAGGGATACTTTCAATGACGTAGACCGCAGGTGCAGGATAGCCCTTTGAGAAAGGGCTCTCCAATTGCGGTGCGGATGTTGCCGGTAAGGATTGCCCGTCGCTCGGACTGGGTGATCAGCGGGCTGTCGAGGGCTGCGACGGGATCTGACGCGGACATGTCGGCTGGATAGTCGCTGCCAAGCAGGACCTGAGTGGAACCGACTTGGTCAATTAGGGCGCGCAACGCGAGGTCGCTATGGGTCAACGAGTCGAAATATAAGGTCGAAAGATAGTCGGATGGTAGCTTTTTAATCTGTGCGCTCGCCTCGGCGCGCACGCGGGAGCCGTGATCCCAGCGGCCTACTGCAAAGCAGCTGTAGCCGCCGCCATGCGCAAAACATGACCGCAAGCGTGGCAGCCGCTCCAAAACACCGCCGAAGATGAGTGCTGCGATCGTTGCTGTGGTTTCGAGCGGATTGCCGATAAGATTGCGCAGGTGGTAGTTCGGCATCCATCCATCCGCGCGGCCGCGTGCGGGATGGAAGAATACAAAAGCGCCCAGATCGCTCGCCGCCTCCAGCACGGGGAAAAGGGCCGGGCTATCCCAATCCTGACCGTTTATATTGGTTCCGACCATAACCCCCGGTAAGCCGAGTGTACCCATGCAGCGCTCAAGTTCGCGCACGGCGGCCTTGGGGTTCTGGAGCGGCAGATAGCCCAATCCGATAAACCGGTTCGGCTTGCGCGCAATGAATGTGAGCAGGGCGTCATTGGCCGCGCGGGCAAAATCAGGGGCGGTGGTCGGATCGGCGGGATACCAGTGCATCGTCGGGCTGAGCGAGACGACTTGCACATCGACGCCGATCGCAGTCATCGTATTAGCGCGCGCATCCGCTGTTTCCAGCGGCAGCTTCCATGGCAGGTCCATCTTCTGTCCGCCCGCCGCCGAGTAAACCCCGCCGCGAGTTGTCTTGCCGAAGGTGATGCCGTGCCATGGTTCGTCTCTGAATGCGGCAGCCAATATTTCATCAGGCACGAAATGGGCGTGCATGTCGACGACGGGGTATGGACCTTGGTCGTTTGGCTTAGTGGTCATGGTCATTCCGCTTCACTCCCGGTGACAGCCCGGGCAGATCGCATCGCTTTGGCGCTGTCCAGGTTGTCGGACGCGCGCATTTTGCGCTTCATCTGCCGGTGACGGTAAACGCCAAAGGCCAGGATCGCGACCGTCACCAGAAGGATCGTCGCCGTGATCGGACGGGATACAAAAGTCAGCGGGTCGCCATTGGACAGGTTGAGGCCGAGGCGCAGGCTGCGTTCGACCTCGCCTCCCAGCACACAGGCGAGAGCGGCGGCGGCCGTCGAGTAGCCGTAGCGGAGCATAAGATATCCGATCCCGCCCGCGATCAACATCACGGCCACGTCGATGATGCGAGTATTGAGCGAGAACACCCCGAGGATGACTGTCGCGAGCGACAGGATCAGAACGGCTGAGCGATTGATGGACACGGCTCTGAGCATGACCGAGGACATGAACCACCCTGTGGCGGCGAGGATCACGGTGGCCGCCAGCATTCCCGCAATTGCGGCGTAGAGCAGATCAGGTGACTTGCTCACCATCAGGGGGCCAGGGACGAAGCCCTGAACAGTCAGCGCGCTAAGAAGGAGGACCATCGAGCTTGACCCCGGTACGCCAAGGCCAAGGGTGGGGATCAATTCGCCGGAGTTCGACGCGTTCTGTGCGGCCTCGTTCGCCGCGATCCCCTCGACCGACCCTTTGCCAAATTGCTCGGGCGTCCTGGAAAGAAGCTGTGCCGCCTGATATGAGATCAGCGCGGCAGGGGTGGCGCCGGCTCCGGGGATGGCGCCAACGAAGGTGCCGACGACCGTGCCTGTCATGGCCGCGGGGACCATCCCGCGAATCTCGCTGCGCGTCGGAAATTTCTGGTCGCCAAGGTCAGCGCCGTCGGGGACCGACCAGTTGAAGGATTGGCGGAAGGACCGGAAAATCTCGCTCACCGCCAGAAGTCCGATCAGGACCGCGGTCAGGTTCACGCCGCTGCGCAGGATGCGTTGATCAAATGTGAACCGTGTCGTTAGGTTGACTGGGTCCAGACCGATCATCGCGATGGCAAAACCGAAGCCGGCGGCCATGAGCCCTTTAAGCATGTTGTCACCCGTGAGGCTGACGATCGCAAGGATGCCTAAAAGGTAGAGCGCGAAGAGCTCCGGGTAGAGAAATTTGTAGGCCATGTCCATCAGCGGCACAATGAGGACAACAAAGAACAGGATGCTGACAGTCTGTCCGCTCAGCGCCGAAATGAAGGACGCTCCAAGGGCGAGGCCGCTTTTGCCCTGTTTATGCAGCGTGTGCCCGTCGATAACTGTCAGAACTGCCGATGGTGTCCCCGGTATCCCCAGCAGGATCGCCGGGATGCTGTTGCCGAATCCGACGCCGACACTGATCGAAAGGAGAAATGCGACGGCGTGGTGCGGCTCCATCACGAAGGTGAAAGGGAGAAACATGCCATAGAGCAGGGTCGTGCCCATTCCCGGCATCGCACCGCCGATCACGCCCACGAGCGTTCCGATCAAGACATAGCTCCATAGCCAAGGATCGCCGAGCTGTCCCAGCCCACCGACGAGCGATCCAAAGATTTCCATGCAGTAACCCCAGTCAGTTAATGATCAGGCCGAGTTCGCGGAAGATTGGCGCGAGTGGGCCTACGGGAATGCGGACATTGAGCAACTGGCTGAAGAGCAGGTAGGTCGACAGGGTCCAGACAAGCGGCACAGCAGCAGTGTAGAGCCAGCGCCGTTCGCCCATTGCGATGAACGCCAGCGCAACGAACGGTGGTGTGGCAATCAGGTATCCAAGTGGCATCAGCACTGAGGCATAGACTGCGGAGATCACCATGATGAATAGGAAGCGCCCGGCAGAGGCAGGGTGATCCGGGTTGTCGTCAGTCCCTTCCTCGGGGACCAGAAAGAGTCCTTCGGCATTCATCCGACGCAGCCGCCGCGCCGACAGCACGAGGCCGCCGACGAAGAGGAGCGCACCGATCGCGTAAGGAAAAGCGCGGGGGCCGATCACATCACGTGCAATTCCCGTCCGGATCGAGCCGGTCATCACCAGGATGGCCAGCCCGAGACAGGCGACTGCGACCGAAATCAAGAGATCGCGACGTGAGTCCATTATCGTCCCCCGCCGATCCTTATTGGTCGGCCCAGTAAACGCCAAGGTCGCGCATGACCGGCAGCGATTCGTCATAGGCCCGTTCTGCCAAGGCAATTGTTGCTGTCGCGTCGAGGATCGTGTTCTGCAAACCGGGCACCTGAAGGCGTAAGGCCTGATAATCGGGCTGAGCGGCAGCTTTGGCAAAGAGCTGCTCCAGCCAAAGCCGATTTTCATCCGGGGTCTCGGGCGGGACAGCGATCCCGCGTGTTTGATTCCACGGGTCACCCGTGATTCCGAAGCTGGCCGAATTTGGAACATTCTCCCACGGAGTGGGAGACACGCCATCACCGCTCATCATCAGCACGTCTACCTTACCACCTTGGAAGTGCGGCAAGATCAGATCGGGCGGGGACAGCGTCACGTCACCCTCGCCTGCAGCCACGGTCAAGGCGCGCGCGCCGCCGCCGCCGCCAATGATTTCGTTCACGGTGATGTCAAACTGGCGAAGATACCATTGCATCGCGGCATCCTGCGCGCCGCCCGGGCCGCCAGAGATATAGCGGACCTCGCCGGGGTTTTCCTTAGCATAGTCGATGAGGTCCTGCATCGTGTCACCCCAAGGGGCATCGGCACGCTGATGAATGAAGTAGGGCAACTGTTCCGTAGACATGACTACATTGAGATCATCAAGTCCGACCCCGAGTTCCGTCTCCATGTCGATCACGAGAAGGTCGATGACCGACCCGGGCACGGTATAAACGAACAGGACGCTTCCATCGTTGGTACGAGGGCCCTGATCAATCATCCAGCGAATGGCCTCCCAAGTACCAAAGTTTGAGAAGTCTTCTCTATGCTCAACGCGGATGGGAACCGGGGAGAACGGCTGTGCCGCCTCGACCAACTGGTTCGCATAGACGCTGTCGGCAGATCCGGGTTCGTCGATGACCATCAGCACTATCGAGTCCGACGGAAATCCATTCTGCGTCCGTGGCAGAACATCCTGTGCCACCGCCGGCACAGCAGCAAGAATTGACGTAAATACCAGACCAGTTACGAGCGTTTTGCGCATTGGATCCTCCCAATAAACCTTGTCATTCTGCGCCGCCGCTTGCGGCGTCGGCAACGGAGGCCGCCAGTGTATGTGCCGCCCCACGCATGACTTTATGGCCGGCACCGGATTTCACGTAAGGCTGTCTCGTGATCCCGATCATACCTCAACGGCATGAGTCCTGTTTTGCGAACGGAGGCAATATCGATCACAATCCGTCATCGCTACCTGACTGCAGCTTCAACCGAGCCAAACACCCGCTTGGCGCACTTTCTGAGAGGCCGCCCACATAGCGCATCCGTTCGAGAACCGGCTCAGTCCCGCATGAAATTTGGGGGCACTTAGCGCCGTGGAGTCGTCGGTGTTGCGGCCTTGGGCGGAGTGAACGCGGACAGTCAGTTGGGGTGGCCACACAAGCACCCGGATTGCCAGAGGCTGATCAACAATAGTTGCGCGGCCATGCTGTGGTCTAATGTCCGCACAGACCGACCAGCTCGATCAGCGGTCGGCCTCCTGTTGCGCGATGATCGAGGGTGGGGCCTATCTCCTGCTGCAGTCAATTCGTTGTCATGACATTGCTGGGGAGCGGTTTCAAACGGAACATCCTGACGAACTCGCGATTACGGCAGTCTGATGACGCAATAGTGCTGCCTGCAATCCACTGGAGGAACCCACTTGGCCCAAAATATATCATCAAAACAATCCGACAAAGACCAACCTCGGGATGAGGATGCCAAGTTCTCAGAGAAAGACAGTGGCTCAAAGTCGTCTGGCAGCTCAAACTCAACCAGCGGCTCGAAGTCGCCGGGTGGTTCGAGCGAGGTGTCCAGGTCTTCTGGCGGCAGTTCAAGCTCGAAGTCAAAGTAACCGACCAGGCAGCGCGCGTTGAGGCGGCGTTTAAGTCCAGCTTGGTGCGCGGAAGTTGGTCAGCTTGATGTTTTGACGACAGGGGAATTGTTGGACTGAGACTGCCTCGGCGTTCGTAAAGGGCGCCGAGGTTTGATGTTTGCATACCTGACGCCGGACTGACCGCTGGAGAGTCGAGATTTCGCGAGCAAGGGGCAAGACCGTACCCGTGGTCGAGGCGGCAATAGCTGCGCTGACGCCGCGCCGATTGTGATCGGCGCCCCCAATCGCCAGTTCAAGCTCACCCAGCCGGCCGCAACAAATCACACCGTCGTTACAGAGATTCCGGAACAGCGGTAGCGCCTGCTTGGTTGTGACCAAGACGGCGCAGACCGTCATCAACTGACTGTAAAGGAAAGTCACATGACAAATCTTCACAGACTTACCATGACTACTGCCCTTGTCCTTGGTCTTGGTGCTGCCCCAGCATTCGCTGACTGCCATGGGGACTGGGATACAAATCAGGACGCGATGCTCGATCCGTCAGAGTTCAACACGGCCTACGGTCAGCACGGCTGGTTTGGCGAAGCTGACGCGGATGAGGACGGCTTCCTGTCGGAAGATGAGTTCAATTCGGCGTTTTTTCGGACTTATGATGCCGATCAGGATGGCCGAGTTACGCAGGAAGAGCACCAAGGCCGCTTCTCCCCCTCTAACTATTACCCCGGATGGCAAGAGGGCTCCGATGGTGGGCTGTCACAAGACGAGTACAACGCGAGCTTTCGGGACGGCGGCTCTTTTGCCATATGGGATACCGACAGCGATGGCATGCTGACGCAGGACGAGTTCAGCGTAGGGGTTTATGACACCTATGACGCTGATACGAGTGGTAACCTCGAAGAGTCAGAGGCGCTCGCTTCGTGTGCCGACTTTGGCGAAGAAGGTTTCTGGAACTTCTGAACCAGCCGAACCGCATGAGTGCCATTCACGATTTGCCGTTGTCCCCGCATCACTGCGGGGACAACTCGCTCCACGAGAAGCGAAGCGGGAGAAGCGATGGGGTAGGGGCCTCAACTCCCGTGCTGGTGAAGCGAGCGTGCGCATTCCAAACGGCCTAAAGTCTAAAATATTTTGATTGAAAGCGCCTCTTCGTGGGGGGACGCCACTATTTCTGAGTAATCCACGCGCATGTGCCCATCGATTCCATGAACATGTGGCCACGGATTCCACGATGATGTGGCCACCGATTCCACGGCATGTGGCCACCCTGTTGAGATAGACCTGCGAGGCGAT
>Ga0105050_10004454_pt1 | contig 18660 bp, 17 predicted proteins | sample FRY01_FD_78088 | JGI IMG/M metagenome (GOLD analysis project Ga0105050, IMG submission 78088) | Freshwater microbial communities from Lake Fryxell liftoff mats and glacier meltwater in Antarctica - FRY-01 | ecosystem: Environmental > Aquatic > Freshwater > Ice > Glacier meltwater ... | reverse complement strand
TTGGACTCCCATTGGACGCAGGAGTAGATGCCTCAAAAAATCCCCCATTCTGAACAGATGCCACTAAAATCCGAGAAGAACCTATAAATAGGGGCGGCCATGATTGGCCAGGTAGTCTTGGGACCGAACGATTGATCCAGAAGCGGAGTTTAAGCCAAGCATCGGGGATGAACAGAGGATGAAAGCAATTTGGCTTCTGATCCCATCGAGGGTCGCACCGATATCCGGTTGCCCCCCCGAAGACCCAGCGGCTTGGCTTGGGAGGCGTTTCCGCACCCCAGTTCTTAAACCCATGCGACCCACGGGAATCGCATCGCGAGCTTGGATTTTGACATCAAACTCGATACAACGAGCGTTCGACCGAGGAGCAAGCAGCGATTCTCCGTCCGGTCAATCGCACCATGGAATACCGCTCTGCGAAGTTCAAAACGGGGCTGGCGGTTGGAGTCACTGGAGAGAATACGTGGCAAGAAAAGCCGTTGAGGTGGGATCAAAAATCGAGCGGCAATCGCGACCACGACAGATCAGCTTAGGGGCGATGCTGGTGGTGATGTTGATCTTTACGCTGATGTCAGTCGCACTTTACTACGCCAGTCGCGTGGAAGCGATCCAAAGCGAAATCACAATGTTTTTTGGAATCCAGCCGCCTTCAAATGGTAAAGCCAGCAGGCAATCGCATTTGATCTTCCTGCTATTTACCTATGCATCTCCGTTGTTGATGGCTGCCGTATTATCGACAGCGTATGGAGTCATGAATCGGCGACGATGAGCCTGCAATACCCAAGCAACTTTTCCTTCAGCCTTGCAGATTCAAGCCTGACTGACGAACCACTTGCGAAGTTCCAAGGTGTGGGGCAGACAGGGGTGACGGAGTAAAGAAAAAAGTCGGCGTTTGAGCCGCTAAGGTGGTCTCTAAGACGATTCGCCATGTTTCCGCTTCGGTTTGCAGTACCAAACCGATCTCTTCGATCATTGTCACGTCGCGCATCATTTCCGCGTCGGTGAGATGCTTGCTGAGGAAAACATATAGATCCGAAACGGCAAGGGCGACGGGTAGATCGCTTCGTCCGACCCCCGAAAGCAGTTCGGTTAAAATGTCTCGCAAGTGCAACGTCTGTTCGTCGCATCCCATCTCTGGCTTACTTGCCCTCCAGCGAACCGAGATTGCATCGCACAAGCCAACGGCACGTTCAATCAGCATCAGCCTCAGCTTTGCCGGTGATGCGGTACGAATGGTGTTTTCGAGGTAACGCAGTGCAGTCGAATCGTTACCCGAAGTAGGAGCATCGTACGCGAACATAAATTTGCTTTACCTTGACGACGGGGAATTCGAAACGGGTGGCCTAGCTTCAGGCCGCCTTAAGACGTTTGATTTCCGAAGAACCGAATTTGTGAAATCGCACTCTGGTTATTTTGCAACTTGGAGATCGCAAGTTCGGCCGCTTGATACTGTGCCAAAAGACGATCTCGTTCTTTATTCAATCGGACTTGCATCGCATCCGCTTGGCGATTGTTTCGCTCGACACGAAGGCCAAGTGATTCGGTGCGGCTGATCAGCAAGCTGCTTTTAGGTCCCGCAATTCGGTCGGCAACTGTTTTTAGTCTGGCGACCAAACCGGTTGATTCCTTGGTGAAGAAATCCGCGACCGCTTCGCTATTGGTTGTTAATTTGTCGTTCAGCTTTGACTCGCTGAGTTCCAGCTTTCCGCCTTCGGCAAAACTGAGGCCGAGTTCACCAATGCCGCGAATCGAGCCAGCGCCGACGACAGAACCAGAGAGGAGTCGCGTGTAGGAAGTTTCGATTCTCAGCGCCTCGGACGAGCCGAACAACAAACCAACCGAAGACGAATCAGTGCTGAAGAAGGTAAGCGCATCGAGTTTTTCAACAAGCTTGTTGTACTGGGCAACGAATGCTTTCACGTTCGTAACCGCAGTGGCCGTATCACGATTGACTCCAACGTTCACAAACTCACTCGTGACTTCTTTGGCGGTTAACGAGACGCCTGGAGCGACCTCTTCAAACACACCATCGATCGAACTTAACCTTTGCTTTGATCCGTTCGCTTGCTCAACTTCTAAGATGGCATCTTTGCCGACGGCCGTGGTTGAGGCACCAAGGGTGAAGCCCGTGCTTGAGATCGTAAATCTGCCGACGTCACCGCCACGAGCACTCTTGAAGGCGATGCTTTTGGATCCGTCTTGCGCAACCGCGATCGTGGCACTGGCGAATTTACCGGTGTCGTTGATTCGTTTGACGATGTCGTCAAGAGAGTCCGTTGCACTGACCTTGATCACATCCGCTTGGCGTGACTCAATGGTTTTGATAATTGAGCTGCCGACGGTGGTTGTCGTCGACTCGATATTCAAACCCAGTTCCGCGGCGGAGGTATCTCCCCCTGTGTCGCTGACCCTGAGTTGTTTTGAACCACCGCTGGTATCGACAAGGGATATGCCGTCTCCCGTTGCGTTAATTGAAGCGGTGACGGAGATCCCAGTCACGTTGATTCGTCGGATCAATTCACCGACCGTGATGTCGTCTGAGTCGGTGACATCGACGCCAAAAATTTGATCTTTGGAATTACGAATCACGATCGTTCCAGCGTCGATTCCACGGCCTTGGCGAAGTTCGGACAACTTCGTATCCGAGTCGATGAACTGTCGTTGAAGGTCTGTGCCCTCGATCACTCTCGATGTCGATGTCTGTGCAATTCCCAACTTCGATGCTGTTGAATCGCTGGACGTTATCGAAAATGCATTCGACGAACCACCGGAAAGGTCACGGATGCGAAAGCCACTTCCTGCATCATTTAGTTTTGCGTCGACGTTTAACCCACTGTCATTGATCAACCGAACGATATCTTGAGTCGTTGTTGCGGATGACACATTGACCGCATGCGTTGTTCCATCGGTGGTCGTGATGTTGATGGAGGTCAGTGTCCCCAGTCCGCTTCCACCGCCTAGCTTTGAAAGCGGCACTCCTTGAAGACCGGTCGGTTGGGTGTCAGTGATGTCACCGTAGATGTCCGTACCGGTCGCGTTGGACGATGCGACATCAATGTTACGAAGACCGAGATCCGCGGCCGTCTCGCCTTCGCCGACTTCATCAACCCTCAGGTTCCCGGTCGTCGCGCCACTGAGATCGGTCAATTTGATGGAATCACCGACCGTGGTTGCGCGAACACGAACGCCGGAAGCATTATTAATCGTATTGAGAACGTCCTCAATATTTTCAGCTTTAGAGAGGTCGATGTCTTGCGTTTTCCCCGAGCGGTCCGTGATTCGAATCGCTCCGCGCTGGACACCGAGACCTTGGTTGAGCGAGTCGAGCGAAACGCTTGAGCCAACTGACCCGCCGGCCCGGATGAGGATTTCGCCGGTGAAGCCAAGTGCCTTTGTCGAGTCGCTGGCGAGTCCACGTGATTGGACGCTGTGGGTTGCTGCGATTTGAACAGCTCGCGTCTTGATCGTTCCAATTTCGGCATCTGCCGATGCGGTTACGGAGATCGCGGCTTCATTGCTGCTTTTTCCGGCGCGAGCTTGATACTGAGTCGCCGAATTAAGTTTGTTACCTGCAAATTCAACCCCGATGACAAGCGCCGTCAATTCAGCGATCGCAGTTTGCTGTTTGGTTAAATCGCTTGTTCGCGAAACCAATCGATCGCGAGACCGGGCGCTGATGGCGATCAATTGATTAACCGTGCCGACAATGTCGGTTCCGGTAATCAGTCCGATCGAGCTTTGAAGGCGACCCATGAGCGAAAACTGTTTTTGAGGGAGGCAAAAACGAATTGCAAGACTTCTTAGGTGAAGTCGGCAGAAAGCGGGGTATGAGTTGAGGCGGGTTATGGATGTAGCAAAAAACAGCAGCCCGAACGGTTGTTCGGGCCGCTGCGATATTTCAAACCGCCAAGGTTTGGGTAAACGATTGACGGATCAGGATTCCAGTGCCGATGGCTTCACTTGGCCAAGTGAAGCCATCAACCAATTGAGACGTCTTATCGAAGGAGCGACAAAACGTTTTGCGGGTTCTGGTTCGCAAGGGCGAGTACGTTCGTACCCGACTGAACCAAAATCTGTGCTCGTGTCAACTTGGCCGATTCTTGAGCGAAGTCGGCGTCGCGGATCGAGCTTTCTGCTTCTTGAAGGTTAGCAACGGTATCATTTAGCGATGATAAGTTGCTTTCCAGTGTCGTTGCCTGGAACGCACCAAGACGACCACGAAGGCTCGTGACCTGGTCGATCGCTTCGGTAACAATTTGAGCCGCGAGCGTCGGATCGTTGGAAAGTGAAGCGGATTCACCCGAGCCGAGTTGGAACAGCTTGCCAGCGACACCGCCGAGGCGAGCCGAGTTCACGCTGCCAATACCAACACGAGCTTGTTGGTTGCTAACCACTTCAGGTCCGAGTTGGAACTGGGCACCGCCACCGGCGATCGTGAACAAAGCGTTGCCGGTAAAATCGGCTTCCAAGTCAGCGGACAAGTCCAGGGTAGCAGTATTGATCGATAACTTATTGCCGACGCCGTTTGCCGTGCGACCATTGACCGTTGCCTGAATATCGGTACCGATGTCGCGTGATCCGGATCCGAAGTTACCGCCCGTTGCCTGGGTTAGGATCCGCAAATCGACAACGCTCGCCGAACCAAAAGCCGAACTGCGAAGTTCAAGGGTTGTTCCATTCGCAGTCGCGGCAACGCCCGTTGCGTCAGAAACTAAGTTGACTTGCGAAACAACTTGTTCCAATGAGGTTCCGGCGGAAACGTTAAACACTTCGGAGCCGTTCTTGCCCGCAAGTTCGAAAACAACGCTTGCGGCGACGCCGCCTAATCCAGCAGCCGTACCACCGGCTAACGTCCCGCCCGTAGCGCCGGTGCCCGCAGTGGTCGAACCACTGCCGGTCGATGTCGCGGTGAAACCAGCGAGTCCATCGATTGCCGTTTGAATCGCCGAAGCAGCCGTTGCAGCGGCAAAATCATACGAGACCTCAACCGCACCGGTGGTGCTATTCACGGCAGCGGTCGTGGCACCGCCGCTACCCGCGTTGGTGTAGCTGATCGCGACGTTTTGTCCATCGGTTCCGGTGATCGCAATCGTGGCTCCACCGGCACCTCCAGCAGCACCGCTTGTCAAGGCACCATCGGTCGCGGCGTTACCGGCGGTCGTTGAACCCGACCCGCTAACGGTTGCGGAGAATCCTGTCAATCCGTCAATCGCAGATTGAATCGAAGCGGCGGACGTTGCGGCAGCGAAGTCATAGCTGACTTCGATGGCGCCTGTGGTTCCGTCGATCGCTGCGGTCGTTGCGTTACCAGCGCCGGCGTCAAGGAAGTTAACGGCGACGTTGCCGGCTGTTCCGACGGCATCTGCGGTGACGGCGATGGTCGTTGCGGCGACAAGGTCGGCGCCGCTAGTCAATGCACTGTCGCTGACGGCGACGTTAGCGGTTGAACTGTCGGCGGCGGCGCCCGTGGCAGTGAAGTCTGTCAATCCGTCGATCGCGGACTGAATGTCGGCGGAGGTTGTTGCGGCGGCGAAGTCATAACTGACTTCGATGGCGCCGGTCGTGCCGTTGATCGCTGCGGTGGTGCCGTTGCCAACACCTGCATTAAGAAAATTGATGGCGACGTTGCCCGCAGCACCTGCGGTATCCGCGGTTACCGTGATCGTGTCGGCTCCCACAGAAACGGTTCCACTTGCGGCAACCGCAGCCGAACCGGCGGCGATCGTCAATGATGCGGAAGCAGCAACGCCAGCCGTTCCACCGACGTTCACCGAAGCGGTCGAAGCAACTGCAGGCGTGGGTACACCGAAGCCGGAGACATCAACCGAAGCTTTGGTTGCAGCAGTCGAAACGTTGATGGTTACGGCGATACTTCCCGTTACACCAAGGTTGGCTTGGTCGATTTTCAGATTTTTGATGTTTGCCGCACCGGTGCTGTTGCTGGTGATGAAGTCGAGCGACCCATCGATCAACTTGCGGCCTTGGAACGTCGTGGTCTGAGCGATTCGGTTGATCGCTTCGAGAGAGCTGTCCACTTGCAACTGATTAGCTGCGATTTCGTCCGGACTGAGTGCACCGCTGTTCGCCGCTTCAACCACAAGGCCACGGATATCATTGAGCAAGCTGCTAACCTGGCCCAGTGCGCTATCCGCGGTGCTGATGATCTGGCTGGCTCGTCGCGTGTTGCTGATTGACTTATTGATGCTGGTGATTTCGCTGCGAAGGGCTTCGCTGGCGATCAAACCTGCAGGATCGTCCGAGCCTTTGTTGATTCGAAGACCGGTGCTCAACCGCGTCAGCGCGGTTTGCAAATCTTTGTTGCTCGTCTGCAAACGGTTTTGAGCGACGAGCGAAGAAACGTTGGTATTGATACGTGTCATCTGGATTAACCCCTAGATACGTCTGTTCATGCTGGTTGGAAAAACCCAGCCAGGTCCGTTGGCCGGTCTATATATCGAAATGTCCGCCTACGTGGCGGGCGATTGACCTTGTCTCAGGTCCGCCCAGAAATGAAAGCTTTCTGTCGAACCCAGGACGGAGCGAACGGACCGACAAAATCTCGGCCTATGGCATCCCGTCGCGGTAAATATCGGTTCGTAATTAAGCCCAAGTGGTGCATTGCCGAACGAAACAGATGAAGTTTTGTCTGGGGGCCTAGCGCTGTTTGCATGATCGCTATAACCTGCAAAAATTGCCGGGAGATAAGGCATTGCGTTTGAAAAATCAGTCTTTTTGGAAGCCAAACAAGTTTGCATTGACTCTCGAAATGGTTCGATCGAGAGAGAGATGCAAACGAAAAATGCTGGCAGAAACTCAGCATGACGCAAAGTCTCTGTCAGCTTTATCGGTTGCTGACATCACAAGGATGGCAAAACTTTCGAATTAACTGTCATGACGCGTTGGACGAGGATCGCGTGCGGGACGCGGTTCCTGAGCCGGACGGATGTCACGAGTTGCTTCGGGGTCAGTCTGCGCAGCACGGCGGTTCTCCCGCTGGATGGCGTCATAGACTTCTTGGCGGTGGACCGGGATCGACTGCGGAGCTTCGATGCCCAACCGCACCTTATCACCGCGGATGTCCACGATGGTCACGACGACATCGTCGCCGATCATAATACTTTCGTCACGATGTCGCGAAAGGACCAGCATGGTACCCTCTTCGTTTCTCTTACGCGGCCTAGGGATAGTTTGGTGAGGGAGGCTTCCTTACATGCGATGGCGAAGCTGGGTCTTTGCATTCCCACGCAACCACATTGGAGGCGACTCTCGACAAGAGGTGTATCGGATGAATGACCATCCAACTCACAAGTATCCAAACAAGTTATGCTTCGACCGGTCGTGCCGATTCGCCATGCACATCCACGTCCGATCGTAACAGCGAGTCGTCGATTTCTTGACTCGCAAGCGATCAACGATTCTTTAAGCCGCGACCCGCGAGGTCGCCACAGTGGACGTCGGCAGCGCGTACTGCATGGGTTGATCGTCACCGGTCACCACTTGGCAACCCAGACGGCGATCAAGATTCATGATGATTGGAGCACGCAGGTTTGTTGTCACACGGCCGACGCTGCCCGCAATCGTGGTCAGGATGTAGGTGCGATGATCACTGCGAAGTTGCAGCGCCTGGATCGATCGATTGCTAACGTGAATTCGGTAGTCGGGCACGAATACGCGTGGGCTGATTACGGCCAAGGCGCGGTCGCCGCGAGAGGCGCTTTGTAGCCAGGCGACGGACGCATTCTCAGGATCGGGTAGCAACGCCCATTGACGCAGCGTTTCCAAGCCGATCAATCCTTGCGGAAAAAGAAACAATTCGCGTTCGTCAACGTCGAGGGAGCCGAAGCGGTCGGTTTCGATTCGCATTTTGATCATTCCAAAACCGCGTAGCGATGTTGTGCTGGTTGAGACGTCGTCGCGATAGAAAGATTGCGACCACCTTGTTATCGGCAGCACAACCGGGCGAATCGACAAAATCGTTACAAAAAGTCCAACAGTGTTAGCTGAGCCGTTTGACCGATCAACTTCAGCGAAGCCTCCAGCGAGACCTGACGTTGATTCAGCTCACTAATCACGGTCGCAAGGTCCGCATCGATTTCGGTTGACAGTTCGCTTTTCAATAAAATCACTTGATCGTCGGCGGCGGCTTGGAGGACTTGGACATTCTGTGACCAAACGCCAATTCGTCCCCGAGTTCGGTTTGCGGTGTCCAAACTCGTATCAAGCAGCGCCTGCAATCTTTCAATCTCGCGAACATCACCGTCGCGGACTGCTGTTTCAAGACGAATCAACGTGTCAATGGTCCCGCCGGCTTCCTTCGCTGCATAGTCGTCGCCATTGAAGATGGCGAACGGGCCTGATGTGAAGCCCACGGCAACCTCTTGCCCTTTATCAACGAGCCCCAGCATTTCAGCCGCATTACCGATTTCGCCCGCCCGCACCGTGATGGGATTGAATCCGGGCGGTGCGATCAATTGAATTCCATTTCCAACCGGATTTAAGCCGGGGATCACCCTCAGCGGATCTTGATTGGATGGGTGATTACGAATGAGATCCAGCACGTCATCGATGGTCTCGGCGCCATCTAGGTCGAAGTTGAGCGTTGTTCCGTCGGGGCGAGTGATCGAAAAGTCAGGTCCAAATGAATTCGGAATGATGCCACGATTATTGTCCAATTCAGTCAGCTTTGTTTCGCCCGTTGCCGTCCGTATGCCAAGCGTCGTCGCCGCATTTCCTCCGTTCTCGCCGATTGAGTATTCGACACCGCTACGCAAGGCACGAATATCGATTCCGCCGGTGGTTTTGTTAAGCTGAGCCTTCACATCGGCACCACTTCGGTTAATCGCGACTAATATGTCGGTAACCGTGGTCGCATTGGAAAGATCAACCGTGACGGAATTCCCACCCGTCTGGATTTGAAGACCACTGCTTACGTTAATCCCCACGCCATCGTTTAGTTTCGACAACAATGTCGACTCGGTCACTCGTGGCTTTAATCCGTCGGCGACAATCGGCGGGGCGTTCAATCCGAGGGGATTGAGTATCGACAAATCTTTCGCAAGGGTTTCGCCGGCCGCGTCATCAATGGCCAAAGTTCCCGGGGCTCCGTCGGCATAGGCAATGGTAATTCCGTCAGGTTGAATCGTCACCAAAAGCTGGCGGTTGTCCAGTTCGATCGCATTTAGAACGTCAACGACATCTCCCAAGCTCGACGCCGATCGTAAGTCGACCTCGACGAAATTGCCGCCATTGGAGATTCGTAGCAAGCCCGGTTCCACGCCACGCCCGCCGCGCAAGTCGAGCAAAGGCGTGCTGCGGTCCAGTCCCGGATTGAGCGATTCTCCTCGGAAGAATGTATTGGCAAGACCAAGCGTTTCCGCACCGCTGACGCCGATAGGAATCAAAGCGCCGCCGCGGACATTTGTCTTGGCGATGGCATCGGTTCCGGAAAAAACCACATCGGCTCCATCGTATTGCAGTGCGGATTTCGATTGCAAAACGCCTCCGAGCAATTGGTGGTCACGAAAAAGCGAGTTTCCCGCGGCAACGGCGGCTTCAAGTGACTGGCGCACGGTGAGCGCATAAGCGGCTCGTTCGTCAGCCGACAAAATATTCTGCGCAGATTCAACCGTTGCCCCTCGGCTATCGATTAACGCATCCCCAAGTCGCGCCAGCGCGCTATCGGTCGCGGTGTAGAAGCTTTCGGTCACACCCGCATTGCGACTGAGTTGCTCTGCTCTGCTGATTCCTCGCTGCAAGATAATGGCTCGACCGGCCGCAGCAGGATCGTCGCTGAACCTGGAGACGCGTTGACCAGTGCTCAATTGGTCATATTGTCGCTGGATGGCGAGTTGATCCGCGTTTAGCTGAGAAAGCAGCCGAGTGCTTTTTAACGGCTCGCTCACCCGGGACAGTGCGACTGGCAATATCGGCATCGGGCTGTTTCTCGGCTCTTTTTATCGATTTAGAATCCACCATCATCAGCTCCTTATCGGACCAAAACGCAGCGAGAATCCAACTAATCGGATTTACCGGTAAAGCTTTCCCGCCGTATTGCATCGCATCCGTTGGCATCATTCCGACTTCCGCTTACGATGTTGCCCCTGAGCGAAGGCCAATCTTTGCCGAGTGACCGAATTGAGAATGACGATGCCAGACTCCCTTGCCCCGCTCCAGCGTTTGATGGAGACGCTTCGCGAACGCGTCCAATCTCGCCCCCCAGGTTCCTATACGACCAAGCTCCTCGACGGCGGGCCGGAAAAGATAGGTGCGAAAATTCGCGAAGAAGCGGACGAATTGATTGAGGCAGCCAGCGAAACCAATGAACAAGGCCGCTCGCATTTTGTCTACGAAGCCGGCGACCTGATTTACCACACGCTCGTCTTGCTCGCCTGGCGCGGTGTCTCCCTGGACGAAGTGGCTGCCGAGCTCGCCAGACGCGAAGGCACATCGGGACTTACCGAAAAAGCAAATCGAGCCAACCCCGCGAACAAAAACCCATGACCTCAAGCTCCCGCCAAGAATCCCGCAACCTCCGAATCGGTTTGCCCAGCAAAGGTAGGCTCAGCGAACTGGCTGGCGAATTGCTGCGCCAAGCCGGGCTCAATTTTCGTCGACAAGAGCGTGGCTTGTTTGCTAAAGTCAGCGGCCTGCCGATTGATCTGACGTTTCTTCGCACCGATGACATCCCGACGCTCTGCGCCGAAGGTGCGATCGACATGGGCATTACCGGAAGTGACTTGCTTGAAGAGTCAGGTGCCTCGGTCGACATGCGGTTGAAGTTAAACGTCGGACGTTGCCGTTTGGCGCTTTGCGTTCCCGATGACAGCCCCATCGATACCGCTTCGGGGCTCGATGGGCTTCGGATCGCGACGAGCTTTCCCTCGGTCACTAAAAACTATTTGGCTTCCCATGGCGCGACCGCTCGCATGGTGACGCTGTCAGGCTCCGTCGAAGTGATGATTCAGCTTGGCGTCGCCGATGCGATCGTTGACCTGGTCGAAACCGGCAGTACGCTTGCGGCCAATCGTCTGCGTATCCTGGATGAAATTGGAAACTACGAAACCGTTCTGATTCAAAACGCAGCTCGTTTCGATGCCGTGACCGCAGACCGGGTCGTGCGGCGGCTTGAAGGCGTCACCATCGCTCGCGACTATTCGATCGTTGAATACAACATCCGACGCAAAGACCTTGAGAAAGCGGAAACGGTCACTCCGGGCTTTAACTCACCGACCGTTTCATCACTCGAAGATGCCGCTTGGTGTTCCGTACGCGTCATGGTGAAGCGTAGTGACGTCATTAACGTGATGGAGCAATTGGAACAACTCGGCGCTTCCGCCATCCTCGAGACGTCTCTTAACAACTGCCGTCTTTGATCAACGATCGAGTTTTAGAAGCAGGTTCACTTCCCATTACGCTGAAAGGCACCCTGTTGATGTCAGAAAATTATCCGATCGAAGTCGATGTTCGCCAGGTCAATTCGCTGATGCAATCCGGCGAAGACTTCATGTTTGTAGACGTCCGTGAGGTCCGCGAGTTTGAAACAGCCTCGATCGGTGGTGCGGTCCTGATTCCGCTTGGCACGCTGCAAACCAGCCTCGGTCAGCTTGAGCCTTATCGCGATAAACGGATCGTGATCCATTGCCATCATGGCGGGCGTAGCCTGCATGCGGCGATGGCACTTCGCAATCTTGGTTTTTCCGGCGCTCAAAGCATGGCTGGCGGAATTGACGACTGGAGTCTCTCGATCAATCCGCAAATTTCACGCTATTAGGCCTCCAACGTTTCCCAGCGTTTATAGCTGTCCGATAGCTGCTTTTCCAACGCGTCAAGCTTCGACTGCGCGGCTGCGATTTCAGCGCCGGGCTTCTTGAAAAAATTGGGATTCGCCATCGTTTTGTGAATCAAAGCAATATCGGTTTCAAATTGCTCAATCCGTTTGGGCAACGTATCCAACTCGTGCTTTTCTTTGAAGCTGCGTTTCTTCTCCTTCTCAGGAGCCACGGCTATCGAACCGCCAGATGATGCCGATGATAATGTTGACAAAGACGCTCTCGATGAGTTTTGTTGTCTTTCTGCGATCGCGGCCTTTGAACGCTGTGTGGTAACGCGTTTCCAATCGTCGTAACCACCGACATACTCGTTCAAGCCGTCAGCTTCATAAACAATCGTGCTTGTCACGACGTTGTTCAAGAACGTTCGATCGTGGCTAACCACCAGCACGGTGCCCGCGAAGTCAACGATTTGTTCTTCGAGCAAGTCCAACGTTTCGCTGTCTAAGTCATTCGTCGGTTCGTCAAGCACAATGACGTTGGCGGGCTGTGTCATCAGACGCGCCAAAAGCACACGGTTTCGCTCTCCACCGGACAAGAACTTCACCTGCGTTCTGGCTCGCTCGGGCGTGAAGAGAAAATCTTGCAGGTAGCCGATGATGTGCTTGCTTTTGTCGCCAATCTTTACGGTGTCGGTCCCGTAAGCCACGTTGTCCTGCACCGTTTTCTCGCCGTCGAGCGTATCCCGCAATTGATCGAAGTAGGCGACCTCAAGCTTTGTGCCCAAACGAATCGTGCCGCTTTGCGGTTGCAATTCGCCAAGCAGCAATCGAAGCAGCGTCGTTTTGCCAGCGCCGTTGGGGCCAATGATTCCCACCTTATCGCCACGCATGATCGTTGTCGAAAAATCGCTAACGATCGGCTTATTGGCGTGCGCAAAAGCGATGTTCTTCGCTTCCACCACCAATGCACCGCTCTTCTCGGCTTCCTGAATTTTCAGCTTCGCCGTGCCCACACGTTCTTGTCGTTCTTGACGCTGAAAACGCATCGCTTCGAGCGAGCGCACGCGGCCTTCATTACGAGTTCGCCGAGCCTTGATGCCTTGCCGAATCCAAACTTCCTCTTCGGCCAATTTTTTGTCGAACAACGCGTTCTGCTTTGCCTCGCCCGCGACCAGGTCCGCTTTGCGTTTTCGGAACGTTTCATAATCGCAGGACCAATCGTAAAGCTTGCCGAGTTCGACTTCCCAAATTCGGTTGGCGATGCGTTGCAAGAATGAGCGATCGTGAGTGATGAAGATCAACGTCGAGGGAAAACGAACAAGGAATTCTTCAAGCCACAGAATCGAATCCAGGTCGAGGTGATTGGTGGGTTCATCCAGCAACAACAGGTCCGGCTTCGCCGCGATGGCCTGAGCCAACAAAACGCGACGTTTCATTCCGCTGGAAAGCGTTTCGAAACGAGCCGTGCCATCAAGCTTCATCTTCTCCAGCGTCTCTTCAACATCCAGATCGATTCGCCATTGGTCCGACGGATCGATGTTATCGGAAACGCCAGAGACGACAATGTCGTGGACGAGGCCTTCGACGCCGCTGGGAACTTCTTGTTTCAATTGTCGAATGATCGCCCCCGGCGTCAGAGTGATCGAGCCGGAGTCGGGTTGCATCAAACCGTCGATGATTTTCATCAAGGTGCTTTTTCCGGCACCATTGCGGCCAAGCAATCCGATTCGTTGGCCAGGTTCGATCGTTGAAGTGATACCGTCTAGCAGCACGGGTCCACGAAAGCGGATCGAGATATCGTTGAGAGTTAAGAGTGGCATGGCGGGCTAATTTGGGAACGAAAGCAATTCTGCGGTTGCCTCTCACCGGGGTAAACAATGGGATGCAAGGGCTCAACACAGAAGCGGCGTGTGAGAGGGATCGCGTTCAGCAACCGCGGCGGTCACCAATCCAAGCAGACACTCTCCCACGCCTGAAAGCCAAAACTTATCCGCAAACGGACAAGTCGATTTCGATAAAGGTAGCGGAAAGAGACCGAAAAGGCTAACGCTGATCGATCGGAATGAATTCACGGGTGGTGGGACCGGTGTAGATCTGTCGGGGCCGATTGATTCGGCTGCCATCGGCGTGCATTTCTTTCCAGTGGGCAATCCAGCCTGGCAGGCGTCCGATCGCAAACAAGACGGTGAACATTTGAACGGGAATTCCCAGCGCCCGGTAAATGACTCCGGAATAGAAGTCGACATTGGGATAAAGTTTACGCTCGACGAAGTAAGAATCCTTCAACGCGACTTCCTCCAATCGTTGAGCCACTTCGAACAACGGGTCTCGAACCGCAAGCTTCTTGAGCAGCTTGTCACAGCTAGCCTTAATAATCGTGGCACGCGGGTCACGATTCTTGTAGACGCGGTGACCAAACCCCATCAACCGGTAGTTATTTTGCTTATCCTTGGCCATGTTGACGTACTTCTCAACATTGACACCGTCCTTGGCGATCTGATCCAGCATGTTCACGCAAGCTTCGTTTGCACCGCCGTGAAGTGGTCCCCAAAGGGCGCCGATGCCAGCCGAGATCGATGCGAACATGTTGGCGTTGCTGCTTCCAACCATGCGGACGGTTGACGTACTGCAGTTTTGTTCGTGGTCAGCGTGCACGATTAGAAGCAAGTTAAGCGCTTCGACAAAATCGGGGTCAACTTCGTAATCGCCGGCAGGTGTCGCAAACATCATGTGAAGGAAATTTTCACAGTAATTCAACGAGTTCACCGGATACATGAACGGTTGGCCGACTGATTTCTTGTAGCTGTACGCCGCGATTGTCGGCAGTTTTGCGAGCAGTCGGTAGATGGAAATTTCGACTTCATCGGGTTCGTTGACATCCATCGAGTCTTGATAGAACGTCGAAAGCGCACCGACAACACTGCTCAAGATTGCCATCGGATGAGCATCGCGCGGAAAGCCATTGTAGAACGACTTCATATCCTCGTGGAGCATCGTGTGATGACGGATGCCTTCGCGAAACGTTTCGGCTTGGGCGGGCGTGGGAAGTTCGCCGTAGATCAAAAGGAAAGCGGTTTCCAGGAAGTCGCAATTCTGGGCGAGGGTTTCAATCGGGTAGCCGCGATAACGGAGGATACCGTCCTCGCCATCAAGGAAGGTGATCGCACTCGTCGTGCTCCCTGTATTGACGAAACCTTCATCGAGCGTGATCGCTCCGGTGACTGCGCGGAGCTTCGAGATATCAATCCCGACTTCGCCTTCTGAACCAATGATGAGGGGCAATTCAATTTCTTTGCCCTGGATGATAAGCCGAGCGGTTTCGCCGGTTGACTGTTTTGCGGACGTCATCATCAATTCCCGCTTTCAAGCTGCGTCGTAGGTGTCGGTTGTCAAACAAAAACAGCGAACCTGGGTCTAGGTCCGCCGCCTATTGATCGGTGTAAGGAGTCTAGCCGCTTGGTTAGTTACCGACAATCAGCGGACGGAAGAAGATTCTGCGGGATTACAAAATCGTCCTGCGGTTGGCGCAAAAAAAGGCCGTCAACTCAGCATCCCGCTGCGTCGACGGCGTGGCTAACTTGCAGGTGTTCGAGCGAGATTCCTCTAGCAACCATGCCTGAGAATTTCGAACGACGACGACAATCCGTAAACGAACGCCGCGGATGAAAACAATGCAAGTCAGTAACATAAAAACAGGAGGGCTATCCATAGGCACAGCGCCTTAGCACTGCCGATGTCGATCCGTCGGTTACGCCTCCGAGTGCAAACAAATCGCAATCCCTGCGACCAGATAAAACCAATCAAATCCTTTGGCTGGTTTTCTCTCCAATGAATGAACCGCGATTACGAAGTTCGGTGTGGGGGAGGTGAGGCTTGATGCTCCTGAGATTGTCCGAAACGTAGAACGTTTGGGTAATCGTGCATCAAGGCGACTCCATTTCGAGTAACGAACCAAACACCATTGTGCCTAGCCCGTGATCTGATGAGTAGAACGACGTTCAGCTTTTACTGATCGACGTTTATGATTAACGGAAATTATTCAACTCCCGAGCCGCAATCGAAACAAAAACGTGATCATTTCCGATTCATTTTCACTGCGATTGCGATGGGCGGAATGGTGGCGACAATGGCTTCAATTGTCAAGCAATCTTTCAAAAACATTTTGTTGAGTGACAAATTTTACACATCAATTCCATGTACTTTACGATGTTTCACGCGACAAAAAAATTTGCCGCGATTGGGTTCACGCAACCTGCGATTGCCGAATGCTGATCAGATGAGATCGGCGAATCGCGTTTGCCGTTTCTCGTTCCCTTTCATGCGAGATGAGAAGCCTTTGAATCGACTCGAAATCAAGGCCTCTCAAACTTTCAAACAAATCTTGCACCGAAGCTTTCATTTCATTTCATCACCATACATGTCATCGGGAACAACCGGTATATTCATTGTGGCCGCCTCGGGGATCGGACGATGTGGCATCGATAAGTTGCCGCCATAAATGCATGGTCATGATCATTGAGCAAAGGATAAAGTCATCAGTCACACCAACGCGAATTCGTCTTTGCAAACAGGTTTATCTCAACCTGATATTGCTCTTTCGGATGAAACTCCTGATCGTGCGTATTTGGGAAGGGACTTCAGTGACCCCAGGAGCAATTGGTCAACGGAATACGTCGCGCATTGCAAAGCGATGTTAGGCCCTGCGGTCGCCCGCAAGCTCAGTATCTACCCATTGCCTGGCGAGTTCCTGCTTACCGTCATTGTGCCTGTATTTAATGAAGTCAAAACGCTCGAGACCATCGTCGATCGGTTGCGAGCGACTGGACTGCCCATGCAAATCATCCTGGTTGATGACGGAAGTCTTGACGGAACGTCGCAGAAGATGACAGGGCTTTCCCAGTTGCCAGGCGTGGAGGTCATCACGCATCCCGTCAACCGCGGAAAGGGGGCTGCGATTCGCACTGCGATCCCGGCGGCGAAAGGTGATGTCATCGTGATTCAAGATGCAGATCAGGAATACGATCCGGATGACTTTCGCTGGTTGCTTCAACCCATCCTCGAAGGCAACGCGGATGTGGTCTACGGAACCCGCTACGGCCAAGCCGATCGCCAAGTTTCACCATGGTGGCACCAAGCGGCAAACGGCTTCATCACGTCACTGGCAAGCGTTGTTTTCGGTCTCCGGCTTCGCGACGTCGAGACGTGCTACAAGATGGCTCGGCGAGAAAGCTTTCTGAAGATCTTGCCCGAGCTGAAGGAAAATCGATTTGGGATCGAAATCGAATTGACGGCAAGATGGGCAAAGGCAGGATTGCGTTTCGCTGAACGCCCCATCCGTTACCACCATCGTTGGTACGGTGAAGGCAAGAAAATCACCTGGCGAGATGGAATCGCCGCTTTAGGGTGCATCCTAAAGTTTGGCCTTCTTCCCCGTCAACGTTAGGAGACCCGAAATAATCGCGATAAATTGGCTGAAAATTTGACGGATGCTTTGGAACTATGCTACGCTGCGGGTCTCATCATGATGACGCCATAAATCTGAATGACGGCTTCAGATATCGCCGCCCAACTCTGTTTTGAAATTACAAACGGAAGATTCGTAAGAAACGTTTGAGTTGATTGGTTTGATCTTTATCAAACAACGCAAAATTACCTATTAAAGGGGCCTTTCTATTTTGAAGGTATTGCGAAATGAGCGTATCGACCATTTCAAAGATGGTGGTGATAAATACCGCTTTTCTTGAAGAAATTAAAGACAGCAATTCGTCGCTTTGGAATCAGTTGGCGATGTTGCACGAAGCTTGCAAGTCGCACGAGATCAGATCTGCGTTGCTTCATAAGCTTGTGGCACTGTTGAATGACCTAAGAGACGCTTTGGCGTTTCAATTTGCGTTGGAGGAGTCCTATGGATATTTCGAAGTGCCAACTTCGATGTCGACAGATTTATCCCCATCGATTGAACATGTGAGGGCCCAGCACTGCGCCCTTTACCTGATGATCAGCGAATTGGCGGAAAGAGCCGAGGAATTGCAGTACCGCGGCTGGGACGCGGACCATGTGGATGAGTTGGTTGGTCAAGTCAATCTCTTTGAATTACAATTGCGTGATCATGAGCAATCCGAACGGCAGCTTATTGATGCATCTCGGACAGTGACGAGAAGACGACCCTAGGGTTTCCTTGATGGTGAGGCGTGCTAGAGTTCTCCATCACGGTTTGGTTTCTTATTCGTAAGTGGAGTAACGGAATGTTTGGCGAAATGAAAACCAAACCGATGGAAATTTTGTTGGTCGAGGATGGCCTCGTCGATGCCAAGATTACCATTCATGCACTGCGGCGTTCGATGGTACACCATCGATTGACCCTCGTACGAACGACGAGCGAAGCCGTTCAGTTTCTACGAAGAGATGGGGTTTTTGGAAGAGCCCCTTCGCCTGATCTGCTGTTGCTTGATCTCTGTCTGCCCGATGGTGACGGCCTTGAAGTGGTTGCGGCGATGCGAGCGTTCCCGGATCGCCGGGCCGTCACGCCCGTCGTCGTTTTGACCTCGTCCGATGACACGGAAACGAGAGCTCGATGCCGATCGATGAATATTGATGACTTCATCAGCAAGCCCGTTGATGAAGAGCAATTCTTAAGAGTGGTTCGCGAGCACAAACGCCTGCTGATGTTTAGCCACACTGCGCTCGCCACCGTTTAAGGTTGCAAAGATAGCGGAAAAACGTCGCTCACCTTTTCCAACTCATCCTTCGATCGCCAAGTCACCGCCGAGGGTTCTTCTCGGATTTTAGTGGCATCTGTCCAGAATGGGGGATTTTTTGAGGCATCTACTCCTGCGTCCAATGGGAGTCCAAAAAGCAGTCTCGGCGGAGCAACGTTCGTCGAGACTGCC
>Ga0105050_10004453_pt1 | contig 18662 bp, 18 predicted proteins | sample FRY01_FD_78088 | JGI IMG/M metagenome (GOLD analysis project Ga0105050, IMG submission 78088) | Freshwater microbial communities from Lake Fryxell liftoff mats and glacier meltwater in Antarctica - FRY-01 | ecosystem: Environmental > Aquatic > Freshwater > Ice > Glacier meltwater ... | reverse complement strand
TGGTACAAATGATAACAGCTAATTTTATTTTCTGTGGTATGAACGGGTGTTAGTGCCCAATTGTGTTTTTTGAAGGCTTCATCATACTGATTAAAAATTGCTTTACGGCGATCTAAATTCTCTTGATAACGATCTAGTTCAACCAAGCCAATAGCAGCCTGTAAATCGGTCATATTACATTTGAAGCCGGGCTCTTCAACGTCGTAACGCCAATTACCTTTCTGTGTCTTCGCTAAAGCATCTTTGTTTTGTCCATGTAAAATCATCGTGCAAAATATCTTATAGATTTCGTCGTGATCAAATCCATCTGGCAAATTGAAACAAACAGCCCCGCCTTCAGCAGTTGTTAAATTCTTTACTGCGTGAAATGAAAAGGTCGTAACATCTGTCAATGATCCTGTTTGTTTTCCATTCATCGTTGCACCAAAACTATGCGCAGCATCGGAAATAACGAGTATTCGTCCCAATTGATTTTGCAAATCGTTTCCTGCTTGAAACAATTTTATTATTTCCGGTTCTTGCACTAAGGCATTGATTAAATCATAATCACACGGGAAACCGGCTAAATCAACAGCAATAATTGCCTTTGTTCGCGGCGTAATTGCTTTGCGAATCGCATCGACAGAAATATTAAAGTCTTCTGCATTGATATCAACCATTACCGGTTTTGCACCTGAATGAACAATCACATTGGCACTTGCACAATATGTATAAGCGGGTAAAATAATCTCATCGCCTTCTTTGATTCCCCACCAATTTAAAAAGACTTGCATTCCCATTGTCCAAGAATTAACAGCTACCGTCGATTTGCATCCGCAGTATTCCGTGATTTTCTTTTCAAACAATTTGGTACGCGGTCCTGTTGTAATCCAACCACTTTGCAAAGCTGCTGTTACCTGATCAATTACTTTTTGATCTATTCTAGGTGGTGAAAAAGGAATCATGTTTGCGATTTGGGATTAAGAATTCAAGATTCGAAGTTAAGCATTATCTCGATAAGCGTTTTTGTTTATCCGACGGTTTTTTATTTAAGAGAAGAAAATCCCACAAACCTTTGAGGTAACCTAAACCATAACTGACATGCAAAATTGGAAAGGTTTTGAAAATTGCCCAAAGACCTGCCTTATCATCTTGTTCTTTTGAGGCAAAATAGAACGCCATTAAGAGATAGACCAATAATGGGAAAGACGAAACGGCAAAAACTGCACTTCCGCCTAAAATAGTCAAGGTCAAGAGCATCAAATATAGCACGAAAAGAGGCGGAACCAATTGACGTAAAGTGGTAACGGACTTGTGTTTTTTGTTGACATATACTTTCCAATAACCATATTGAAAGAACTGTCGCCAAAGTCCTTCATAACTACCTCTTACATAGTATTTCAAAGAAATATCATTGTTATAAAATATTTTACCTCCAGCCTGAGCTACTCTAAAGTTAAAATCATCGTCTTGATTTCGAATCAATTCTTCATCAAAAAAACCGATTTTTTCAATTACCCAATATGGATACATTGGACTAGTGACAGTATCCGTAAAACCAGATTTATTCAGTGTTCTGAAATTTCCGAGCCCCATTCCAAAAGCGGTTGACATTGCTTTAGAGATTACTTGTCCAGTGGTATTGATATACTCGTTGATTATTTTTCCACCTACACACCATACCGACGAATCATTTTCGATTTTTTCAATGCAATTCAGCAGATAATTTTTACTCAAGATATGTCTTGCACCAACTATTTGCACGTAATCCACTTTTCCTCCAGCATGAATCCCAAGGTTGAAAGCAAAAGGAGTCAGTTGTTGAAAATTATCCAGGAGACTTAATTGTGTGTGTTTATTCATCAGCTCATTGACAATTTCTCGGGTTCCATCATCACTCATTCCATCCACCACAAATACCTTGATTTCAGTTGATTCTGGCAATACACATCCATAGATCGCTTCAATACATTCAGCAATGTATTTACTTTCGTTTCTGCACGGTATGACAACAGTTAGCGTTTTCACGAAAGCGATTTTTTAGGGTTGGATTCTTCATCAATAATTAAAAGCATGAAGAAAAATAGGTAAAAAATAATCCCTGCTTGAAGTTGGAGCATCGATTCGAAAAGACAGTTAAAAGTAAGACTCGCAAAAAGGACGATTAACATTAAATTTCTTTTTTTGATGCTATAAATAATGCCACCAAAAGTAATTGCGATTAAAATCAACAAACCAATAATTCCAATTTCCAATTGTGATTGCAAGAATTGATTATGCGGGTTATACTGTTTTTTAGCAAAATATTCATTTCCTTTTTGAGTGATATTTCTTCCCAAATAAATATCTACATTACCAGTTCCAACACCCATTGGATGTTCAGCAATTTCTTCAAAAGTTATTGACCACATAACCAAGCGAGTTTCTGAACTTGAAGGACTTTCTCCTAATTCCTGAATAAATATTGAAGGCGATTTAAAATAGCGTTCAGTTGTTTTTACCGTTTCATTGATATCATCACGAATGAATGGAACTGATGAAATAAGTACTGATAGCACTATAATCGTAAGAATTGTGAAAGCAAGCATGATCTTAACTGAAAATTTATTCTTTAAATAGAGTAGAAAAAGAATTCCTGCAAGTAGCATAATTGATAACAATCCAGCTAATGACATGAGTAAAAATGTATAGAAAAGGAAAATAACAATCAGGAAAATAAAAGTAGACTTTTTGATCGCGTCAACTTTCTTAAGTTGATAGGTAGAAACCATTGAGATCAATGCAAAGGCACTCATATAGGTCGGATGCATGAACGGTGATAAATGACTTTTTAAAAAGCAATAAGGAAATGAAAAGTGTTTTATATAACACGGAATCCCAATATAAACCCCATAGGCAAAAGCAGCTAGTGTTGCGGAAATTAAACCCCAATAAATTAGTTGAATGTTAAATCCTGTTGGCTTTTGAAAAGAAAACAAAAATGGAAACAGCAAAAATACCGCCTTGTTTTCTAAATATCTAGTGGCTTGATCGAAGTCTTGCGTCCAAATAACACCAATTGCGTATGTGATGTAGAAAGCAGCAAAAAGCAAACTAAATTTATTTAATTGAAATGAGATTTTTTTAAGTGAGAAATTCACAATAATTACTAGTGCTATTATTATAATATATATTGCTGCTAGTTTCGAAAAAAGTATCAAAACAAAGAAAAACCCTGAAAATAAAATTTCTAAGTGATTTTTTTTAAAATACGTTAGTATGTTTATCATACTTAATTAGCAAAATTTATTAATTACTTTTCTGTGTGAATTCTTTTACTATTCTTACTAATTTCTTTACTGTAACAAGTCATTTAATAGAGTATTTATCAAGTCGATTATATAATTCTACTAAGTTTCTAAATTGTGACTCCCAAGTGTAATTTTTAATAACTGCTTGATATCCATTTTCCCCCATTTCATTGCGAAGAGTATCATTAGAAAGTAAATAATTTATTTTTTCAGCAATCTCATGAGGATTTAACGGATCCACCATTAAACCACAATTGTTTTTTTCGACTATCGGCTTCCACAATTCAAAATCACTAGCAATAACTGGCAATTTAGCTAACATATATTCAAACAATTTTATTGGCATTGATTCTTTATAGCTTTTTGTAGGATGAAGTGTCACTATCCCTATTTGGGATTTTTGCAATGTCCTAATAATCTCTTTTCTATCCAAATACCCCAGATATTCAACTTTAGACCAACCAGGAAGGTTTTTTACTTCTTGTTCGTATTCTGCTTCAGAGAATGTACCTGCCAAATAGAGCGTTGCATCTATCATGTTAATCGCTTGAACTAACTCTTTAATACCCCGAGTTTCGAATAATGCACCAACATAACAAACAGAATTTTGAGTTTTTTGAATTTCAAGATCCGAGTAGGAGACCATTTCATTAAGGTTAGGAAAATTTGCAACCAATGCAACATTAACATTTGCTTTTCTAAAGCGTTCGCAAATAGTCTCGGTTACTGAAACGATACCATCAATTTTTCTTGCAATTTTCATTTCATAATTATGAGCAAGTCCAGAAATCGATTTTCTTAAAAATGATGGAATCCAAGCTTTATCCATTATTTGTTTGGGTAAATCTTCGTGTGCATCAAATACAACATTAGCACCCGTTTTCTTTTTTAACCGAAGTGCAATCCTTAATAATTCCGGATCATGTAAATGATAAATATCTGCTTCTAATTCGATTGCCTTTTTCAATAACACTTTTCCAGTAAACGCTATTCTATTTAATCTCCCATTATTTTTAAATGGAACATTAACGATTTTAACTCCTTCAACAACTTCATCAATTCCATTAACAATAAGCAAAGTAGTATCATAACCACATTTAGCCAAGCTCACGCATTCCTTGTAAAAAATTCTTGAATCGTTCCAACTATGAACACTCGTTATATGACACACTTTTATCATTACTTCAACATCTTTTGATAGAGCTCTAAAAACTTTTTTCGATTCGCATCTTTCGTTCCATCCAAGGCTATTCTCTTTTGATTTATCTCCATTGCTCTCACTTGGTTTATTTCCATTGCTTTCTCAATGTAATTGCTTTCTAAATTTTCAGCGATTATTCCGTTCACTCCTGATTTAATCCACTCGCGATTGGCAGGTAAGTCAGAAACAACAGGAATACATCCACACGCCATAGCCTCTAATAAACTGATGGATGTAGCATCAGATTCTGGAATTGATACCCAAATTTTAGCTTTTGAATACCATCTCTCATTGTCTTCTTTCTGAATCCATCCGACAAACTCCACGTCCTTTAGTAATTTTAAATTTGCAACTTTTGCTTTTAAGGCCTCTGTTTCGGTGCCAGTTGCAGCAATGACCAATCGCCAGTCAGCATAATTAGGGTTTTCCTTAAATCGAAAAAATGCATCGATAATCTTATCAACTCGGTATAACTTTTTGTGCAAACGATTTGAATAGATAATATTCTCTTTTTCACATGGAATTGGTGTAACATCAATCCCAAAATTAGCTATGACAATTTCACTTTTTAATGATGCCAATTTCTTCATTTCTTCAGCCATAAAAGTGGAATCAGAAGTGAGAAAATCCGCAGTACGTAGATTAAATTGAACCATCTTTTTGAATAAAAAATTGGTCTTTGGCAGTAGTAAGATATCACTGCCCCAAGCAGTTAATACGGTTGGTATCCCAGTATTCCTGCTTGCCAAAAGGGCAAACAAACCATAACTATTGGCTTGATGCACATGAATTACTGATGGTTCAAAGGATACAATGTGTTTTTTGATCTCTTGAACCGTTGAAAAGAAGTTTCTTATTTTTAATTTGAAACTCAATTCAATCGCCGGATAATCATATGCCGTTGACTTTTCATTGGTAATTAATAGAATCTCATCAAAATAATCTTCAACTAATTGCAAATACTTGTAGGTATGAATTGTGTTTGAACCAACTAATAAAAGTTTCCGCATTGGTGGCTTTCTGATTAATGAAGATGCTACACAAATTTAGTATTTTAATCCTTCAAAAAAACGTTTGGAATTTTCATATGTATTCCAATAGAAACTTGATCTCCAATTTTTGGGATGTAATAATAAATGGACTACTTGAAACTGATCTAATGCATTCATTTGTGAAATTGGTCCTGTGTGATAATTAGGTCCGCCATCATCCATTATATTGATGTCGTAATTATCCAAGAACTCTTTATCGTAAGCTTCAAAGACCAATCCGTTATCATCCAAAACTGTTCGGTCAATAAATGAATGATTGGGCATTTTTAACTTGCGATTCGCGAAATCCCCATGGCTGGCAATGTATTTAATTTTTTGACCCAACTTTGCTTCTAGTAAAACTAAGTTATGTTTAAATTCTTTTCTTATTTCCTCAAAATGTTGGGAGATAAGTTCGGGTGATTTAATTGAGTGTGCTTTAGCATATGTTGCTAATTCCTCATAATGATAACCGCAATCTGAGCCAGATTCTAAAATACGTTTCATAATAGAAAAATCAATCGTACACAGTCGAAAATAATATGACGTATGAATCTTGTATTTCTGTTCAATTTTCAACCACTCATTACAATATTTAGGGTCAGAATCGATGTCTTGACGAATCATTAATATTTTACGATTCCCAATTTCATTGTTTTTAACCAAATCATAAAACTGACTGTGCGGCATAATTTCAAAGCCTTTTTCTAAAGCTGTTTTTATCAGGTTTTCATATTCTTTAATTCGATCTCTCAGGAAATAATCTAATTTAATACGCTTTAAAATAGTTTTAATCATCGCTCAAAATTTACAGTATACGGTTTAAATCCAATGCGCTTTTTAAACAATACGAGTCCATTTTCGACTTTACCAAAGGTGTCATACATAAGGTAGTTTATTTCATCTGATTGAACAAAAGCCGCAACCACCTTCGTCATCAATAAGTACATAATATTATCTTTCAAGAAATCGGCATGGCCCAAAATTCTATTTATCAATACCATTTCACCTGCGATATACGTCCAAACATAAGCAACTAATTTTCCTTCTTCAGAAAAGATACCAAACCATTGATTCTCTTCATCTGTTGGCCACTCATTAACTTTAATTTGGTAGTTTTTATCCATCACTCTCCCTTGTCTTTCAGTTGAAGAGGTATTTATTGTGAAAATTTCTTCAATTTGATTATTTGGATTGAAAGACCTAACTGTATACCCCATCTTTGTGCATCGCCTTGAGAAGTATGCTGCTGAATTTTTACCATTCACAGATGAAAGATATTCTTCTTCCTTCAAAAAATCAGTAATTGGTAATAAGGAAATATTGAATTTTTTAAGTTTGATGAATCCGCGCTTCCAAGAACGCGAATTAAAATAGGATAACAGACTATTAGAGACTTCCGAATTACCTAAATGAATTGAAACTTTACCTTCAGGTGAAAGAATATTATTAACGACAAACTTGTACTTTACCAACATGCTATTTCCGATCCAAAATTCGTAAAACCTTTGCTGGTGAACCCCCAACAATGGCATTTTCTGGCACATCACTGATTACTAAACTATTTGCTCCAATAACAGCTCCATTTCCAATTTTAACTCCTGGACTTATAACTACATTCGTATAACAAATCACATTATCACCGATGATAACATCTTCAAAAACATGTGGATTCAAGGCGGGGTACTCAATCTTTTTTTCATAATCTGTTCGCGAGGCATAAATTTTCACACCTGGAGCACAATCGAAGTTCTTACCAATTATAATATTCGCTCCACATCCCCAAAAGACACAGAGGGATGAAATAACAGATTGACTTCCTATTTTAATTGAACCTTCGAAGTTGCACCATTCAGCTCCACCACAATGTAGAATTACATTATCATGTAGTGAAACCTTTTCGCCCAATTCTAGCGCATTTTGATTGATGATATCAACCCTTTTGCCTATTATGGTTGTAGGATATCGCTTCATAACTCTTGCCATTGCTAAATATGCCGCAACATATTGTTTAAAATGGCTATATACTATTTTGAAAAGCATTTTATGACAGTAGTTTTTTAATATTCGTAACTATTTTTTTTGACACTTTAAAAAATGTTGATGTTTTATTGAACGTGTACGTTTCATGCTCCGAAGCACCCCAAGAATCTTTAAAATCACTTACACCTAAAAGATTAACACTTGCTCCCATATTTACATACTTTAATCCATGCTCTACCGCATGACGAATAACTTCAAACTGAACTGCTACGGGAGCATATAATTTCTTTAAATCATCATTAATAATAGAAGCTGCTAACCAATCGAAAACATGATCCTGATGATAGATACAAATCATTGCAGATATAACTTTGCCCTCCAATTCAGCTACCCACATTCGAATTCCTGGAACTAAATGCAAATTAGCTATTAATTCTTTACTATAACCAATATTTCCATTTTCCCATCGATTCACTGAATCTAAGTAAAGTTTGTAATATTCATCAAAATAATATGGCTCCAAAGTTTGAAACACTTTTAATTGTTCCGCTTTTTGGTATCGTTTTATATGTTTTTTCCTTGTTGAATTAAAGGTTGAAATGACTTCTTCCAAAGAACGATCTGTATTCACTATGTGACATGTATTGATACTTAGATGACATTTGTATTTGGATGCTAGTTCTTGGGCTTTACAAACTGTCAATTCTGTAAAAGGCGGAAAATTAATTATTAAAGAATCGCTCCTTTTCTGAACTAAAAATGCAACTAATTGCTCGATTTTGTTGCTCGAATTAACAGAGGTGTATAAACTAAATGGTAGAGAAAATAGATAATCAAATTTATTTTTCTTTAATTTTAAAAGTGGGAATGTATCGTTTTCAATCGTTTCAATTGACAATTCAGCATTATTTTCAAGACGCGCTACTAACTCGATAAATTTTTGCGGGTCAAAATGCTCCATTTCCCTTAAATCCTTATTCATAATGATTTAGTTTTGGTTTCGAAATCAACGAAAAAATCCAAGCAAAAGTAACTAACAATAAAATACTGCCAGAGATACTCATTACCATAAAACCAATATGATAACTTTTGAAATACCATCCTATAAACAAAGAAAGCACTTTTAATAAAATATCAATACATGTAAATAGAAAAGGTATTCCTAAACGATTGTATATAATTGGAATTCCTGATGCTGAATTTGCTATAAAATTCAAAAACATCCAGGGCGTAAGTATTTGAGCAATAACGCCCGCTTCCCGGAATTTTTCAGAAAAAATGAACGCAAAAATATCTGGGGCGAATAAAAATAAAATCAAAAATAAAGGAGCACCCAATAAAAATACAATTTTATAAATGCGCATAACCATCGGCTTTATACTTTCCCCGCTGTTCATTGATTTTGTAGCTTTCTCCATTAATACTTGAGAAATTGCGGAACTAATTAAACTTCCAGGCACACTTAATAAACGGTAGGCAAAAGAATAACTTCCTAAAACAGATGTTCCAAAAAAATTCTTCATAAAAAAGATAATTCCATTTTCCTGAAAGCTGCCAACCAAAGCATGTGATGCATTTATTTTAGGAAAATTTCTATAACGATAAGCGTTTCTTTTCATTTTCTCCCAACTCACTTGCTCAATTAATTTACGACGATTCTTAAATAAACTTCGTGATAAAACAAAAAGACTCGTAACCTGTGCGAAGAAATAACCAATTAACAAACCAAACGATCCTTTTACGAATACTCCAAGTCCTAAAGCCAAACCATTGTTAACAGTAGCATTTCCAATTCTTGAATAAGCATTGTTGTTAAACGTTTTTATTCTTAAGGACCAGAAATTTAGGACCTGAATAAACCCTAACATCAATACAACCAATGGAACAAGATAAATATATCCGCCACTTTTCGTGTCCCCAAAAAAGCCACTTATTAAGTCTCCAAATAAGAAAAGAGCGAACAAGGAAAGTACTGACCAAGCAGTGGTAATTAAAAATGATAGGGCCATAACGTTAACTGCGTCGTCTTCTTTTTCAGGTAACATGACTGCCATTTCATAGCGCATTGTTGATACAACAGATAATATACCTGTTATAGACATAAATAAACTCAATTCGCCAAAATCTTCTGTTGAATAGATTCGAGAAAGAATGGGTGTCACTAAAATCGCTATAAATTGCGCAATTGTAGTTCCTGAAACCAAGGTTAGAGCATTTCGAAAAAACTCTGATCTTAAATAATCTGATTTTAAGACCTTAAGTTTTTTCATTCAAATCAAATTGAGATAAAAAAGCTCCAGTTCCAACAGCAAAAAGTAATTGAATAACAGGATCAGACATCGGATTATTAGTTAGAGCACTCATTCCAAAAACGACCACTAGTAGTAAATAAAAAACACTTATCTCTGATCGCTTTTTTAACACTTCATTTTTATAGTATATGATTGGTCCAAATAACATCGTTAAATAAAAAATCAACCCTATGAATCCATATCTCCATAAAATTAAAATATACTCATTCTCTGAATAAAGCTTATGTGAATAAAAATAGTTTTTGTTGATTCCATATCCAAAGAAAGGACGCTCTTTGATCATCGCCCACAATTCTGACCAAACTTCCAAGCGTCCTCTTAATGATCCATTTTCTGCAATGTTCAATTTAGCATTCGATATATAACTTAAGGATAAATCATCAGCTAATTTCACTAAAAAAATTATCAAAATCAACAACGTAATAAGCTTCACCAAATATTTCCAATTGAGTTTTTTTAATATAACATAAAACACAAATATACAGACGAAAGAAAGAATAGCTGTTCTTGATTGTGTAAATAGAATCATTGCAAAAGACAGGAAGAAAAGAAGTTTACCATAATGCCATTCTTTTCTTTCTAAAAAAGTTATAAAATACACTAAAAAGAAAGAAAACAAAAGTGCATTAATGTTAGGATTGCCCATAGTACCCAATATTCTATTGGTTGTTGGACCACTTAATGAATTTTTGCGAAAAAAATCAATTTGCGGAATATGTGTTGAATAAGTAGGCATTACTACTTCAGTAAAATTGAAAATATCAGTGAAATGAAACAGATTAAAAACTATTAAACCAATAAACAGAATTGATACTGGGAAGAAAATAGATTTATTATTTTTAAAAAAAAGGTAAAACAAAAACAGATATGAAGCGAATTTAAAAAGCTTATAAACTTCAGTATAATCATTCCAAGCATTCAACCGTTGATTAATTGCCATTGTTAAGATCCCATAGAAAGCCCATAAAATTAACACTAGGAAGTACCAATATCTTAAAGCCTTATGGTAGGGAAGTAAAATTATTAAAACAAAAGGCAAAAGGAGGTCTTCCAGACGAATATAAAACCCCACGGATAGTTGAATAAATGGCACAAAGCACAGCGAAAATACTGTAACGAAACAAACCAGTGGAATGAGCCATTTCAATCTTTCAAGTCCATTCATGCCTGCAGTCTGCATCCAAATAAATTTTATCAAAAATAAGAAATAAAAACCGTTTAAACGGTGAATTTCACGACAACCAAAATCACTATATCAAGAAGTAAACAGCTCAATGTTAAGTTGTTTTAACACCCAATCGAGCATAATATATTGTCATGAAAAATATGAATGATAATATAATGGCTTGCGATATTGATACTATCCAAAGAATTTGGATAAATACTACTTTTGTGTCGCCCAATACTAATGGCAATATCCCAAAACAAAATAACTGTGTTACGGTACTTATCATACCTAGTGTAAAATATTCCTTTTGTCTATGTAAAATCATAGGTATATTAGAAATGGGAGATATTAGAAAATTTAACATTAACCAAATTGCCATAATTTCTGAATAGTAACCAGAATCCCCCCATTTATGTCCAAATACAAAGTAAAATAAAGGCTCACCCCAAAGGAAAATAACGGTGAAGGGTACAACAGAAATTAACAACAAAGTTGCAAAGATTTTTTCTAAAACCTTATCAATTCTTTTACCTTCATTAATCATCACCGTGCATTTGTTAAAAAATACTTGACCAATAGATGTTCCTATTAATACTAAAGGTAATCTTAAGATAGTGTAAGAATGACTATAGGATCCGAAAATATCTTTCGAAAAAAAATACACAATCAATCCTGCAATTAAAAGATCTCGACCCAAATCGATTACAACATGAGGCAAACTTACTTGTGGAAATTGTTTGTATTCTCTGCTAAGTACATACATTTTCTTATTTGAAAAAAGTAAGGCGTTAAACTTTTTGAGTTGAAAAAAGTCTTTAACAAAAGATAAACTTGAAACAATATAGCCAATCAAAGATGCTAAAATGAGACCGATACTTCCCATATGCAGTAAACCAAATCCCAAACGGAGCCCATTTGAAACAAATGAATTTGAAATTCTTGTAAAAGAAATTTTCTTAAAATGCTTTTTTCGAATTGACCAATTCGTTCCAAGGTTAATTAATACTAAAAAACCTGAACTAAAAATAGTTATAAATACAAAAAGTACTTGATTTAAGTTAAAAGGTTGAGTTAGTAAATAAATAAATCCTAAAATTCCACAAGCCAATAGTATATAACCTGCAATTCTCAGCGATAAACGATAAAGTAGAAATGAATGGGAGTCATTTTTTGGAAGTGGTAATGAAAATTCATATCGAGCTGTTGCTAAGGCAGATATAAAACCTATTGCACGCATATACAATCCAAAATCACCTATTTCTTCCGTCGAATAGATGCGGGTCAGGATTGGTGCTATTAAATAAGTAATTGATTGAGCTATAACTGTTCCTGTGGTAAGAACAATTACAGAACGAACAAAACCACTTTTATTAAATTTCACTTAACAAACATTAATTGCAAGTATTTTCTGATTCCATCGCTAAAACTTACTGCATTATGGTAATTTAAGTCTTGATTTGTTAGGGAAATATCAGCCAAAGAATCACGAACATCCCCAAGTCTATCTGGTCCATAAATTATGCTTGAATTTTCATTGAATTCACCCAGATGCTTCAAACGACTAGCAATTTCTTTGATTACATCATTCAAGGAATAATATTCCCCGCATGCTACATTATAAAACTTACCAAAGATCGCTCTATTTTCAGATGTTAAAGCAAGGATATTTGCTTTAACTGCATTCTCGACATAGGTAAAGTCTCTCGTTTGCTCACCATCACCATTTATAACTATTTCTTCACCATTCACCATACAATCAATGAACTTCGGAATTGCTGCAGCATAAACCCCGTGTGGATCTTGCTTTGGACCAAAAACGTTAAAATAACGCAAACCAATTGTCTCCATCTGATGCAACAACGCATAAACATTTGCATACTTCTCGTTCAATTGCTTGGTAACAGCATAAGGACTCAATAAATTTCCTTCAGAACCAATCACTTTAGGTGAAATCGTGCTATCGCCATAAACGGATGAAGAGCTTGCATAAACAAAACGTTTAATACCTTCTTCTTTCGCTGCATGCAGCATATTCAAGAATCCAGTTGCGTTAACGGCATGGGTGTTCTGCGGAAATTCAATAGAACGCGGGACAGAGCCCAAAGCAGCCTGATGAGAAATGATATCAATATCTTTCACTGCTCTTTGGCAATCTTCCACATTTCTCAAATCACCTTGAATAAAAGTAAAATTAGGATTGCTTTCAAATTCAGATAGATTAGACAGTTTTCCAGTTTCTAAGTTATCGAATACTGTTACAATAGCACCAATATTCAGCAATGCTTCAACAAGGTTAGAACCAATAAATCCGGCTCCACCTGTAACAAGTACTTTTTTATTCTTTAAACTTTCAATCATCTAAATGCGAAAATTATTTAGCGTAGTTCACTGAACGTTTTTCACGAATAACCGTTACTTTAACTTGACCTGGATAAGTCATTTCAGTTTGAATTCGTTGTGAAATCGCAAAAGAAAGTTCATCGGCTTTCAAATCCGTTACCTTTTCAGCTTCCACTAAAACACGTAATTCGCGGCCAGCTTGAATCGCATAGGCAGTTTGAACACCGTCATACGACAAGGCTAATGACTCCAATTCTTTAATACGCTTGATATATGCCTCAACAATTTCTCTACGTGCACCTGGACGTGCACCTGAAACGGCATCACATACTTGAACAATTGGAGAAATCAAGGTTGTCATTTCAATTTCATCATGGTGAGCACCAATGGCATTGCAAACGTCTGGCTTTTCACCATATTTTTCAGCCAACTTCATACCTAGGATTGCATGTGGTAATTCTGGTTCTTCATCTGGAACTTTACCAATATCGTGAAGTAATCCTGCTCTTTTAGCGATTTTAACGTTCAAGCCAAGTTCAGCAGCCATGATTGCACACATATTCGCTACTTCTCTCGAGTGTTGAAGCAAGTTCTGACCATAAGATGAACGGTATTTCATTCTACCAACCATGCGTGTTAATTCTGGGTGCAAACCGTGAATACCTAAGTCCATACATGTTCTACGACCTGTCTCAGCAATTTCTTCATCCAATTGTTTCTTTGTCTTCGCAACCACCTCTTCAATACGAGCAGGATGAATACGACCATCAGAAACCAATTGATGTAAAGATAAACGCGCAATTTCACGACGAACTGGATCAAAACAAGATAAAATAATTGCTTCAGGAGTGTCATCAACAATAATTTCAACACCCGTTGCAGCTTCTAAAGCACGAATATTTCGTCCTTCTCTACCAATGATACGGCCTTTCACTTCATCAGATTCAATATTAAAAACTGAAACCGCATTTTCTACTGCATGCTCTGTTGCAACCCGTTGAATCATTTGAATAACGATTTTCTTTGCTTCACGATTAGCATTCAATTTTGCTTCTTCCGTAATTTCTTTGATATGTGTCATCGCTCCAGTTCTTGCTTCATCCTTCAATGCTTCCATCAAATGATTTTTTGCGTCTTCTGGAGACATTCCGCTGATTTTTGACAATTCAGCAACACGTTTTTCTTGAATCTTTTCTAATTCTTGGTGTTTCAAATCGAATGCTTGAACTTTCAATTCTAATTCTTGTTGATTTTTCTCAAAATCACTTTCTTTTCTACCAACCTCTTCAATTTTTTGAGAAAGTGTCTTTTCACGCGCCTTTGCTCTATCTTCAGTAGATTGCAAACGACGCTCTTTATCTTTCATTGCCGTTTCATGTTCTTCTTTTAATTTGAAGAACTTCTCTTTCGCTTGAAGAATTTTTTCTTTCTTGAGATTTTCACCTTCAGATTCAGCTTCACGAATTATCTGATCTCTTTTACTTTTTAGAAGTACGTTTTGAAGCACAAAAACAGCTACTCCACCACCAACTAAACCAATTAAACCAATTAAAATACCTATTAACATAGTCTGTAAATTAAATAAAACAATTTACAAGTCCATTAAGGCGATAAATCTGGAAGAAATAGAAATTTACTTTAGTGCATCCAAATCGCTAGAGAGTTTCTCTAGTTCGTTTTCAATATCACTATAATCAGCTTTTACAGAAGATGTTCCTGCAGGTTGAGCGGAGCGCGTTGCCAGTTGCAAAGCGGTCATCGCTAGCAAATCTTGCATATCTTTAACGGCATAATTGTCTTGAAGCGATTTAATCGCTCTATTAATATCCTCAGCAGCCTTCGTTACTTTAGCTTCTTCTCCCGGATTAACCGTAAGTGGATAGGTTCTTCCAGCAACAACTACTTTAAGGGACAACTTACTCATTCGTTATTTCTTTAACTGACTGATACAGTATTCTATTTCTTTTACCAGTTCATCGATTTCATCGTCTCTTCTTCCTTGAGCAGGACGACCGACCTCAACAACTTGATTATTGGCCGTTTCCAATGCGCCTTTCAATTCATTAACCGCTTCAGCAAGACTTTCACCTTCTCTTTTGCTTTTATCTAATTGATCATTGCTTTCGTTTAATTCAGCTAAAAGTGTCGCGTTGTTTGCGCGAACTTCTTTCAATTGATGATCTAAAGCCGCCATTTTTTGGCGAATATCATCGATGATTTGCTGAATTTTTTCTGTCATTGGAACCGACTTTTTACAAAGTTACTATTGTGCACAACATGGACAACTTTTTTAGTTCATTCTTGTAATATTTTTTTCAAAAGTGTATTTTTGATAAATGTTTAAAGCCTTTATTTTCTTATCATTTCTATGTGTTTTTTCTTTTTCATATCTTGGTCAAAAACCTGAAAACCAACGCTATCATCCACCTTTAGATATTCCCTTAGTTTTAGCTGCCAATTTTGGAGAGTTGAGACCAAACCATTTCCACATGGGAGTTGATTTTAAAACAAATGGTGTAGAAGGTTTAAAACTATATTCTATTGAAGAAGGTTTTGTATCTCGAATCAAAATTTCGCCTTATGGTTATGGAAAGGCCGTTTATATCGACCATCCTAATGGTATTACCAGCGTTTATGCGCATTGCTCCTCTCTTGTTGGTCGATTAGATTCCCTAACTAAATTTACTCAGAAAAAAGAAGAAAACTTTGAGGTGGATATCTATTTCACGCCAGCAGATCTCCCCGTAAAACGCGGTGAAGTAATTGCACTTTCTGGTAATACAGGTGGTTCAACTGCGCCACATCTTCATTTCGAATTACGTGAAACGAGAACTGAAATGGGATTGAATCCTCTGGTTTATGGCTTTCAAGTAGCTGATACAAAAGCTCCTGAAATAAAAGCGGTAAAAGTGTATGCCTTGACCGATGATGGTTACCAAATTCCAAATAAATCATTTATTAAAACAGTCACAAAAGGAAAGTTTGGCTACTATATCGGAGGAGATCTTCTTCAAGTACCTGCTGATTATTGTTCAAATCATGGAGGAATTGGCTTTGCTTTTGAAGTGGTCGATTATTTTGATGGCGCACCAAATGTCTGCGGATTATATGCAAGTTCGTTACGCGTAGGAAAAGACACTATGTTCCAACAACGGATTAATCACATTTCATTTGAAAACTCCCGTTATGTGAATAATCATAAAGATTATAAAGAATATACAGTTGCTAAACGCAAGTTTCATAAATCGTATCGAACGAAACACAATCCCTTAGAAATTTATCCAACAAAAAATTCTGGCGTACTCAAAATAGCTCCAAAAGATAGTTTTCTACTTTCATTCATGGCAATAGATACAAAGAATAACAGCGCTGAATTAAAATTCACGTTAAAAGTAAGTGATGGACCTATCAATTCAACTGAAAACATTTTTCCAAGTTGGAAGTACTTTCATCCTGATTCCACTTACTCAATAAAAAATGCACAAGTTGAGTTTTACTTAGCACATCACACTTTTTATGAGCCAACACTTAAAAATCTTTCTCTTAAAGGAACAATAAGTCTTGGTGATCCATCGCAAGCTATTCAATATCCACTTACTGTTAAAATGCCCTTAAAAATTGGATCGGTAAATCTTTCAACGTACTACATTTCCGTAACGACAAATGGTGGTAAGGTACGTCCTTTGCAAACGACAGTTGAAGGGAATTGGCTGAGTGCAAAATCGAGTTACTTAGGAGTATTTCAAATCAAAAGAGATACCATTGCGCCAAGTATTGCACCGCTCAATTTTACAGGTAATGAACCAGAAATTCTTAAAACACGATTAAGTTGGAAAGTAAAAGAAAATGAAACAGAGCTGGTCGATTATGATCTTTTTATCAATGGAAAATGGGTGGTATTAGAGTATGAATCCAAAGGCGACTACTTGTTTTTTGACCGACCGAAAGGATTAATTGGAACCGCTAAATTGGAACTTAGAGTTATTGATAGTTGCGGCAACAAGCGTTTTTGGGTAAAAGATGTGGTATTTAAATAAAAAATGCGAAAATTTCTTTCCGCATTTCAATTTTCTTTAAACAGCGATTAATCATCGTCACCATCTTCATGATCACCAGCCTCGACAGTTTGACCAGAACGAATTTCTGTGTGACGAATTTCTCCACCAGATGTTCCTGTTTGACTACCAAAAAATAGGACAACAAAGGAAAAAGCCAAAATTACGTACGATAAAATCTTTGCAAAACTTTTTCTTTTCCAGCTTGCCCAAATACCAAAAAGTGATAAAGCACCTAACAAGTAACTCATCAATGCAAATACTTCCGCTTTTTCTTCGTGCTCATGAATAAAATCATGCGATACACCTGCAATATTTTCTACAATTTCCTCTGCTCCTTCACCAGAAGACATAGCAGAGAAAGCAGCAATAGAAGAAACTGCAAAAAGGAAATAAGCCATTCGCTTAACAATTTCAGAGTGAAGTAAGATTCCTCCAATTAATACAATTACACCAGCTATAGGTAAGATGATTGGTAAATGGTTCACCGTAAGGTGAAAATGTGCTTCATTCATGTTTTTAATTTTAAATTATTTATAAAAATTAACAACTATCCTGCTAAAGAAACCCCAATTAGTTTACCTATACCAAAAGTTATAGCCGCAGTAGCTAAACCGAAAAACACTTGTCTAAATCCTGAAAACCACACATTCTTACCAGTGAACAATGTGATGGCTGATCCGATTAAGAACAAGCCAATTGCACTAGCTACTGTGCTTAATATAATTGCTTTCAATCCTGTTGTAAATATAAAAGGTAAAATGGGAATTATGGCACCAATCGCAAATAAAAAAAACGAAGATAATGCAGCTTCCATTGCAGAACCTTTTAATTCTTCGGAGTTTATTCCCAATTCCTCTTTCACTAAAACTTGATGTGCGAGTGTTTTGTTTTTCATTAATTCTTCTACAATATGTGCAGCTTGATCTTCTGGAATTCCTTTTGACATATAGATTAATTTCAGTTCCTTCTTCTCTCCTTCGGGATTGATTTCAAGTTCTTCCATTTCTAATTGCATCTGATTTTCATAAAGTTCTTGCGAACTTTTCACGGAAATCCATTCACCTAAAGCCATTGATAAAGCTCCGGCTAACAAGCCTGCAATTCCTACTAATAAAACACCTTGCTGATTCGAAGTTGCACCAGCAATTCCCATAACCAACGAAAAATTAGAAACAAGTATAGTACTCCCCAAAATTAAGACAACTGATTAAAGTGTAATTTAACAGTTGAAATATGAAAAGAACAAGACGAAAATTTAGCGCTATTTTCAAGGCAAAAGTTGTCATTGAGGCATTAAAAG
>Ga0105050_10004450_pt1 | contig 18670 bp, 17 predicted proteins | sample FRY01_FD_78088 | JGI IMG/M metagenome (GOLD analysis project Ga0105050, IMG submission 78088) | Freshwater microbial communities from Lake Fryxell liftoff mats and glacier meltwater in Antarctica - FRY-01 | ecosystem: Environmental > Aquatic > Freshwater > Ice > Glacier meltwater ... | reverse complement strand
GTGCAATCGAAAGCAAACAGCTAAGTTCGGGGATGAAGAAGTGCCCAAGTTGCGCGGAAATGATCAAGCAAGATGCAAAAGTTTGCAAGCATTGCGGGAGAGACGTTTGACTTAAATGCAAATTGAAAACGACCTTCCCATGCATCCGCGCAGCCTTCCAAAAACCACCGATTGTTGAACGGTTTCCCCAAAGCCGATATTGGTGCGCTTGCAGCGAACTTACACTTTGTCCGGCACTGCGGTCATTCGTGCAGATCGCAGCGAACGGCACTCCGCCCACTGCGTCGGTCATCCAATTGTCCAGACGCCTTGTACTTCTTGTCGGTTTGGCACCCGGCCCGGCAGTCACATGCACGCCCATACCTGATCGCGCAAGACGGCATAGTCGCTTAGCATCCGCACCACCATCGCGCCTTCCGGCATTCCGCTGATTTCGGCCGCAGCACGGACCTGGTCGGGGGCACTCTATTCCACGGTGGGCGGACAGGGCGCTTGTAGGTCAGAACTGACCGTCGCGCATCCGCTGAGCAAGAGCTTGGCGCATGCCTGCCGCATCCACGCGATGTGGCAGGCGCAAGCCGTCTTCAAGCAGCGAAGCGTCGTTTCCGTTTGATCCCCCGGCCCATTGCCTGTAGCCAGCCTGACAAACGGCCTTCCGGGGAATACGCGATGACCATGCTTGGAACCTTTCTGAAGCCGATGCACCCGGAAGGGATCCGCTTTGTAGCGATCTTTGCCGCAATAACAGCCTTGCTGTTTTGGGTGTGGGAACCGCTGGGATGGCTTGGGCTTGGCCTGACCGTCTGGTGTTATTACTTTTTCCGCGACCCGAAACGGTCGATACCACAGGGTGACGGGCTGATCCTCAGCCCCGCCGATGGGGTGATCTCGCTTATCGAACCTGCCGTCCCGCCCGCCGAGCTTGGCATGGGGCCCGAGCCGTTGACCCGGGTTTCGGTGTTCATGAATGTGTTCAACTGCCATGTGAACCGCACGCCGATCGATGGCCAGATCACAGCGATTGCTTACCGGCCCGGCAAATTCTTCAATGCGTCGCTGGACAAGGCGAGTGTGGATAACGAACGCAACAGCCTGTGCATCCAACTGGCCGATGGCCGCAAGATTGCCGTGGTGCAGATTGCGGGCCTCGTGGCGCGGCGGATCGTGTGCTTTGCCAAAACGGGCGAGAGTTTGCGCGCGGGGGACCGTTTCGGCCTGATCCGCTTCGGGTCGCGGCTGGATGTTTATCTGCCCGCTGGCGTCGCGCCGCAGGTGGCCCTTGGGCAGACGATGGTGGCCGGCGAGTCGGTGATAGCCGATATGTCCAGCCTTGCTCCGCGCCGCCTTGCGCGGACTGCGTAATGGCGGACCCGAAGCGCAGCCGTCTGCGCCGTGAATTGCCACTGGTGCAACTGCTGCCGAACTTCCTCACGGTTTCGGCGCTCTGCGCGGGCCTGACCGCGATCCGGTTCGCGACGCAAGGGCAGATGCAGGGTGCGGTGGGGCTGATCGTGTTGGCGGCGGTGCTGGACGGACTGGACGGGCGCCTTGCGCGGATGCTGAGCAGCGAAAGCGCGCTGGGGGCCGAGCTTGATTCGCTGGCGGATTTCCTCAGCTTCGGGGTGGCGCCCGGTTTCATCCTTTATTTCTGGCTGTTGAACCACAGCCCCGGATTGGGCTGGATTGCGGTGCTGGTTTACGCAATCTGTGCCGCGTTGCGGTTGGCGCGATTCAACATCGGCAACAACCGTCCCACGTCGGAAGGGCAGGAAAAACGGTTCTTCCGCGGTGTGCCGTCACCCGCCGGGGCGCTTTTGGCGCTGATGCCGATGTATTTTACCTTCATGCTGCCCGAATCGTCGGAGCTGCCCCCGACAATGGTGGATTTGTGGCTGGTCATGGTGGGCGGCCTCATGATCAGCAACCTCCCGACATGGTCGTTCAAAACGACGAAAATCTATGCGGAACATGCGCGCTATATTCTGGTGGCCTTTGTTGCACTGGCAGCGGCGTTGCTGACCTATCCTTGGGCCACGTTATTTTTGCTGGGATTATGCTACCTCGCCACGCTGTTTCTGGCATGGCGTCAAGTGCGCAAACCGATTGCAAAACCGGAGGAATAGCGTGGATATTCAGGCCGTTCACAGATCCTATGCCCGTTGGGTGCCGGTCTATGACCTGACATTTGGCGCGTTGACCAACACGCGCTTCGTGAAAATCGCCTGACGCCGTCCTGCGGGGCTTTCGCTTCGCGCCCGCCGAAGTTAGCGTCAGCGCCACCGATAGGGGAGGACAAGCGATGGCGAAACCAATCAGATGGGGCATACTGGGTGCGGCGAATTTCGCACGCGAGCAGATGGCCCCGGCGATCAACGAAGCCGAGGGTGCGGAACTGGTGGCGCTCGCCACGTCTGACCGCGTCCGCGCCCTGCCTTTCGCGGCGTTTGCGCCCGGTCTGCGGGTGCATGACAGCTATGATGCATTGCTTGCAGATCCCGGCATTGATGCGGTTTATGTGCCGCTGCCCAACCATCTGCATGTGGAATGGACGCTGAAGGCCCTGGCGGCGGGCAAGCATGTGCTGACAGAAAAACCGATTGCCATGAAGGCGGCCGAGATCGACCGGATCATCGCCGCCCGAGATGCCACCGGCCTTTTGGCCGCCGAGGCCTACATGATCGTGCATCACCCGCAATGGCAGCGCGCCCGCGCTCTGGTGCAATCGGGCGAGATCGGCACGATCCGCCACGTTGATGCTGCTTTTAGCTATGACAATGCCGCCGACCCCGGCAATATCCGCAACAGGCCCGAAACCGGCGGCGGCGGCATCCGCGATATCGGCGTTTACACTTATGGTAGCGTGCGTTTCGTGACGGGGGCCGAGCCGGACGCATTGCAGGCGCGCGTTCGTTGGGAAAATGGCGTGGATGTCTGGGCGCAGGTGACAGGCACATTTGCGGGCCCAGGGATGGATTTTACCTATTCCGCCATGACCTCGATGCGGCTGTTCCCCCGGCAAGAGGTGGTATTTCAGGGCGACAAGGGCCTTATCCGCGTCGCCCCGGGCCCGTTCAACGCCGGTGTATTCGCCGAGGCGCGGGTGGAAATTCACCGCCCCGGCCTTTCGGTGACCACCGAACGCTTTCCCGCTGCGCGGCATTACAAGCTGCAAGTCGAGGCGTTTTGCCGCTCTGTCACAGAAGGCGCGCCCTATGCCTGCCCGCTGGAATTTTCGCGCGGAACGCAGGTTATGATCGACCGGATTTTCGCGGTGGCCCAAACGGCGTGACAAAAAAGGGGCCGCAGCAATGCGGCCCCTTTCGCAGTCAGTCTTCCATTGCTTCAAGCTCGTCAATGAAGCCCGCAATCATCGACAGTCCCTTGTCCCAAAATTTCGGGTCCGACGCGTCGAGGCCGAAGGGTGCGAGCAGTTCCTTGTGATGCTTTGACCCCCCGGCCATCAGCATGTCGAAGTATTTTTCCTGGAAGCCGGGCGTACCCTCGGCATAGACGGCGTATAAAGCGTTCACCAGACCATCTCCGAAGGCATAGGCATAGACGTAGAACGGCGAATGCACGAAATGCGGGATATAGGCCCAGAATGTTTCGTAACCATCCATGAAATCAAACACGTCGCCAAGGCTTTCGGCTTGCACCGACATCCACAAGGCGTTGATGTCATCGGGCGTCAGTTCGCCTTCGGCCCGCGCGGCGTGCAGTTTGCATTCGAAATCATAAAACGCGATCTGACGGACCACGGTGTTGATCATGTCCTCCACCTTGCCTGCCAGCAAGGTCTTGCGCTCTGCCTTGCTCTTTGCTCCGTCCAGCAGGCTGCGGAAGGTCAACATCTCGCCAAACACGCTTGCCGTTTCGGCCAGCGTCAGGGGGGTTGACGACAGCAATTCGCCTTGCCCCGCCGCCAGCACCTGATGCACGCCGTGGCCCAACTCATGCGCCAGCGTCATCACGTCGCGCGGCTTGCCCATGTAGTTCAGCATCACATAGGGGTGGACGGTGGACACTGTCGGATGGGCAAAGGCCCCCGGTGCCTTGCCCGGCTTCACCCCGGCGTCGATCCAGCCCTCGGTAAAGAACGGCGCGGCAATTTCGGCCATTCTGGGCGAAAATGCCGCGTATGCCTCCAGCACCGTTTTGGTCGCCGTATCCCAATCAACCAGCTTTGGCGTGTCCAGGGGCAAAGGCGCGTTGCGGTCCCAGACCTCCATTCGCTCCAGCCCCATCCATTTCGCCTTGAGGCGGTAATAGCGGTGTGAAAGCTTCGGGTAAGCTGCGACCACCGCGTTGCGCAGCGCCTCGACGACCTCGGGTTCCACATGGTTCGACAGGTGGCGGCCCATCTGCGGCGACGGCATCTTGCGCCAGCGGTCGTGGATTTCCTTTTCCTTGGCCAAAGTGTTGTGAACCCGCGCGAACAATTTAACGTTCTTCTCAAACACCTCTGCCAGGGCCCGCGCCGCTGCTTCGCGCGTCCCGCGCTCTGTGTCGGTCAAAAGGTTCAGCGTCGCTTCAAGGTTAAGCGGTTCCTCCTGCCCTGGCACGGTAAAGGTCAGCCCCGCCATCGTCTCGTCAAACAGCCGGTTCCATGCGGCTGATCCCACGGTGGACTGGTCGTGCAGGAACTTCTCCAGTTCATCCGACAGCTGATAGGGCCGCATCGCGCGCATCCGGTCGAATACGGGCTTATAGCGGGCAAGGTCGGTATTGGCTGCGATCAGCCCCTCCAGATGCGCATCCTGCAGCCGGTTGAATTCAAGACTGAAAAACACCAGCGGAGTGGTAAAGCTGGTGATGTTGTCCTGCGCGTCCGCCATGAACTTGGCGCGGTCGCTGTCCATCGTGTTTTGATAATAGCGCAAGCCCGCGTAGGACATCAGACGGCCTGCGGTAATGTCGATCTGTTCATAGGCCGTGACGCATTCCAGCAGGGCTGCGGCATCAAGCCCCGCCAGTTTGCCCTCGTAGGCAGCAGCGAAGTCCGCACAGCTTTTCTTGACCCAGCCCATATCGCGCGCCACTTCCGGGGCATCGGGGGCCGGGTAAAGGTCGGTCAGATCCCATTCCGGCAGGTTGCCAAACCCGCCAGATCCGGTGTTGGCGTCGAAAACAGGTCGGGGCAGCGGCAGCGTCATGGGGAACCTCATTCGTTAATGCTTGTGATGTAGGGGGTCAAAGGGGGCAAGTGCAACGCTCTCTTTCCCTATTCCCGGTTCTTAAATATCCCGGGGGTGCGGGGGCTGGCCCCCGCTTGCCAGCAACGCGCGCAACCCATCCAATGTATCGATCTCCGCGACCGGCTTGTCTTGCCGCCAGCGCACCATGCGCGGAAATCGCAGCGCGATGCCCGATTTGTGGCGCGGGCTGGCCTGTATGCCCTCAAACGCGATCTCGAACACCAGTTCCGGCGGCACGCGCCGCACCGGGCCAAAGCGTTCCAGCGTGTTCTTTCGCACCCAATCGGTGATCTGGCGAAACTCGGCGTCGGTCAGGCCGGAATAGGCCTTGGTAAAGGGCACAAGATCTTCGCCATCCCGCACCGCAAAAGTGAAGTCGGTGTAAAGCGTTGCGCGCCGCCCATGGCCCGCCTGCGCATAGATCATCACGGCGTCCACCGTGAACGGGTCCAGCTTCCACTTCCACCAGTCACCACGCTTGCGCCCGACGTGGTAGGTCGAGTTGAGGCGCTTTAGCATCAGTCCTTCAGCATTCTTGTCGCGGGCCGTCACCCGCAGCGTCGCAAGTGTGGCCCAATCGGTAAAAGCCACGGCCTGCGAAAGCGCCAGCGGCAGGCCCGGGGGCAGGGCCGCGACAATTGCCGCAAGCCGCGCGCGCCGGTACGACAGGGGGGTGGCGCGCACATCCTGCCCCGCGTCTTCCAGCAGGTCGTAGGCAAGCATGCGGGCCGGCGCTTCGGACAGCAATTTCTTTGTCACGATCAGCCGCCCGATGCGCTTTTGCAGGGCGGCGAAGGGTTGTGGCGCGGTGTCGGCGGGATTGGCCCCCCATGCCAGAACCTCGCCGTCGATCACCGTGCCTTGCGGCAGGAAATCCGCAAGCGGGGCGAATTCGGGAAACCGGTCGGTGATCAGTTCCTCGCCGCGCGACCACAGCGCGAAGGCCCCGGCGCGGTTGATCAACTGGCCCCGGATGCCGTCCCATTTCCATTCCGCCAGCCAGCCGGCGGGCGGTCCGAGGCTGCCCGGTTCCGCCTCCAGCGGGGCAGCAAGGGCGAAGGGGTAGGGTTTGGAGGCATCGGCGGCGGGGTCATCGGGTTGCAAAAGCGCGTCATAGCTGGTGGTCAGCGGTGTCCAGTTGCCCATCAGGCGGTGCGCCAGGGCGGATTCGTCGATTCCGGTTGCCTGAGACAGCGCACGGGTCATCAACCCCTGGCTGACCCCCATGCGAAAGCCGCCGGTGATCAGCTTGTTGAACAAAAAGCGTTCTTCGGTAGAAAGCTGGTCCCATGCCGCCACAATCGCGCTGCGCCTCACCGGGGCGGGTTGGCCGATCAGGGCGATCAGGTCGGCAATCCACGCGGCCAGCGGGCGGTCGCTGGTTTGGGCCGGTTCGGGCAGGATCAAGGCGATGGTTTCGGCAAGGTCGCCGACGACGGGGTAGGATTCCTCGAACAGCCACAGCGGCAGGTCTGCTGCCGCCGCCGCCCATTCACGCAATTCGGTGCTGTTCACCGCACGTTTGGGGCGGCGGCCGGACAGCAGGGCAATGGTCCACAGCCTGTCCGCTTCCGGCGCGTTGCGGAAGTAATCAGCGAGGGCCGCAACCTTCGCGTTGATCTTGGTCGTGCGGTCCAGCGATTCAAAAAGGGCGGCAAAGCGGATCACGGCGTGGCCCCCGCTTCCGGCTCGGTGATACCGGCTTCGGGTGCGTCCGATTGTGGTGCACCGGATTCTGGTGCGCCCGGTTCTGGTGCGCCCGGTTCCGGTGCGTCCGGCTCTGGGGCGTCGAAACCCTCGCCTTCATATTCCGTTGCAACAATGCCCGCGTCATAGCCCTGCGATTCCAGCCACTTGCGAAAAACCGTGGTATAGCCGTGCGTCACAAACACGCGCTCCGCCCCTGTGGCGCGTATCGCATCGTTCAGACCGGCCCAATCTGCGTGATCCGAGATTACAAACCCCCGCTCCATCCCCCGCCTGCGCCGCACGCCCCGCAGCGCCATCCAGCCCGAGGCGAAGGCTTGCGCGGCGGGGCCAAAGCGGCCGGCCCAGACCGAACCCAAGGCCGATGGCGGTGCAATCACCAACGCGCCTGCTGCCTTGCCATCGCCTGCGCGTTGCGTCGGGGGCAGGATTATCCCTTGGGCGCGCATGACTGCATTCGTCGCCTCGACTGCGCCATGCGTGATGATCGGGCCGATAGAGGCATCCACCCCGGCCATGATTCGCTGCGCCTTGCCAAGCGCATAAGCGCCGATGATCGACGCGCGGCCTTCTGCGGCATTGGTCGCCCACCAGTGGTTGATCTGGTCCATCACCGCGGCGTTGCTTTGCCAGTTGAACACCGGCAGGCCGAAAGTGCATTCGGAAATGAAGGCATGGCAGACGACTGGCGCGAAGGGTTCCGACAGCCCGTCGGGTGCCACCTTGTAATCGCCCGAGACCACCCAAACCTCGCCCGCCTGTTCCACCCTGATCTGCGCCGATCCTGGCACGTGGCCTGCGGGGTGAAAGGATACCGTCACGCCGCCGATGCGCCGCACCTCGCCAAAGCGGATCGTGTCCATCGTCACATTGCCCAGCCGGTGCCGGATCACCGGGGCGGCGGCATCGGTAGCGAGATAGGCCGCGTGACCGGAGCGGGCGTGATCGGAATGGCCGTGGGTAATCAGCGCGCGGGCCACGGGCCGCCACGGGTCGATGAAAAAATCACCCAGCGGGCAGTAGATGCCCTTTTCCGTAAAGGTAAGAACCGGATAGCTCGTCATAACAGGAACAATAGCGTCGTGGCGAACTTGTTCCACGCAAGATGTTTGCTCAGATAACAGGCCGGTCCGTGCGGTTTGGCCTGAAAATCAACAAACAACACTTCCCCCGCGCAAAAGCGACTGCTTAAACTGTGTTTATGCCCCTTCGCGGGCGACCGAACGAAAGGGCGCAACGGTGACGACCTGTTTCAATGAGATGTTCGATAACGGCAAGGTGCGCGCCCCCTATGCACGGCTGCAAGACTGGACCAAGGCGATGCCCGCCGCACTGCGTGAGATGAAGCAGGCCGAGGCCGAGGCGCTGTTCCGCCGCATCGGCATTACCTTTGCGGTTTACGGCGAAGGCGGCGACCCCGATCGGCTGATCCCGTTTGATATGTTCCCGCGTGTGTTTACCGCAATGGAATGGGCGCGGCTGGAGAAGGGCATCAAGCAACGCGCCCGTGCGCTCAATGCCTTTCTGGTCGATGTCTATGGCCGGGGTGAGATCGTGCGGGCGGGGCGGATCCCCGCCAGGCTGGTTTACCGGAACGAGGCCTATGAGAAATCGGTGGTGGGCTTCATCCCGCCCAAAGGCGTTTACTCGCATATCGTGGGGATTGATCTGGTCCGCACGGGTCCGGAAGATTTCTTTGTGCTTGAAGACAACTGCCGCACGCCCTCGGGCGTGTCCTACATGCTTGAAAACCGTGAAATCATGATGCGGATGTTCCCCGATCTGTTCCGCGGCAACCGGATCGAACCCGTCGACAGCTACCCCCAGATGCTGCGCCGCACACTGGCATCGGTGGCTCCGGCCAAGTGCAACCATGAACCGACCGTGGTAATTCTGACGCCGGGGCATTTCAACTCGGCATATTACGAACACAGCTTTCTTGCCGATCTGATGGGGGTGGAGCTGGTCGAGGGTCAGGATCTGTTCGTGGAGGGCGAATTCGTGTGGATGCGCACCACGATGGGACCGAAACGGGTGGATGTGATCTACCGCCGGATTGATGACGCCTACATCGACCCTTTGTGCTTCCGGCCTGATTCCATGCTTGGTATTCCGGGGTTGATGGATGTCTACCGTTCCGGGGGGGTCAGCATCTGTTCCGCACCCGGTACCGGTGTGGCAGATGACAAGGCTGTTTACACCTATGTACCCGAAATGATTAGGTTTTATATGGGCGAGGAACCTATACTGAAAAACGTGCCGACGTGGCAATGCAACAAAACCGATGACTGCAAGTATGTGCTGGAAAATCTGGGCGAGCTGGTGGTGAAAGAGGTTCACGGCTCAGGCGGGTACGGTATGCTGGTGGGGCCCAAATCCACCAAAGCCCAGATCGAGGCGTTCCGCGCGCGGATCGTGGCCGATCCGTCAAACTACATTGCCCAGCCGACGCTGGCGCTTTCAACCACGCCAACCTTCGTGGATGAAGGCATCGCCCCGCGCCATGTGGACCTGCGGCCTTATTGCCTTGTGGGTGAACGGGTGGAACTGGTGCCGGGGGGTCTGACGCGTGTGGCATTGACCGAAGGCAGCCTTGTGGTGAACTCGTCGCAGGGCGGCGGGGTCAAGGATACATGGGTTCTGGCGGAGTGATGACATGCTGAGCAGAACCGCAGACAACCTTTACTGGATCGCCCGCTATCTGGAACGGGCCGAAACCATGGCCCGTCTTCTGGAGGTCGGGTCACGCATTTCGCTGTTGCCGTCCAATCAGGGCTATCGCAACGAATGGGACAGCCTGTTGCAGGCCTCCGGCACCGCAATCGGCTTTGACAAGAAATATGGCGAGGCGGTGCAGCGCAATATCGAAAGCTTCCTGTTCTTCGACATGGATAACCCGTCGTCGGTCGCGTCCTGCATCGTTTCGGCGCGCGAGAACGCCCGCATCGTGCGGACGGCACTGACCACGCAGGTCTGGGATGCGCTGAACACAGCGTTTCAGGAACTGCGCCAACTGGAGCGTCAACCGCGCAGCGAACTGGAACTGTCGCGCCTGACGGAATGGACGATGCGCCACGCCGCCATGGTGCGCGGCGCAATTGATGCCACGCTGCTGCGCAACGATGGCTATGATTTCCTTAATCTTGGATATTATCTGGAACGGTCGGACAACACGGCACGGCTGATGGACGTCAAGTATTATGTCCTGTTGCCACGGGTGGAATATGTGGGGTCCGGCCTTGACAACTATCAATGGACCACGCTTTTGCGCGCCATGTCTGCGCATCGGGCGTTCCACTGGGCCTACGGCGGCGAAGTGACCGCGCGCAAGATCGCCGATTTCCTGATTCTGAACCGGCAATGCCCCCGGTCGCTGATTACCTGTGTCGAAGGCATTACCGGGCATCTGGCGCGGTTGGAGCGGCTTTATGAACGCCGCTGCCCGGCGCAGGACCAGGCGCAGGCGCTGAATGCGGCGCTGCTGAATGTCACGGTCGAGGATGTTTTCGACGAAGGTCTGCATGAATTCCTGACCCGGTTCATCCTGGATGTAGCGGCGCTTGGCGCGGTTGTGCATGAAAACTATTTGAGCGGGGATGTGCGCTGATGCTGCTGACGGTCGATCACGTGACGCGCTATCGCTATGACCGCCCGGTGCGCGGGCTTGTGCAAAGCCACCGGCTGACTCCCGCGAGCAATGACGGGCAAAATGTGCTGGACTGGAAGGTTTCGGTCACCGATGGCCTGCCGGGGGGCACCTTCCGTGACGGGGCGGGCGACTTCGTCAAGGGTTGGTCGGTGATGGGGCCGGTGTCCGAGGTGACGGTGACCGTCTCGGGCCGGGTTGAAACCCGCGATATGGCCGGTGTGTTGCGCGGCCACCGCGAATGGACACCGCCGGATTGCTATTTGCATGAAACTGCCCCCACCCGGATCGACGCGACATTGATGGCCGTGGCCGAAGAAGTCCGCGGTTTTACCGACGCGCTGGACGCCGCGCACCGCCTGTCAGCGCTGGTGTCCGAAGCGATTGTCTATACGCCGGGGTCCACGCAGTCGCAGACGACGGCGGCCGAGGCGATGACGCAAAAGCAAGGCGTGTGTCAGGATCACGCGCATGCACTTTTGGCGGTGGCGCGTGGTGCGGGGTTGCCCGCGCGCTATGTCTCGGGGTACCTGCTTGCGGATGCGGAAGGCGCCGCGCATGACGCGGCGCATGCCTGGGCCGAGGTCTGGATAGCCGGGCTGGGTTGGGTGGGCTTTGACCCGGCGAATGAATGTTGCCCGGACGACCGCTATATCCGGTTGGGTTCTGGTCTTGACGCGCAAGATGCAGCGCCAATTCGCGGTGTTTCTCGCGGGCCGGGCGTTGAAAGCCTGGATGTTATGGTTGCGGTTCAGTCCGTGCAGCAATAGTGTCCGGGCAGTATCGGGGATCGGGGTTCGAGATGACGTATTGCGTGGGGCTGCTGCTGAATGCAGGGATTGTGCTGTTGTCCGATACCCGCACCAACGCGGGCTTGGATAATATTGCGACCTATCGCAAGATGTTCGTGTTCGAAGATCCGGGTGAGCGGGTCATTACCATTTTGACGGCCGGCAGTCTGTCGGTGACGCAGACGACCATCGCGCAGTTGCGCGATGCGATTGATGACCCCGAAGCACCGGCCGATACCTCGATCATGAAAGCGCCGACGCTGCTGAAAGTGGCCGAGATCGTGGGCAATACACTGGCGCGGGTTCGTACGGACATTGATGAAAAACTGTCGGCGATGGGGCAGGGCGCATCAGCCAGCATGATCCTGGCCGGACAACGCCGTGGCGGGGCGATGCGGATGTTCTTGATCTATCCAGAGGGAAACTTCATCGAAGCCACGGAAGACACGCCATTTTTGCAGATCGGCGAACATAAATACGGCAAACCCCTTCTTGACCGGGTTGTGAAGGCGCATACGACGCTGGCGGATGCGCAAAAGGCTGTGCTGCTGTCGATGGATTCGACGTTGCGGTCGAACTTGTCGGTGGGGATGCCGCTCGATCTGGCGGTGATCGAGCGCGACGCCTGCAAGGTGACACTGCGCCGCCGGATTGAAGCGGGGGACGAGTCGTTTCGTGCGATGTCCGATGCATGGTCTAACGCACTGCGCGAAGGATTTACGCAGATTACTGTGTAAACAGCAGGTCTTCCCTGCCGCGCGCGGCATGTGCCTTCAGTTCAGCGAACCCGCAGGCCGAACTGCTTGTTCGGGATGGGTGGGCGTTGCGCGTCGATCAGCGTTGAGCGTCGAACAACGCGCATGCTGCGTCGAAAAAGACCGCGCGCGTGGCCGGGGTTTCCATCATCACCTCATGTTCCGCGCCTTGCACAGTCTGCAAGTGGCCTTGCGGCCATTGCGCCATGCGACGGTGGACCGGGGCCGTGTCCACCACCTTTTCAGCGGTGCCCAAGGCACAAAGCGCCGGGGTGGCGGGCGATGGCAGGGCAGCCAGCGCCCGGCATTCGGCCAGTGCGGCGTGCAGCCAGCCTAAACTCGGGCCACCCAAAGCCAGATCGGGCTGTGCCATGACCTGCGCCTTCATCCAGCCGAACATCGCGGCATCTGTGGTCAGTACATTGCCATGATAGGGCGCTTCGGCGACATAGGTTGTGGCCGTCGTGCCGGGGGCATAGTGCCCGGTTTGCCCTGTGACCCGCGCGGCGGCAGCCAAAGTCGTCGCCAGCGGGCGCATCAATGGCGCAATGCGGATGCCCCACATCGGCGCCGAAAAAACCGCAGCCTTAACCGCCAGCCCCTGCATCAGTGACCGCAACCCGATGCAACCGCCCATGGAATGCGCTATCAGATAGCGCGGGCCGGGCAGGGCCAGCGTATTGGCCAATGCGGCCAGCGCCTGTACATCCCGTTGATATTCCGTGAAATTCCCGACATGCCCCATCATGCGGTCGGCCAAAGGCCGGTCGGCCAGCCCCTGACCGCGGAAATCAAGCGCCACGGTGGCATAGCCGCGATCTGCAAGGTCTGCTGCGGCGCGGCCGTATTTCTCGGCGTATTCCGTTCGTCCGGGCAGCAGCAGCACGGTGCCCTTGGCGCCCTCTCTCCATACGCCGGCGCGCAGTCGCACGCCGTCGCTGGCATGAAGCCAGACCGCGTGGCCCCCGGCGGGGCCATCGGCCAGTTCCGCGTGGAACGGGGCCGCGTTCACCCCAGAACCGCGCCCAGTTTCATTGCTGTTCCCATGGCGCCATCGACCTTCAGCTTGCCGGTCATGAAGGCCATCGTGGGGTTCATGTCGCCGGCTAGAATCGCCTTGAACACCTCTGCATCTGCCGTCAGAGTCACTTCGGCTTCTTCGTCACCTTCGCGCACGCCGTCAGCGTCGAACATGATCGCGCCTTCGCCGGTGACAATGAATTTGGCAACACCGTCGAAGCCTTTTACCCTTGCACTCAAAGCCGCCACTGCGGCGTCGATCACATCGCTCATGTCTGCATCCTTTGTGAAAATTCCAGTCAGTCCCCTGAACGTGAGCAGAGGGATATGGCATTTCCCCGCCGTCACGCTACAATTGCGACTATGAAAGCGCATGGATGGTTACACAATCGTATCGTTGCGGCAGTTTTGCCGATTTTCTTGCTCTGCGCTCCACTTGGTGCCCAGACTTTGGAAATGGATGCTTTGTTTGGCCAACTGGCTACGGCCGACGCCCGCGCGTCGCAGCGGATCGAGCGGCAGATTTGGTCCGAATGGTCAAAATCCGGGTCAGCGGCGATGGATTTGCTGCTGCAACGCGGTCGCGACGCGCTGGCAGAGGGCGAAACGCAGGCCGCGATTGATCATTTCAGCGCACTGATCGACCATGCGCCGGATTTCGCCGAAGGCTGGAATGCGCGCGCAACCGCCTATTTTCAAGCCGGGCAGTACGGGCCGTCGATCGAGGACATCGCGCATGTGCTGACGCTGAACCCGAAACATTTCGGGGCGATGGCGGGGCTGGGTGCGATGCTGGAAGAACTTGACCGGCCCGAGAGGGCGCTGGAGGTTTACCGCGCAGCGCTTGCTATACATCCCCATCTGACCGGGGTATTGGAAGCCGTGGAACGGCTTGAAACCGCCTCCGCCGGGCAGGAACTTTAAGGGCAAGGCTTGATGCGCGCGACCGGACGGGTCACGGCGGTCCTCGGGCCGACCAATACCGGTAAAACTCATTATGCGATCGAACGGATGCTGGGGCACCGCACCGGCGTAATCGGCTTGCCGCTGCGCTTGCTGGCGCGTGAGGTTTATGACCGATGCGTTGCGCAACGTGGTCCGTCAGTGGTGGCTTTGGTCACCGGCGAAGAACGCATTGTGCCGGAACGGACGCAATATTGGGTGTGTACCGTCGAGGCAATGCCGCAGGAAATCGGCGCTGATTTCGTGGCGGTGGACGAGATCCAACTGTGCGGCGACCCCGAACGCGGCCACGTGTTCACCGACCGTCTGCTGCGGGCGCGCGGGCTGCACGAGACGTTGTTTCTGGGGTCCGATGTCATGCGCCCGGCCATCGCGGCGCTGATCCCCGGGGTTACGTTCATGCGGCGGGAGAGGTTCAGCACATTAACCTGGTCAGGTTCGAAAAAAATAAGCAGAATGCCGCCCCGCAGTGCGATCGTGGGATTTTCGGTTGATAATGTCTATGCGATTGCAGAGCTTATCCGGCGCCAGAAGGGCGGTTGCGCGGTGGTCATGGGTGCGTTGAGTCCCCGCACGCGCAACGCGCAGGTCGCCCTTTATCAGAACGGCGATGTGGATTATCTGGTGGCGACCGATGCCATCGGGATGGGCTTGAACCTTGATATCCGGCATGTTGCATTTTCTGCCACTGCGAAGTTTGACGGACGCCGGATGCGCGCGCTTTTCCCGCACGAGTTGGGCCAGATCGCGGGGCGCGCCGGGCGGCACACCGACCCCGGCACTTTCGGGGTGACGGGCGAGGCCGGTCCGCTGGACGACGGGGTGATTGATGCGATCGAGAACCACCGCTTCGCACCTATCCAGCGCCTGCAATGGCGCAACGAAGTGTTGGAGTTCGGCACCGTTGAGCGGCTGGTGGCATCGCTGGAAGCGCCGACCGCCAACGAATGGTTGGCCCGCACCCGCGAATCTGATGATCTGCAAGCGGTGAAAACTCTGTCGCAGATGCCCGATATCAGCGACCGCATCCGCAGCCCGCAGGCGGTGAAGCTGCTGTGGGACGTGTCCGTGTTCCGGATTTCAGGGGCAAGTCGGGGGGCGAGCACACGGCGTTGCTGGCGCGCATCTTTGATTTCCTGCAAGGCGGAAAGGTGCCGACCGACTGGTTGGCAAAAGTTATTGCGCGGATTGACAGAACCGATGGCGATATTGACGCGTTATCCAAACGTCTGGCTTATATTCGCACGTGGACCTATATCACGCAGCGCAAAAACTGGGTTGACGACGAAAGCCATTGGCGTGACGAAACGCGCGCTGTAGAAGACCGATTGTCGGATGCGCTTCATGCGCTGCTGACGCAACGATTTGTTGACCGGCGCACATCCGTGCTGATGCGCCGGTTGAAACAGAAGGAGAGCCTTGTGGCCGAGGTGAATGACAAGGGTGAAGTGACGGTTGAGGGCGAGTTCGTCGGCCGTCTGGAAGGGTTCCGCTTCCGGCAGGATGCGTCGAATTCTCCTGACGAGGCGCGAATCGTGCGGCAGGCTGCCGTGCAGGCGCTGCGCCCGGAGTTCCACTTGCGGGCGGACAAGTTCTATAACTCGCCCGATACCGAGATGGATTTCACCGAACAGGGTGGCCTGATGTGGGGCAATCAGGCGGTGGGCAAGCTGGTGGCGGGTGCCGAAGCGTTGCGTCCATCGGTCGAGGCTTTCGTGGACGAGGACGCAGGCCCCGATGTTGCCGAAAAGGTACGTCGCCGCTTGCAGCATTTCATTGATCGCAAGGTTGCGGCGCAGTTCGAACCGCTGCTGGCAATGAGCCGGGACGAGGGGCTGACTGGCCTAGCGCGCGGTTTCGCCTTCCGTCTGGTCGAAGGTTTGGGCCTGTTGCCGCGTGATGCGGTGACGGAGGAGGTCAAGACGCTGGACCAGGAAGCGCGCTCGGCGTTGCGCAAGCATGGGGTGCGGTTCGGGCAGTTCACCATTTTCTTGCCGCTGCTGTTGAAGCCCGCGCCGACCCGGTTGCGTCTGGTGTTGTGGTCGCTGGCCAATGGTTTGCAGGAATTCCCCGAAAGCCCGCCTCCGGGTCTGGTGACGATCCCGAATATCCCCGATGTGCCGAAACAACATTACACGCTGGCGGGTTATCATCCGGCGGGCACCCGAGCGATCCGCATCGACATGCTGGAACGTCTGGCGGACCTCTTGCGGGCGAAAGACAGCCGTGCAGGCTTTGAAGCGGCACCCGAGATGCTGTCGATCACCGGCATGACGCTGGAACAGTTTGCCGATCTGATGGGCGGGTTGGGCTATAAAGGCGAAAAGGCCGAACGGCCGAAGGTGAAGCCGGAGACGGTGGTAACGCCGGCGGCTGTACCAGAACCGACGGTAGGGGAAACGGTGGAAACCGCCGAGGTGGTGGCACCCGTTGAAGACGCTGCGGACAGAACTCCGGCAGAGGACGCAGCCGACGAGACCCCTCCGGAGGCCGTTCCGGAAATACCGGTCGAGGCGGCCCCCGTAGAGATGGAAAGCTACTATACCTTCGTCTGGGCACCGCGCCCGCGGGGTGGTGATGCCCGTGGCCCGCGCAACCGCAATGAGCGTGGCGGTGATCGTGGCCCGCGTGAGGGCCAGTCGCGTGAGGGCCAGTCGCATGAGGGCCAGCCGCGTGAAGGCAAGGCGCGTGAGGGCAAGCCGCGTGAGGGCCAGCCGCGTGAAGGCCAGCCGCGTGAGGGCCAGCCGCGTGAGGGCAAGCCGCGTGAAGGCCAGCCGCGTGAGGGCCAGCCGCGTGAGGGCAAGCCGCAAGGCGAAGGCCACAATCGCGGCAACCGTGGCGACCGGCCAAAAGGCGACCGGCTCGCAGCGGATACCACTGTTGCGGCACCCGCCGCTGATGCACCGGCGCGGCCTGACCGCGGCCCACGTCCCGAGCGCAACGAAGGCTACAAGGGCAAACCCAAGGGCAAGGGCGGCGACCGGGGTGGCAAGGATGATCGCGGCAACAAAGAGCGTGGCGACCGCTCCAACCAGCCCAAAACCTTTGAGGCCCGCCCGCCGCGCACCGACAAGATCGACCCCGACAACCCCTTCGCGGTGCTGGCGTCACTGCGCAACCGGACGTGATCCCTCATGCGGGCGCGGATGGAGCTTTCTCCGTCGCGCCCGACGTTGCGGCTGGACAAGTGGCTGGTGCAGGCGCGTTTCTTCAGGACCCGCACCCTTGCCAGCGAAATGGTGGATGCGGGCCATGTGCGGGTGAACGGCATCCGCATGGCGAAACCTGCGCACCCTGTAGGGGCGGGTGATACGCTGACATTTGCGCAGGGGGACCGCATCCGGCTGGTACGAATTGTGGGCGTATCCGTCCGGCGCGGACCTCCCGAAGAAGCGCAGGCACTTTACGACGACCTCGATCATCCGGCGGCGGAGGAAGTTTCGCCCGACCCCGACACATCGGAATAGTGTTGCCGCGCCACGGCGTTTTGCCGGGTGGTTGATCTTTCCTTGCCGCTTCGCCTTGCCAGCGCCACGCGGCAAGCCTAGTTAAAGTACCGAACCTGACAGACGAGCCGCACCCATGACCTATGTTGTCACCGACAATTGCATCGCCTGCAAATACACCGATTGCGTCGAAGTATGCCCGGTCGATTGCTTTTACGAAGGCGAGAACATGCTGGTCATCCACCCGGATGAATGCATCGACTGTGGCGTATGCGAACCCGAATGCCCCGCCGACGCGATCCGCCCGGACACCGAATCGAACATGGAGCCGTGGGTGGAGTTCAACCGCAAATATTCCATCATGTGGCCGGTGATCGTCACGCGCAAAGATCCGATGCCCGACGCCGAGGCGCTGGACGGCCAGAAAGACAAGTTGACCAGCCATTTTTCGGAAGCGGCAGGCGACGGCGGCTGACCGATTCGCATCCATGATGCGGGGCGTGCCCGAACCGCCTGTGAATCCTGGGTATGTGCCAGATCAGCCTCAATCTTGCCACTGTTGGAATCAGCCGCAAATCGTGCTATATAGATGTTACAAACAAGCACGGAAGCCTGACACCTCCTTCGGGGCCACTCGCCCGGGGCGGATCATCCTGAACACATCATCCACATCGCCGGGGTTAATGGCCCCGGACGGTGATGTGTCGTCGGAAAAGGGTTCCCATCGAGGAAGCGACTGAATGACCAAATCAAAGAAGCCCGATTTCCGCCCCAATGAGTTCGTTGTGTACCCGGCGCATGGCGTCGGGCGTATCATTTCCATCGAAGAGCAGGAGATTGCGGGCCTGCATCTGGAACTGTTCGTCGTCTCGTTCGAGAAGGACAAGATGACTTTAAGGGTTCCGACCCATAAAGCGACGGAAATCGGCATGCGGTCGTTGTCGTCGCCCGATGTGGTGACCAAGGCGCTGGACACGCTGAAGGGCAAAGCACGGGTCAAGCGGGCGATGTGGTCACGCCGGGCGCAGGAATATGAGCAGAAAATCAACTCGGGCGACCTGATGTCGATTGCGGAAGTCGTCCGTGACCTGCACCGCACGGACGACCAGCGCGAACAGTCCTATTCCGAGCGTCAGCTTTACGAGGC
>Ga0105050_10004443_pt1 | contig 18687 bp, 18 predicted proteins | sample FRY01_FD_78088 | JGI IMG/M metagenome (GOLD analysis project Ga0105050, IMG submission 78088) | Freshwater microbial communities from Lake Fryxell liftoff mats and glacier meltwater in Antarctica - FRY-01 | ecosystem: Environmental > Aquatic > Freshwater > Ice > Glacier meltwater ... | reverse complement strand
GCGCAACCGCGCAACCGCGCAACCGCGCAACCGCGCAACCGCGCAACCGCGCAACCGCGCAACCGCGCAACCGCGCAACCGCGCAACCGCGCAACCGCGCAACCGCGCAACCGCGCAACCGCGAGATCGTATCGATACTCAACTGGCGCGTGACACAATCTGTGGCGTTGCGGAGGACGTTAGCGAGACAGTCCCGAGAGCAAACCGTCTGCGCTGCGCAGACCCGAGGTGGCCCGATGCCATCGTCACCACACTCACCATACTCACCACACTCACCACGACAGCCTCGATGTTCGCGCCGCGGTCGATGCGCTGAGCGAGCAGAGTCGACTCCTTCGGGAGTTCGACATTCACGGGAGGCCAGATACTTCTGCTCGCGTGTTCTACGCTGGTATCAGCGGCGCTCTCGCTGCTCACCTTCGTCACTCATCGGAGTTGGCTCCGATGGTTGTTGTTAGCGGTGGGACTCATCACCATCTGCGCGGCCGCCGCAGTTGCAGTGTCCAGCATCGCCGCGGCGAACACCCAAATCCCCCCTGATGTCCTCGGCGGGAGCGAGAATTCGCAAGGACCCGGTGCGATCGCCGGGGTGCTGGCCGCATTCACCATTGCCGACCCCGCGCTGTTCGGACCACTGATCGCCAACGTCCGCCCCGTCAGACCCGCACCGACCCCGCGCTGTTCGGACTACTGATCGCCGACGTCCGCCCGTCAGACCCGCACTGACCCCGCGCTGTTCGGGTTACTGATCGCCCCGGTCCGCGTCCTCGATGAGTTCGATCGCCCGTGAGACGTTGAACAGGACCCGTTCGCCGACGAGGTCCTGATCGGGACGGTTCGGGTCTCGCAACGACCGCTGATAGATGCCCTCGAGCAGCACGGCGAGGCGGAAGTTATAGAGCACCTCGTAATAGGTGAGGTCCCCGATCTCGGCGATGCCCCGGGTAGCGGCGTATCGCTCGATGATTTGCTCCCGAGTCGGCCATCCCTCACCGGTGGAGAGGATCCAGATCTCGGTGAACCCGGCGAGATCCAGCAGCGGATCACCGATGGTGGCGGTCTCCCAGTCGACGATGGCGGTGACTCGCGCCGGCGCATCGGACCCGACGAGCACGTTCAGCATGTGGAAATCACCGTGCATGATCGTCGGCTCGAAAATCTCCGGCTTGTTGCGGTCGAGCCAGTCCATGACACGGTTGATTCCCGCCAGTTCGCGACCCTCGTACGACGCGAGTTGGCGGCTCCAACGCGAGACCTGCCGTTCGTGAAATCCCTCGGGTCGACCCAGGTCAGCGAGGCCAACAGCGCGGAAATCCACCTCGTGTAGGCAGGCCAGCGCGTCGGTGAGCGCGAAGGTCACCGCGGCTCGACCCGGAGAGTCGTCGAGACCGGGCGGAAGGGGCAGCGGGTTTACTCCCTCGACCAGCGCCATGAGATAGAAGACGCAGCCGAGCACGTCGAGGTCATCGCACAGTGCAATCGGTGCCGGATGCGGTACATCAGTTCCTTCGAGTGCGGTCAGGATCCGGTGCTCCCTCCGCATCCCTTCGTCGGCCCGCTCTACCGCTACCACGGCCGGACGACGAAGCACCCACCGATGTTCGCCGCGCTGCACGCGGAACATGAGGTTCGATGCACCACCGGTCAGAAGCTCGGCGCGCACGGGCTCTCCCGGCGCCAGGCCCTGTTCGTCGAGCCAGCGACCGAGTCGATCCAAATCCAGGAGCGAATTGGGTTCATTCACCACGGAACTACGCGCTGAACCCATTGTTGAGGCCCGTCAATCCCGAGGGTGCATGCGAACCGAAGTAGGCCTGCTCGAGCACACCAATTCCGGTGCGATCGCCCATCTGGGAGACGACGATGTTCTGGAGATGCAGCGAGTGGAAATCAGTCGGATCGAAATCATCGAGAGCGACGGGATCGGCCCCGGGATGGATGGGATAGTCGTCGAACGGGCTGAGCATCTCAGGCCTCTCTCAGGGCGGGGGTGACGAGGATCTTGCGCTCCGTGGATGTCGACAGGAGCGCCCGGTACGCCTGATCGACTCCCTCGAATGTTTCGACCCCGCCGGGTTCGACGCTACTGGAGACGAACGCCCCGGCATCGATCCCACCGGGCTGGAGCAGGTCGGCCGCAGCGGCGAACTCGTGGAAGCGATAGTAGACGGCGAAGGCCATCTCGATCTCCTGGAGGACTCCGGTCAGCGGCAACATGGCTTTCCCGCTTCTGGCCCTCCGCATCCTTGCCAGATTGGCACTCATTGTTGGAATCTCGGCACCGCACAGCGGCCCATTCATCCTCGACAAAGGGCCCATCACCTCGATCGCAAAAGATGTACGCAGCGACGTGTACCTGTCTCGGATCGGTCCTGGATCAGTCTCGGATCGGTCTCGGTTCGGGGGCAGCGCTCGGAGTGGCCGATGTTGTATTCCCCAATAAGAACGTTCCGCTTATCTCCGCTCAGAACACAGCACCAATCCTCACCGATCCGTTTACCCATCAACGTACCTATTTCCGAACTGCCCCGAACTGCCCCGAACTGCCCCGAACTGCCCCGAACGACCAAATCCAAGGTTGGGTCGATGCCGACTGCGTTCGTGATCAACTTGGCGCAAAACTTGGCGCATCGGTCTCTGATTCAACCGCCTATGCCAACCAACTGGGTGGCGTCTTCGCACGCCGCCATTAATCCGACGGGCAACTGATCTCTCGGAACAAGGCTTAGTGACGGAAGTGGCGTTCGCTGGTGAACACCATGGCGAGGCCAGCAGCATTCGCTGCAGCGATCACTTCTTCATCGCGAATTGAACCGCCCGGCTGAATGACTGCGGTGGCACCTGCCTCAATCGCAGCATCAAGACCATCGGCGAAGGGAAAGAACGCATCAGACGCGTAGGCCCCACCATTTGCTCGGCCTTCAGCTTTCACTGCAGCAAGGTGTCCGGCATCGCGGCGATTCTGCTGCCCACAACCAATGCCAACCGCTTGACCATCTTTCACTAACACAATTGCATTCGAGGTCACCTTGGCAACAACCTGCCACGCCAAGATGAGATCGACCCATTCGGTATCGGTAGGAGCGCGTTCGGTAGCAACCGTCCAACCAGCGCGATCATCGGTAACCGGATCGGGGGTTTGCACCAAATAGCCGCCGTCGATCGGACGCAGCGAAAGCCCCGGCGCTCCCGGCGCAACTGCAGTGAGAATACGCAAGTTCTTCTTCTCTTGTAACGCCGCTAACGCATCGGGCTCGTATCCGGGGGCAACGAGAACTTCAGTGAACACAGGCGCAATCGCTTGGGCAACCTCAAGTGTGACAACGCGGTTCAATGCGATGATGCCGCCAAAGGCAGATACCGAATCACACTCATGGGCACGCGTATAAGCGGTAAAAATATTCTCGGCCACAGCAACGCCGCAAGGATTGGCGTGCTTGATCACCACTGCGGCCGGACGCTCACCAATGGAATGAACGAGTCGCCATGCCGCTTCGGTGTCGTAGACATTGAGATAGCTCATCTCTTTTCCACCGTGTTGTTGCGCTGCATCCCACCAACCATGCTGGCCCGCGGTTGAATATCGTGCACCAACCTGATGGGGATTCTCACCATATCGAAGCACTTGTTCGCGCTTCAGTTCAATGGAAATGGTTTCGGGAAGTTCGGCCGGCAATTCATGCGCAACCGAACCGGCAGCAACCGACCCAGAAGTCGGCATACCCGCATCGAACCACGCCAGAATTTCCGCGTCGTAGGCCGCGGTGTGCGCAAACGCATCGCGAGCCAAACGCGTGCGCGTTTCTTGCGATAACGAACCCTCGGCCTTCAACTCGGCAAGAACCTGTGAGTAATGAGAGGGGCCTGTCACGATCGCAACATGAGCGTGATTCTTTGCCGCGCCGCGCACCATCGTTGGTCCACCAATGTCAATAAGTTCAATGGAAGGTTCCGCCGAGAACGGGTACAGATTGGCCACAACGAGATCGATTGACTCGATGCCGTAGGTCTCCATATCGGCACGATGCTCGGCATTAGTGGGATCGGCGAGGATGCCGCCATGAATCTTCGGATGCAATGTGACAACGCGATGACCGAGGATGGCAGGGAAACCAGTGATATCAGCAACATCGGTAACAGGGATACCTGCTTCGGCAATGACGCGTGCCGTTCCGCCACTGGACACAAGATCCCAACCGAGTTGTTGAAGTTCACGGGCGAACTCAACGATACCGGACTTGTCGTAAACGGATAGAAGAGCCCTCATTGGACGCTTCCCCTTTCGATGATGTCGGAGATGGTGCGAACATAAATACGTCGTTCAACTTCTTTAATACGTTCGTGCAGCGTTGCCACGGTGTCGTCAGGTGCAACTGCTACCGCTTCTTGGGCAAGGATCGGCCCGACATCAACTTCTTCGGTAGCGATGTGCACAGTGCAACCGGTTACCTTCACGCCAAAGGCCAGAGCGTCTTCAACCCCGTGCCAGCCAGGGAATGAAGGCAACAAGGACGGATGAGTGTTGAGGATGTGACCCGGAAATGCGTCGAACATTCCCGCGCCCAAAATGGTGCCGAACCCAGCCATGGCCACCAGTTCGATATCCCAGCCGCACAACACACCGAGCAGTTCGGCGGTGTACCCAATTCGGTCGAAGTCCTTGTCGTAACTACGACGCTCGATGAGTTCACACTCCAAGCCGTTGCGGGCGGCAACCTTTTGGGCGCCACACTCTCGGTCGACTACGACCACCGAAACGGGCACACCGGCCGCGCAAATTGCATCGAGGATGGTGCCACTTCCCGAAGCCAAAACACAAAGGCGCATACCTATCTGAACCTATCAGGACGTCAGTAGGGGCTTTCCCGGCAGCGCACCAGTGTGCTCCCCGTTCTCCATAAGAATTTCACCGTTCACAATGGTCCACGAATAGCCCTGCGAACATTGCACAAATCGGCCGGCACCGGCCGGGAAATCGCGCTGGAAGGTGGGCAGTGGAAGAGCCAAAGCATTTATGTCGAAAACGTTGACATCCGCCCTTGCGCCCACCCGCAGTACCCCGCGCTCAGCAAAGCCAAACAATTCGGCAGGTCGACCAGTGAGCTGACGCACGCCCTGCCCTACTGACATGAGCCCGCGCTCGCGGATCCAGTACGACAAGAAAAATGTTGGCTGGCTGGCATCAAGAATCTGTCCGACATGCGCGCCTGAATCTGCAAGGCCCAACATCATTAGCGGATCGGTAAGCATTTCAGCAATCACTGGAAAATCCTGATTAAGAATTGGCCAATTAAGAATCACTGCACCATCGGATGCATCCACCAGATTCAGGTAGGTCTCAACTGCAGTAGTTCCCGCCCGTTCGGCATACGCCGCGAGACTTTCCTCGGGCAGACAGTCATAACGCGCACCGCGTTCGGGTAACAACACATAGAACTCGCGGTAACCCTGAATTCCTCGAGGGCCATCGCCACCTTCAATAAGACGAGCACGTACTTCAGGATCGCGTAACAGCGCAACACGTTCCGTCAACGATCTGTTGTTGAGAACATCCCAACCCGGCAAGCGCCCAAACGGAATGCGATGGGCAAGCGAAAAAATCACTCCGATGCCGCGTGAAGTTGTTTGCGGACGCAGATTCGCACCATTCGCATTGGCAGTGGCGACAAAATCCAGAACTTCACGCCACTGGTTTGGCGCCGATAAGACATTGGTGAGATTGAAAGTAAACGGCCGCCCTGAGGCTCGGCTCATTGCCGCCATGATGGCTACTTCGCTTTCCGCACGATCGGTGCCGGGTCCTTCACCCTCGAAACGCGGTGCACAACCCAACACTCCACGGCCATGAGCGCCTACTGCCGCAGCAAGAGCCACTAGTTCACGCTCGTTGGCCCAGGTGCCCGGAACATTGCGACCGTCACGCGTCACATGGCGGCCGGTACGCGAGGTGGAGAATCCGACAGCCCCTGAGCGCATCGCTTCGTCGACAAGACCAACCATCAATGCCAGTTCTTCATCGGTGGGATCGGCGTCTTGATCGAGCGAACGATCACCCATTGCGTAGTAACGCAACGCTCCGTGACCAACAAACCCCGCGTAGTTCATACCTTTCGGCGCGCTGGCCAACCACCGCAAGTAGTCGCCGTATGTTTCCCAATCCCATGGCATACCTTCAAGAATTGAATCAGCAGGAATATCTTCGACTGATTCCATTGCTTTCGCGAGGAACTCAGCATCGCCCGATTTCACTGGGGCAAAGGTCATCCCGCAGTTACCGAGCACAACAGATGTCACACCATGCCAACAGGTTGAGGTCCCCAACGGATCCCACGCAAGTTGTGCGTCTAAGTGGGTGTGCACATCAATGAAACCGGGCGTGACCAATTGCCCATCAGCGTTCAAGGTGCGATGCGCTGAACCAACATCGTCTCCGATGGCAACAACCGTGTCGCCATCAATGGCCACATCGGCTCGCCGCGGTTCGGAACCCGAACCGTCGACCACCAGTCCCCCACTGATCACCAAATCGTGCATGACGAAAGAATACCGAGAATCTCACCCACATTCTTTCACTCGGTACTCGATCCGACTCAGACGTCATTTGACTCTTCGAAGGATTGCCGAAAGCGTCGGATGGCGGTAGAAGTCATCACGCTCGAGACCGTAGAATGTCACATCTCTGTAATCGCCTCGATGCCACTCGTGACGGCGCAAGGTTCCTTCTCTCTCGAAGAACCTCGAGAGACCTCGTCCAAATCCATCCACGTTCTCGTTCGGCAATTCGGCGTAGATCTTGCGCAAAGGATACGCAGTGAACGCCTAGTCCAGGAACTGTACGAATCCGTCGATCGGCCAGACGATGCCCTGAAACTGTGAACGAAGGAGCGCAGTGAACTGAGCAGTACCGCGCGTGAAGTTCGGAACGATGATCTGAGCCAGCCCGATCAACTCACCAGTGCGAACTGACACTAGGAGCGATTGGCTCAGAACCCCCGAGCTAAGCGCTTCGTCGATCTGACCTTCGGTCGAGTCGGGGCCAAGGCCTCGCCACGAATAGGGCGCTATCTCCGTCCACACGATTCGATGGAGGACTTCACGACGAAATGCTCCGATCGGCACCAGCTGCACACGGGCCGACCGTGTTTCAGAATCGGTCACCCTTCTCCCGATCTCACCACCGAACGAACCATATCAACCACGCTCGCGAGATCCTTGAGCCCACTCGGAGCAACAAGCCCGCCGAGCACGCTCACCAACTCCCCCCCGGATTCCATGAGGAACCCCTGCTGGAACGGAAAGAGGTACGTCCGCCCCTCCACCCCATCCAAGGTCGTGTTGCGATTCTCGGTGAAGTCTGAGAGGAAAAAAACTGCTTCTTGATCCCGCGGAAGAACCCTCGCAATTTCCCCAAGTGAATCCTCCCCGACCATGAAGACCTCCACCTTGAAATCTCCGGCGAGCAGCGCCTTGTTCCCAGCAAGCACTGTCACACCATTGAGTTCGATCAGCCCGGTACGAAGAACGACTCGCCCGTCGTCCCCCACGAAGCTCCGACCCTTCTCGATGCCACTTATCCGAGCGGCCACGACGACGTCGGCAGCACTCACGATCTCAGCCACAGATCGGAAGACGTAGGAGTCCCCGTCATTCGCGTCACTAAGGATCGTGACGAATCTGTCGACATTCGGCGAGGACACGACCGGGCTCGAAATTCCATTCGAGTTCGAAGTGGGCGATGAACACGCGGCCACGAAGAGAAGCACCGAAAGGGCAAGGAATGGGAACTTGGTAGATCTCATAGTCCCGCCTCAGAACACCGAGTTGATGTGTGACTTATGGTGCGCCGAATAGACGAACCACGTGCTGCTGTAATTGACGACGCCCGAGATCATGCAGTCCTGTTGACCATCCGGAGCTCCCGGGTAGTTCTGAGTCTTGTAATGCGTCAGACCCATCGAGTGGCCGAATTCGTGACAGAGAGTCTTCCGAACGTTGCCCTCGTAGTCATTTCCTTGCGCCGAGATCTCACCAAGGTCGATGAGTACATCGTTCCGATCGCAGGTCGAACTCCCGTGGGTCCGCGTGCAATAGGTTGAGCCCCGCGTACCCGCAGGAAGATCGAAGACCTGTGCGTGGATATCCGTCCAATCCGAGCCCGACCAGTTGCAGGTCTCAAGTACCGAATCCATGTCTGAATTCGCATCGGTGGTGGCCAGGCTCTGGAGCGCCCACCAACCTTCATTCGCTGGCCACGTTCCAAAACATGATCGATGGGGATTCGGATCCGGGTAGGAGCCAGTGTCGCTCGATGAATTCGGCGGAACAGCGCCGACTGGATCGGCCGCCGCCGGCGTCACTTCAGCGATCAATCCGACCAATCCGAGCCCAGCCAACCCCGCGGCAATGGCCCTCCTATGCAGTTCCATTTCGATCCACCTCCGTCATTAGGCTTCCCAGTGGGAGAATAGAATAATGAAAGCGAAGGGTCAATGGTCACATGCATGGCACCAGTTCGCCGTATCTCCGTACCCCACTTGCACACACAGGACATCAAGATCGGTAGCGGAATCGAGAATCCTGTCCACTCGTCGGCAACAAAATGCAGTGGGCCTAGATCGCTCATAACCAAACGTTTGAGAGAACAACGAAGGCCCAGCGCAATGGCCGGGCCTTCGTTCACAACGTATGCGGCGCCAGCCGCTAAAGGTTCAGACCCAGCCGTTCTCGCGCACAACCTCGACCATAAGTTCGCCAGCTTCGGTGGGGTTCTTGCCCACGCGAACACCGGCAGCCTCGAGAGCTTCCATCTTGGCCGCAGCAGTGCCCTTGCCGCCCGAAACGATGGCGCCCGCGTGGCCCATCTTCTTTCCGGCCGGAGCGGTAACACCAGCAACATAGGAAACAACTGGCTTGGTCATCTTGGTCTTTATGAACTCGGCGGCTTCTTCTTCTGCTGACCCACCAATTTCACCAATCATCATGACGGCTTTGGTGTCGGGGTCGGCTTCGAATGCTTCAAGGCAATCGATGAACGAGGTACCAGGAACTGGGTCGCCACCAATACCAACACAAGTGGTGACACCAATGTCTTGCAACTTCAGTTCGTAAAGCGCTTGGTAGGTGAGCGTGCCGGAACGGCTCACGATGCCCACCGGGCCACCGGGCTTAGCGATCTCGCCAGCAGTGATGCCGATGTTGCACTTCCCGGGGCTAATGATGCCGGGGCAGTTCGGGCCGAGCAGACGAACCTTCGGGAAGTTTCGTTTCAACTCGTTGTAGAACCACGCTTCATCATGAGCGGGCACACCTTCAGTGATGCACACGATGAATTCAACGCCACCTTTCGCAGCATCCATGATCGCGTCCTTCACGCCCGGTGCGGGAATGAAGATGCACGAAGCATTGGCGCCAGTTGCGGCAACGGCGTCGGAAACATTGGCGAAGATCGGAATGCCGTCGACATCTTCGCCGGCCTTCTTCGGGTTGGTTCCAGCAACCACCTGGGTGCCGTAGTCACGGTTTCGCAGACCATAGAAACGTCCTTGCGAACCGGTGAGGCCTTGGTAAATAACCTTTGTGTTTTCGTCAACAAAAATGCTCACGGGTTCCTCAGTTCTTCTTTGCGAGTTCGACAGCGGCCGCAGCAGCTTCGAGCATCGTGGGCATGCTGACGAGCTTGTCAGAGAGGTGCGGCGCAAGAAGTGCGCGGCCCTCTTCGGCGTTGGTGCCGTCGAGGCGAATGACAATCGGAGCTTCGATATTGACCATCTCAAGTGCACCAATGATGCCCTTGGCAACTTCTTCACCGCGGGTGATACCACCGAAGATGTTGATGAAGATTGACTTCACATTTGGATCATCGTTGATGACCTGCAATGCGCTGGCCATAACTTCGGCGTTTGCACCGCCACCAATGTCGAGGAAGTTGGCGGGCTTGCCACCGGCCTGATTCACAACATCGAGCGTGCTCATGGCAAGACCAGCACCGTTTGCGATAACGCCCACGGTTCCGTCGAGGCCTACATACTGCAGACCCTTTGCATGCGCAGCTTGTTCGCGTTCGTCACGAACCTGCGTTGCTTCGTATTCAGACCATTCGTGGCGATAATCGGCGTTGTTGTCGAGCGTGACCTTGGCGTCGAGTGCGTGCACGTTGCCATCGGTCTTCACGATGAGCGGGTTGATCTCCGCAAGATCGGCATCGCCTTCGGTGTAGGCGGTGTAGAGCTTGAGAAGAAGCGCAACTACACCATCGGTCACCGCAGGATTGAGATTGGCGGCTTCGACCCATGCACGGCACACCGGCTCGGTGAGACCATCGACTGGGTCGACCCAGATCTTGGCGATTGCGTCGGGGTTATCGACAGCAACCTTTTCAATCTCGATGCCACCCTCTTTTGAGAGCATGCCCAGGTGCTTCTTGGCCGAACGATCCAGAGTGAACGATACGTAGTACTCCTCCGAAATATCGGAGGCGGTTTCGATCCAAAGGATTCGGGTGATGTGACCACCGATGTCGAGGCCGAGGATGTTGCCCGCATGTTCGCGAACTTCATCGGCATTGTTGGCCAGCTTGACGCCGCCGGCCTTGCCACGACCACCAGCGTGCACCTGGGCCTTGACCACAACGGGATAGCCCACCGCGTCAGCCGCAGCGACCGCTTCGTCCACTGTTGTCACCGAACGCCCGTCGGACACCGGAATGCCGAACTGAGCGAAGAACTGTTTTCCTTGATATTCGAGAAGATCCACGAGGGGACACCGTAGTCATTCCAGATACGCCACCCATAAACCGCCGCGCGCTTCGACCGATTGGACCCCACGGGCGATACTTGAGCCATGCCCATCCAGGAGAGCAGAAAACGAACATCGAGATCAGTGGTGCTGGCCCTGGGCGGCATTGCCCTCGGCATCATTTTGGTGCTGGTGCTGTTTGTGGTGGCCATCCCTTCGCTTACCGAGTCGGGCAAGGTCCAGGTGAAGTTGGGATCGGACACCTACGACGCGGGACCAGCTTCGTCTCGGGCATCCAATATCGCCAAAGACGGCCCGCTGCTATTTTCCGACGTTTCCAGCGGCAAGCGGGACATCTACTTACAGCACATTGGTGACGACAACAATTCAGGATGGTTCGCGTTCGATGCTCGTCGCCCGGGGCAACCACGCGACTGCACGCTTCGTTGGCAATCAAGTTCTTCAGATTTTCACGACCCATGCGACGGCACGATCGTTACCGGCGATGGATCCAGTCTTCCTAGTTACCCGGTGACCATCACCGACGAGGGCAAAGTTATCGTCGACCTCAATCCCGACCCGGCCGACACCACAAGCACGCCCGACCCGACGGATACAGCGAACACGAATCGCACCAAAGGCACCACAGGCACCACAGGCCCGGCCGACACCACAACCTCGAAATAAATCCTGTTGTTACAGAGTATTTTCGAGCGTATTTTTGCTTTGAGATTTGCGAAGAACAGAAGCGTCTCGCGGCTCTGGGTTCGTTGCTGGCACCGCGTTAGTCCGAGCAACGGGCTTGAAGAACAAATACATCGTGGGCACCAGATAGCCAAACCACACAACCACCTGCAGCACCGAAAGCACGGGCGTGAAATTGAACAAACCCTTCGCCACGCTTCCGTACCAACTTTCCCCGTCGAACCATGACGAGATGTTCAGCGCCTTGTTCTCGTCTCCAGGTAACCAACCGAGTTCTTGGAACTCGTGCACTCCGTAGGCGAGAACTCCGGCGGCCACGAGGATAAGCAGTGCGCCAGTAATTTTAAAGAAGGTCGACATGTTGAAGTGCACTGCACGTTGATAAATGAGATAACCAAGCACTACCGATGTGAGAAGACCAAGCACCCCGCCCAATGCCGGATGCGATGCCGCTCCGGTTGCTTGGTCATTGGTCCAGAGAAACAGCCCAGTCTCAACACCCTCACGACCAACGGCCACGAACGCGAGAAGTACGAGAGCAAACGACCCCATATCGACCACACTGTCGAGTTTTCCGTGCAACTCACCTTTGATTTTGTGCGAGGTCTTACGCATCCAGAAGATCATCCAGGTAAGAAACCCAGTAGTGAGCAGCGACATGATGCCGGTGAAGATGATCTCCGAGCGTTCGCTGAGAGAGTTCGAGGTGAGCTCAAGAATGCTTACAAAACCAATCGTGGCGACCACTGCCGCTATGACGCCGGCCCAAATCGCCCATAACCGCTCGGTGCGACCGGTCTTCACGATGTAGGCAACAAGGATGCCAACAATGAGAGAGGCTTCAAGACCTTCACGAAGACCAATAAGGAAGTTGGAAAACATGGGACTCCTTGCGGCGGGAGGACCGCGGGTCTGCCGGTTGTGGATGTTAGGTATACCTAACACTTAAAACCGTATCAAGTCCATTCGTTTCTGACAAGTCGTCAGAAACTTGTTCTCCTGGGCCGATCAGATCTTTTCCAACCGTGCCCCCGGAAAAATATCGGCAGTTCGTCATCGGCTACTTGGCTGGAAACACTCGGTTCATTCCTCTTCGAACAATGACATCAGCAAACGAACTACTTGCGTCGGAACCCACTTGAAAAGTTCCCAGTGGTGTGGTCACTTCACCGTTTCGAACAGGCCCACTCGTTAGGTCGACTTCGCCAAGAAATAAGGCAACCTCCTCCGAGGCCGGCGATTGGTGCAGAGACACTGGGTCGTCACATTGAACAATCTTTCCCGCCATCATCACAGCGATGACATCGGCGACGGCAAGTGCCTCGTCGCGATCGTGGGTGACGATGATTGCTGTGGCCGCGTCTCCTCGAAGTGCCGAGAGAACATCGCTACACACTTCAGGGCGCAACGCCGCATCAAGAGAAGAGAACGGCTCATCCATAACAATGAGCCGAGGCCGAGGTGCCATGGCGCGTGCCAGCGCAACACGTTGTTGTTGTCCGCCCGAAAGTTCGTTGACTCGTCGATCCTCGTAGCCCGACAACCCGACTAACTCGAGACAATCGGCAATGCGCCCGGAACGCTCCTGCCCTCGCGCAAGCCCAAATCCGACATTGCCAGCTACCGACAGGTGAGGGAAAAGTGCACCCTCTTGAGGCACATAACCCACATGACGAGATTCAGGGGCAACAAAAACGTTCGGACCTACAACTTCCGATTCATCGATGAGGATTTCGCCGCGGTCGGGTCGTTCGAACCCGGCAATGCAGCGAAGAAGCGTGGTCTTTCCACTTCCCGATGGTCCGACGATGACAAGGATCTGCCCGTGACCAACCGAAAGCGTGGCGGAATCGACCACCACTGAGGTGCCGAAAGCCTTCGTCAGCGAACGCACTTCAAGAATTGGATTCATCACGTCTCCCGAGTACGTGTAAGAAGTGCTGCCGGAATTGCGGCGACCAAGATCAAGGCCAAAGCGTAGGGAGCAGCTCCGGCATAGTCAGCAACAGATGTCCGAGACCAAAGTTCGGTGGACAAAGTGTCCATACCGGTTGGCCGCAACAGAATCGTTGCCGGCAATTCTTTCATCACGGTGAGGAAAACCAATGCCGCACCAGCGAGCATCCCAGGCCAAGCCAAGGGAATAGTCACCCGCCGCATCACCTCGAACCGAGTGAGCCCGAGCGAACGAGCAGCATCTTCAATTGATTCAGGGCTCTGCTCCACCGACGCCCGTATCGAGCCCACCGCTAACGAGGTGAATAACACAACATAGGCAAAGATCAACATAGGGAGTCGTTGATACAAAGATGGCGCCAATCGAACTCCGACGTACACCACCGATAGTCCGACCACGATCCCCGGCAGAGCATGAACAACAAAGACAACTCGTTCAGCTGATTGTGCCCAACGAGCACGTACACGCGCCGCGAGGATTCCTGTTGGCAGCGCAAGGAAACAAACGGCAACTGTTGCCACCACCGAAATGGCAACAGTCTTTGCCGCGGCCACGACCAACTCCTCCCAGTCGATGCCTGACTCCGCCGCATCAAAAAACCAGCGAACGATCAAACTCGTCGGAATCACAATCGCTACCAAACTCACGATGAGAGCAAAGGACGCGGCCACCCAACCAAATGCACCTAGTTGGAGTTGGGCTGGCTGTCGCCGCACCCCTGCGCCCACCTTCGCCGACTGCCCCCCGCCCCGCCCCCGCACAAAAAGCTCCGCCCAAACAAGCGCAATTGAAAGCGCCACAAGGACCAGCGACAAAATCGCGGCTCGGGTGGGGTTAAAACCAGCCCGATACGCGCCGAAGATCACCCAAGTGAAACTCTCGAAACGCATTGTTGCCACTGCACCGAAATCGGAAAGTGCATAAAGCGCCACCATCAACGCGCCGGCTGTAGCCGCTGGTCGTATTTGTCGCAGCGTGAGTCGTACCGCAACCCGCCAAGGCCGCATCCCCAATGATCGGGCGACATCTTCTTGCGCGGCGTCGCTGCGGCGTAGCGCCGCCATAACCGGCAGTAGGACAAAAGGATATGAAATTGACGTGATGACGAGTGCGGCTCCCCAGAACCCAGCAAGCGATGGCAACCATGAAATCCAGGCATACGCCGCCACATAGGAGGGCATGGTGAGAGGAAGGACCAATGCCACTGCAAAAAATCTCCGACCGGGGAGATCTGTTCGCACCAGCGCAAACGCACCGAGAACGCCGATGACAACACTCGACAACGTGACAAGGAAAGCCAGCCCCAAAGAACGCAAGGCAAGGTTAAGCGTACGTCGCTGCCAAATTTCCTCGACAACATTGTCAAGACCGCGTGACGATGCCTGAATGAAAAGGTAGACAAGTGGAAGCGCTGTGATGGTGGCCGCAAAAACGGCCACCATCACTACGACAGGGGAAACCCTGAGCGACCCGAGTACCGACCGCTTCACCGGCGAGGAACTCGTGGTTGGTCTTGTTCCAGTGGTCACTTGGTCAGCAAACCAACCTTCTGCAGTAGTTCTTGTGTTTGCTCCAGCGAGGCCAGATCCGAAAGGTCAATCTGAGGAGCATTAAGCGAATCGAATGTCGGCTGTGTGGTGTCGGCAGCAGTGATTCCAGGAACCAGTGCAAACTCCGATGTCTTATCAGCGAAGTACTGCTGCGCCGCCGGGCTCAGAAGGTATTCGACAAACTTCTGTGCCCTTGCGGTGCGCTTCGAGGACTTGAGAATTCCGACACCAGCGACGTTAATGAGACCACCGGGATCGCCGTTCGTGAGGTATTGATTCGAGATCTGCACTGCAGCAGAACCCTTGGCCTTGATCCGTTCGCTGAGGTAGTAGTGGTTGACCAAGCCAAGCTGCACTTCGCCCTTCGCTATTCCGTCCAGAACCGCTCCGTTCTTTTCATAAGGCTTAGGTTGATTCGCGGCGAACGCAACTAACCATTTCTCGGCACCTTCTTCGCCGCGCAACAGACGCAAACCAGTAACGAACGACTGCCATGACGCATTGGTCGGTGCGAAACCGATCTTTCCCTTCCACTTCGGGTCGAGCAGTTCATCGATCGATGTTGGAGGGTTGACGACATCGACATTGTCGTAGGCAATAACACGAACTCGTCCCGATACGCCCACCCACGTGCCGTCATCGGCGCGCAACGCCGGGGAAACTCGATCAAGAATCGAAGAAGGCAACTTCGCTAATCGGCCCGCCGCCGACACTGCTCCGAGTGCACCGGCATCCTGCGAGAAAAATACATCGGCAGGCGACGCCGAGCCTTCGGTAATGATCTGCGCTCCGAGTTCACCACTGTCACCGAAACGCGCTTCAACGACGATTCCCGTTTCCGCAGTGAACATTTCGAAGAGTGGGGCAACCAATGATTCGCTTCGACCTGAATACACCGTGATCGAGCCTGAAGAATCTGAAGAGTTGTCCGCTCCGCAAGCAGCCACAATTCCGCCAAAAAGCACCACAAAAATGATGGCGAGGAGCCCGACCTTAGACTTCCCTGCTTGGCTTCCGATTAGGTTTCTCATGATGGCCTTCCTGACGCGGCCCTGATGGCCTTGGAACTTGAGGGTCGACAGACACTTCGTGACTGCGTGTTAGGTATACCTAACACTCGAAACCGTACCAAGTCCCTTCGTTTCTGACAAGTCGTCAGAAACTTGTTCTCCTAGGCCAATCACATCTTTTCCAACGGCGCCCAATTAAGAAGCAACCGCTTCTCCCCCACCCCCGGAAAACGCACCACTACCTCGGCTTTTTCGCCCGAGCCCTCGAGAGCGAGAATCACCCCATCGCCAAATTTGCCATGGCGGACATCGTCGCCCACCCGCAAACCAATCTGATCAGCACCACTTGGAGCGGGGGGTGCCGGCTTCATCGCATTCTCCCGAATCTCGTCGCGAGTGGTGCGGCCTCCGATGACCGAACCTGACCAGTCATCATCCTCGCTACCCCTGGATCGACCCTCGCTCCCCCAGTTGCTTGAACCCCCGCTAGAACGCGAACCCCAACCACCCCCAGAGCCACCCGACCCGCCTGCACTTCGCGACGGACGGCGACTCCCCTGCACCGACTGCACGAGTTGCGCAGGAATTTCATCGAGGAATCGGCTGGGCGGGTTGTACTGCGTACTTCCAAACATGGTGCGACACCACGCGTGCGTGAGATACAGACGCTCTTTGGCGCGGGTAATACCGACATAAGCAAGACGACGTTCTTCTTCAAGTTCGTCAGGGTCGCCGATGGAACGCAAATGCGGGAACACGCCGTCTTCAAGGCCAATCAAAAACACATTAGGAAATTCAAGACCCTTCGCCGAATGAAGCGTCATGAGAACGACAACGGAATCATCATCGTCGAGTGAATCGATGTCGGCTACCAAACTGACTTGTTCCAAGAACTCAACGACCGAACCGAAGTCGCGCGCGGCACCAACGAGTTCGGCCAGGTTTTCGATGCGACCTTCGGCTTCAACGGAAAGTTCTGCTTCAAGTTCTTCGGCATATCCGGAACGTTGCATTGCCGCTTCGATAAGAGTCGAAGGGCCACTGTCAGAAATAAGTGTGAGATCGTCAATGAGTTTCAAAAATTCATCGATTCCTTCGGCGGCCCTACCAGTAACGCCAGCGGCATCTGCTTCACGAAGCGCGTCGAAAAATGTAAGCCCGTGCGCTCGGGCGTAAGCATCGAGGCGACCAACTGAGGAATCACCAATACCCCGCTTGGGGACATTGAGCACGCGCTTTACGCTGACTTCATCTGCAGGATTGACCGTGACTTTTACATACGCCAGTGCATCTTTAATTTCACGGCGATCGTAGAAGCGGGTGCCACCAATGACTTTGTACTGAATGCCAACACGCATGAGGTATTCCTCAATAAGTCGGCTCTGCGCGTTGGTGCGATATAAAACTGCGCAATCCCCCCATCGTTGTCCTGAATCGTGCAGGTGGTTCAGTTGATTCGCTACCCATTGCGCTTCGTCGGTTTCGTCGTCGGCGTGGTAGCGAATAATTGCTTCGCCTGAACCAGAATCGGTCCACAGCTCCTTGGGGCGACGCGACATGTTGTTATCGATGACTGCGTTTGCCGCATCGAGAATGGTCTGTGTGCTTCGATAGTTCTGTTCGAGCAATAACACCGTTGTATCCGGGAACGCATTTTCGAACTCCATGATGTTGCGCATATCGGCGCCGCGGAATCGATACACGCTTTGATCCATATCGCCAACGACACAAACGTTGTGATGCGACGCGCTAAGAGCAAGAACAATCTCATTCTGTACGTGATTAGTATCTTGATACTCATCGACCAACAAGTGCTGGAACCGGCGTTGGTAAGACTCAAGCACGTCGGGGAACTCGCGAAAAAGACGAACGGTATTGCCCAGTAGATCGTCGAAATCCATCGCACCGGCTTTTAGAAGACGAGCTTGGTAATCGGCAAACACTTCGGCGATCTTCCGATCGAAAATAGAACCGACCTGCGCGGTGTAGGACGCAACATCAAGTCCGTCATTCTTTGCTTTCGAAATACTGGCGTGAATCGACTTCGGTGGGAACTTCTTAGGATCCAGACCGAGATCCCGAATGACATAACTGGTGAGCCGCACGGCATCGGATTGGTCGTAGATGGCGAATGACGAAGGGAAGCCAAGTCGGCCAGCATCGCGGCGAAGAATGCGCACGCAGGCGGAGTGGAAGGTGGACACCCACATTTTTTCGGCCACCGGTCCGACCAGGGCCGCTACGCGCTCTTTCATTTCGCCAGCCGCTTTGTTCGTGAAGGTGATGGCGAGAATTTCGAACGGCGAAACGCCACCTTCAATGAGGTTGGCAACCCGGTGGGTAAGTACTCGGGTCTTGCCTGAACCAGCCCCGGCGATGATGAGCAGTGGGCCCTCTTTGTGGGTCACCGCCTCGCACTGGACCGGATTGAGACCGTGGAGAAGAGAGTTGGGGGCGTGGTCGGTCATAACCGAGGAACCCTACCGCCGAGCGATGGCGCGTCGCCCCGGATGGAAATGGTTCGAATGGCCCATGTGATTGTCACAGGTAGATCGTAGTATCGAACACATGTTCGTAAGTGCCGATGGAGCCACAATTGCCGATGAATGCGCGACAAACAATGCACCCGCGACAAACAATGCACCCGCGACAAACAATGCACCCGCGACAAACAATGCACCCGCGACAAACAATGCACCCGCGACAAACAATGCACCCGCGACAAACAATG
>Ga0105050_10004440_pt1 | contig 18693 bp, 19 predicted proteins | sample FRY01_FD_78088 | JGI IMG/M metagenome (GOLD analysis project Ga0105050, IMG submission 78088) | Freshwater microbial communities from Lake Fryxell liftoff mats and glacier meltwater in Antarctica - FRY-01 | ecosystem: Environmental > Aquatic > Freshwater > Ice > Glacier meltwater ... | reverse complement strand
TGCGCACTGGCAAATCGGCAAGTACGCAAAGCTCGCTGAGCGTGTACTGAGCTTGGGAGTCTGGCATTTTGTTTATTTCGTACACTTTTTAAGGACAGTTATAGTGTACTTATTATTGAAGGGGATGCAAATTATTTTTTCAAACCAGATTTCTTGGGCAAAACGACCCTGACGAGGACGTGGAGCAAGGCGATGGCGCACACGGTCTGGACCCTCAGTTGTGCGGGAATTCAGAGCACGGGGGCTTCGGCTGCGACTGGGTGTGAATGACGAAAGTAAAGGAATGAAAGTTGTGACGCTGGATGCCCTTTCCTGAACGAGCAGCGTGCCCGGCATGACCGCGCTGGTGGTGGGCAGTGCTACGGCCGGTGTTTACATGCCTTTTGTGCCGGTGGGCGGAAAAACCTTGGGAATTCAGATCACCACATCAGGGAAAGCACGACTCTTGCGGACGTTTTTTTGTGTCATACTTGGCCTCATGCGGTTGAATTTCCTATCCTTTTACTGACATGCCCGTCGTTGGATTTGGCCCAGCGTTCAAATAACGTAATTGAGTTTGACCCGAAAGTCAATTTCAGCAACATTGGATCGTCTCAGCATCACGTCGCGGAAAAGATGACACGTAAAATCGTTCCGGATATCGCGCTGTCGCGCGTGGAGAAACGCTTCGACGGCGAAGACCGGACGACGCTGGCGCTGAGCGAGACGGACCTCAAGATTCCCGGTGGCGAATTTCTGGTTCTGCTCGGCCCATCAGGCTGCGGCAAGACGACGCTGCTGAGAATGATCGCCGGCCTCACCCGCCAAACATCTGGCACCATTCTTATCGGGTCGGAGAATCTCTGGGCCGGCGGCAAGCGCAATCCGAAAGCCACCGGCAATCTCGGCGTGGTTTTTCAGGACGCCAGTCTGTTTCCGTGGCTGTCGACCGAAACCAACATAGCCTTGCCGTTGAAGTTTCGCGGCATGGAGAAGGAAGCCCGCCTGAGCCGGGCGCGCGAGTTGTGCAAGACCGTCGGCATCGCCGGCTTCGAGAAAGCTTGGCCGCGTCAACTCTCCGGCGGCATGCGGCAGCGCGCCGCGATCGCGCGCTCGCTCTCTTACGATCCAAGTATTCTGTTAATGGACGAGCCGTTCGGCGCGCTCGACGCCATTACGCGCGATCAGCTGAATCTTGAAATTCAGCGCATCTGGCTGGCGCAAGGCTGCACCATCATCTTCGTCACGCATTCGATCACGGAAGCCGTGTTCCTGGCCGATCGCGTTTTGCTGCTGTCGCCGCGCCCCGGTCACATCGACACCGAGGTTGTCGTGCCATTCTCCCGGCCGCGGACAAATGCGATTCAGGAATTACCGGAGTTCCAGGCCATCGTCAAACAATTGCGTGATCGTCTTGAGGTGATCACATGATCCCGAAGCGCTTCGAAATATCCTGGATCACAACGCCGCTTCTGCTCATTGTCTTTTTACTGGCGTGGCACTTCTATGTGGTCCACTTCAACGTTTCGAAGTTCATCCTGCCACCGCCCCTTGCGGTGTGGGACAGCCTGATCGAACTGCTGAACACCGCGAGCACGTGGCGCCACACCTGGATCACGGTTTATGAAACCGTCGCCGGCTTCCTGATCGCCTGTGTCGTCGGTGTCGGACTGGGAACGTTTCTCGGCAAGGTCTATTGGCTGGAGCGGACCCTTAATCCATTTATCATCGCGACACAGGTGGTGCCGAAGGTCGCACTCGTGCCGCTGTTCATTCTGTGGTTCGGCTTTGGACCGGAAGCCAAGATCATTGTCGCCGCAGTGCTGGCCTTCTTCCCGATTTTGACCAACACGGTGCTCGGCGTGAAGTCGGTCGAACGCGGCCACCGCGATGTCCTGACCGTGCTCAATGCGACGCGTTGGCAATCCTTCATCAGCACGGAATTGCCGAGTTCGCTGCCGACGATCCTGGCCGGCATGGAGGTCGGCATCGTGCTGGCTTTGATCGGGGCGGTGGTCGGCGAATATCTCGGTGGCTCGACCGGGCTCGGCCATCTGCTGGTGGCCTCACTCAACGACTATAAAGTCGGCGCGATGTTCGCGGTGATCTTCCTGCTCTCGGCCATCGGCTTCGTACTGTATTTTCTGGTCGGCTCATTGCGCCGCATGATGATCCCCTGGCATGAGTCAGTCCTTTTAAAAGGACCGAACGTGGCGAGCTGAAGAGGCTCGCAGATTGCGGATAGCCTGACAGAAAGGGAGCGAGGGAGGGATTTCTCTGAGCCGCAAGAATCGCATGTTAATCAAGGGCTTCGTGCTTGCATTAGAGGCAGTTGTATTCCACTGCGAGCCCGCCCCTCTCTACACCAGCGCCTTACGGATCCGGGCGCTGATGATGTCGAGCACCATTACCGTGACGACGACGATAATAATTTGCGCGGCGGTCTCGCCGTACTGAAAGCTACGAATAAGGATAGGAAATCCAAGTGCGACACGAAGTCGCTTGTAGAAGTTGTTCTCACTATAAGGGAGGGAACCGCCCGTGTCACCGGGTGAATCTAGGAGTCTGAATAAAGAGCGACTCTGACAATGTAACGAAGCACCGCAAGGTGCGGGGTATCAATCGTGAGAGGCGTACCCTTCTGGCAGCCACACGCCGGATCAGTGACCTTGCCCCCTGTTACCGGCGGCGTAAAAGCGCGTAAAGATGGCGGTAAAGGCGTGCAGAAAAAGTCATGGATACCTGTCTATCAAGGAAGAAATTCATCGATTTGGTGTGCGAATGGGCGGAGGTAGCTCCGCGCCACCTTGCTGTCGCATACCGTTTTCTGGGCGCGAGTAAACTTGTCAACCCGCTATACTTCTGAATGGTCGGATCACGTCCGCGCAGATGCGCCGCCGTCAACGACCACGACAGACCCACTGTTGTAACTACACAGATCCGAAGATAGGAAGGCGATCATCGCGCCGATCTCATCCGGCGCGCAGGCGCGGCCGAACGCCAATGGCTTCATGAGTTTGCGCCAATTTTCGGCATCGCCAGTTTTATTGAGCGCTCGCTTCTTCATTAACCCAGTCAGCCTCTCAGTTTCGACTGGACCGGGATTGACGGAAATGACGCGGATGCCGTCTTGCGGGCTGACGCTGCCGAGCGATTGGCTGAACGCGGTCAAAGCCGCATTACCCGCGACGCCACAGATATAGTTCGGATCGCGCGTCAGCGCGGCATTGCCGGTGACATTAATGATCACGCCACCCCCACGCTTTTTCATCAACGCATAGAATGTCCGGCACATATTGATGTAGCCGAATACTTTAAGATCCCAGGCCTTGCGCCAGGTAGCCTCATCGACATCGAGAAGATTTCCGCCCGGAATAGCGCCGGCATTGTTCACTAAAATATCGATGTTGGTGTATTTGACCGCGAGCGCATCGACATTTGCACTGTCCGACAGATCAGCAACGAATGTTTCAACCTCGGCTTTCGATTGACCGACAATTGCAGCCTTCGCGGTTGCCAGATCATCGGCGCTGCGCGCAACGAGGATGACACGGCACCCGGCTTGCGCGAAATGCTCCGCCGTAGCCAGGCCTATACCTTTTGACCCGCCGGTGATCAACACCGCCTTGCCCGTTAATTTGAGATCCATCGTCTAGGCCCACCGTGTGATTGCAAGAATTTATCAAGGGTCTTCGTAGCAGATGCTCTCTTCGACCAGTTTCCAGATCTTACGCGCCGCGTGCGTGCGACGCTCTTCGGCAAGCCACCCGCGCGTGAGATCACCGCGATGCCGCGCATTGACTCCGGCTGCAATGCAATTTCGAGAAGCAAAGCCGCAATGGCTCCGGTCGCATTTATTGTGATGTGACGCCCTGAAACGAGGTCGAGTTCCGCACTCAGACGCTGCAGCAGGGCAATATAGCGCCCGTCACAACCTGACTCGGCCGCGATGGCAAAAAGACGCGGGGACCGCGGATCGTCGGGCTTGTGAAACGGATGCCCAAAACCCGGCAGTGGCTCGCGGCGAAGCCGATGAGCCGCGACAACGTCGCGCACATATGTATCGGCATCTGAGCTCTCGATGCCCGCCGCCAGCAGGCGGCCGCAGCCCTCCATCGTGCCAAGGAAAACATCGCCGACGGCCAGCAGGCCAGCCGCGATGCCGAGTTGGGCTTGGCTCGGCACGCTGTCGATCGCCAGCCGCGCGATGATCGAAGCTGGCGTCCATCCGTGCTCCATCAATCCGACCAGACAGGCGTCGAGCACCCTCGTCTCGCCGATCGTCGGCATGCGATCGCACAGCAGGAAGTACACCATCTCGGTAAAGCTGTGCTTGCCGATCAGATCATTGACCAAGTCTCGACCGCGCACGGTAATGCTGGTCGCGTCCGAGGTGGCAATATTAGTTTTGATCTGATCCATGCTCGCGCCTGTTCTTTACTTTATTTGTCGTTTGCCGAGGACGCGCTCTCGTCGACCGACGATAGATAAGACAGCGCCTCATCGATCGACACAACGTCGCCATAGCGCGAATTGAGGTCTTTCAGATGCAGCGCATGAAGTTGCGGATCGAATTCGCCGATGGCGTCGGCGACCGGCAGGGTCATGAACCCGTGCTGCATCATGTCGATAGTGGTCGCCCGCACGCAGACGCTCGTCGTGCAGCCGGCCAGCAGGACGGTATCGATTCGCAGCGCTTTCAGCCGCGTCAGCAGATCCGTTTTGTACAGAGCGGACGGAAATCGTTTGACGATGACCGGTTCATTCGGCCGCGCCTCGAGCCGGAGATCGATCTCGACCGCCGCGCTTCCCACCTTGCAGTGGTAAAGCCACGGCACTTTCTTGCCCCACAGCCCGGCCTCATTCTGTGGGTCGGCATAAGCAATGGTCGTGTAGAAAATCGGAATTCTCTTGGCGCGCGCCGCATCCAGCATCCGCAGCGTCGCCGCCATTTCCTTGGAGAAATCGCCGCCCGGGAAGTCGCCTTCGTTGGCGGTGAACGCATTGCTGAAGTCGATGACGACGATCGCCGGCCGCTTGCCGGTGCCGACGCGATGCTGATAGCCGCGCCTGTCGTAGAACCCGAAAAGTTGCTCCAGCCCCGATCCCTTGTCCGGCGTCATAGCGGGCCTCGTCGGTCGATGAAGTGCACAGCCTTGGTTTGCTTGCCGGCGTCGTGGATATCCATCGCCGGCACGAATTCGACAAGCGGGCTGACCCGCACCGCCTCGCGGGTGCGTGCGATAATCGCCGCTTCCAGACCTACGCGATCCTCGGACTGGGTGGCTGCGCGCACCACCATCTCGTCCATGGAAAACGGATCGTCCGCTTTCTGGCGCTGAACGACGACCTGGAATTCCTCGACGCCCGGCGTGGCCTGCAGCATGTCGAGCAACACGGCCGGATTGATCAACATGCCCTTGATCTTGATCAGATCCTTGGCGCGGACAATCGGACTGACGATCCGATCGCCGCCGCGACCGCAAACCGGACACGGTGTGCGCACAATCGACGCAACGTCGCCCACGACGAAACGGATCAACACCGTGCCGCGCCGGTCCAGATAAGTGACGGCCAAGGCACCGCGCTCGCCGTCCGGCAAGCGCCGCCCAGTCTCGGGATCGACGATCTCGTGATACTGGCTTTCCGGTGCCGGATTGTGCCACTCGCCCTCTTCCTGGCATTGCGCGAAGGCACCCATCTCGGTCGAGCCGTAACGGTTGAACACCGTCGTGCCGGCGGCGCCGAGGTCGCGCAGGCAGCGGCGCAGTTCTTCCCGCATCGCCGGCGAGGTCGCCTCTCCTGTGATCGCCAACATCCGGACGCTGCTGAGATCGGCGCCGAGTTCGCGCGCGCGCAGCAGCAGCCGGCGCAGGAAGCTCGGGATGCCCATAACACCGAGACGCGATGACGGGCGACGCTATGGACCGCGTAATCCAGGCTGCGATGGACGTCGAACGAGCCATGCGCGCTTCCCGGCAAGGCACCGAATATCGTTGCGCCGGCGGCATAGGCATTCGCGGCGGAGCGAATGAAGGTGCCCATCGGCGCCGCGGTCAGCGGAAACAGATTGGCGATAATGTCGGTATCGCGCAGATCGGAGATCTCGGCGACGCGACGCGACTGAAACAGATAAGAGTGATAATCGTGCGTCGTGTTGTAAATCGGCGTCGGCTCGGCCGTGCTGCCGGTGGTGTAGATCACGTCCCAGAGAATGCGCTCATGCAGCGGCAACTCCGGAATCTTCAATCGAAAGCTCTCAGGCTCGGCCATCAAGTCGTGTTTGGTGGTCAGCGGCAGCTGGTAGAGAGATTACCCTTCACCAGCCCGAATTGATCGGCGATATCGCGCATGGTCAGGCTGCGTAGGATTTCGGCACGGCGCTCATCGCGCGTCGCCGTGACATCCCCCCGCTGCCTTTGAGTTGCCCGTGCGCTTGCCGCCACTGCTTCTGCCTTACAGCTGCGAGACGATCGCGTCGGTGTAGAAATCAGATGCCTGGCCGGCCTTCAGCAAGCCGGCTTTGATCATGGCTTCGGTCATCGACTTCCAGCTTGCCGCGTCATTCTTGAGCAGCTTGCTGGTGTCGTCCTGCCACCACAGAACCTCTTCGTCGCGCATCGCCTTCACGGTGAAGTTGACGTTCTTGGCGCCTTCCACTTCCCATTGCTTGGCGACGCGTTCGACGATGACGCGACCATCGCTCTTCTTGACGTCGATAATAGCTTCCTTGGTCGCGCGCAGAATGCCGAGCAGAACCTTCGGATCTTTCTCGACCGTCTCGCGCAGGGCGAAATAGGCCTGGCCCGGCATCGAAACAGCATCGCTAGTGTTCCAAATAACGAGCTTTTCGCCGGACTCGGTGAGCGTCGTCGTGGTGCCAAGGCTGACAACGTGGGCATCGACCCGGCCTTGCTGGATCAAACCCCAGCCGCCGGGGCTGTTGCCGATCGCCTCGCGTTTGACCGAGTCGAGCGCCATGCCGTTCATCGCCAGGATCATGTCGAGAATGTTGTCGGACGCGCTGCCCTTCGCCGCGATACCGATGGTCTTGCCAGCCAGATCCTTAGCGCTGCGAATAGGCTTGTTTGGCGAACTATAAATGACGATGGGCGACGTGTGTAATATCGTGGCGAAGGCGACGATCGGCGCGCCTTCGGCAATCGCCTTGGCCATCGCGATCGGATCGCCGCGGCCATAAATCGCACGGCCTGCAATAACCTGCTGCACGGCAACAGCCGAACCCTTGCCAGGCAACACAGTGACGTTGAGACCTTGTTTGGCGAAATAACCGCCAGCCTGCGCATTCAAACTAGGAGCGAAGCCGATTAGAAAGCCAAACGGCGTAATGAAAGATACGTTTCGCAGTTGCTGCGCGCGCGCTGATGGCATTGCGGAAGCGCCCATAACAGCAGCAGTTCCAAGCACAAATTGACGTCTTCCGATTACTGACATGACATGCTCCTCGTTGGATTTGGCCCAGCGTTCAAATAACGTAATTGAGTTTGACCCGAAAGTCAATTTCAGCAACATTCGATCGTCTCAGCATCACGTCGCGGAAAAGATGACACGTAAAATCGTTCCGGATATCGCGCTGTCGAAGGATAGGAAATTCAACCGCATGAGCCCAAGTATATCACCGTATCGCGTCCTCAGAATACGTGTTTACCCTCGGGCGGCAGGCTGACTCGCCTAGCATTGTATCCCGAATCCGACGGTCAAATGCACAACTTATTCCAGAGCGAGTCCTTACCTGCCAAATAGCGCAGCCCTACCCCGGCGGGAGCTTCAACCACCACCAAACAGACAACCACCAAACATTCACCAAACGGTACGCTGTGGCGAAGCGAGGTACACCACTGCATCGGCCACCTGTTCCGGTTCGATCGCGGGCAGGAATATGCCCTCCCTGATCAGATCGGCAGTGCGCGTTTCATCGCCGTAACGCTGCTTCGCCGTGGCCTTGAGCATGTTGTCAATGCGTTCGGTTCGGGTCGAGGGCGGATGGACGCCCATTACGCGCACGCCGAATTCCTTTGAGCCCAGGCCCAGGCCCTTGGTGAACGCGGCCAGGCCGGCGTTGGCCGTGGAGCCGCACAGGTAGTCGTAGGAGGCGCGCGCTCCCGCCATGCCGATGACGTTGACGATGACCCCGCTGCGGTGCGCTTTCATCAGTAGCGTTAGCGCTTGTCGATGAAGCGCCGTGCCTTGGTCTGACTGGACGGATCATAGATGTCGAGGGCGGCGGCAAACTCGACGCGCGGCCGCACGCGCACCGTCGCCTGAACGCGGTCTGCGATGTCCCCGGCGAGCTGCTCGCGGTCGCCCGCATGCGTTGCAAGACGGATCAGTAGCTCATCCATGGAAAATGCATCGCTGGCATCGGCGCGCTGCACCACCACCTGAAGTTCATCGACCTCGGGCAGGCTTTGCAAGGTGTCGAGCAGCACCGTCGGGTTGATCAGCATGCCCTTCACCTTGACCAGATCTTTGGTGCGCACCACCGGCCCGATGATCCGGTCGCCATTGCGGCCGCAATGCGGGCAAGGTGAGCGATCGATCGAGACCATGTCGCCCACCAGAAAGCGGATCAGCACGGTGCCGCGTCGATCCAGATGGGTTACTGCCAGTGCGCCGCGCTCGCCATCGGGCAGGCGTCGGCCGGTGTTCGGATCCACTACTTCATGGTACTGAATTTCGGGCGCCGGATTATGCCAGCCGCTGTCTTCGCAACATTGTGCGAAGGCGCCGAGCTCGGTGGAGCCGTAGCGGTCGAACACGGTCGTGCCCTGAGCACCGAGTTCGCGCAGGCAGCGGCGGATTTCTTCGCGCATGGCGGGCGACGAAGCTTCTCCCGTGATGGCACACATGCGCACGCTCTTGAAGTCGCTGCCGGCTTCGATGGCACGCAGCAACACGCGCCGGATGAAGCTGGGTACGCCCCACAAAATCGTGGCGCGGTGCAGGGACACACTGCGTACCGCCTGTTCGAGCGAGCGATGCACATCGAATGCGCCATGTCTGGCACCCGGCAGCGCGGCGAATATCGTGGCGCCTGCGGCATAGGCATTGGTCGCCGAGCGTACAAAGGCGCCCATCGGTGCCGGTGTCAACAGAAACAGATTGGCGATGACATCCGTTTCGCGTATATCCGAAATCTCCGCGACCCGGGCGGATTGGAAAAGGTAGGCATGGTAATCGTGCGTCGTGTTGTAGACCGGTGTCGGCTCGGCACTCGTGCCGGTGGTGTAGATGACTTCCCACAGCACGCGTTCGTGCAGCGGCAGGTCCGGCAGTTGCAGACGGAACTCTTCCGGCGCAAGCATCATGTCCTGCTTGTGCGTCAAAGGCAAGCGTTCCAGATCGGCGAGTGTGGCGATCTGTGCGACATCGATGTTCGCCTCGCGCCACTTGCGCATGTACCATGGATGGCCGCGCGCGCACAGCGCGAGCATGGCGCGCAGCCTGGCGGCCTGTACCTGCTCGATTGCCTCATTGGGCTGGCGCAGAATGTGCGTCATGTGCTGGCGCTCACCGCATCCGGTCGACACTTGATCAGGGCGATCTTGTCGTTCTGAAACACCAGTTTGTCGAATTGATTGAAGACATGATCGCGAAACGTAATGACGCCGCGCGAAGGCTTGGACGTCAGTCGCTTGTCGATGACTTCGACTTCGGTACGCAAGGTATCGCCGGGCCGTACTGGCGCCAGAAAACGCGCACGTTCCAGCGCGATCAGACCGTCGATGCTGTCTGAAAACAGGGCGCCGGTCATGGCCGTCGTGAACGACATGATCAGGTGACTCGGACAGATGATGCTGCCGTAGTCAGTTTTTGCACCCGCGTCGACATCCAGAAACAACGGCACTTCGTAGCGCACCAGTTTGCAAAAGGCGAGATGGTCTTCGAGGGTGATCAGACGAGAGGTCGTCGGGTAAAAAGCGCCCACTTCGAACTCTTCGTAGTAGTGATTGGTGGCGGCCATGGGGGCGGATCGGTCGCGATTATTTCGACGCGTCGCGCAATACGGCGACGGCAGAAATCTCGATCAGTGCGTCCTTGCGCAACAGGCCCGCTACCAGCACGCCGGCAGACGTGGGCTGGGCGGTTTTGAAGAACTCGCGGCGCACTGCTGCGGTGCTCTTGTAGTTTTCCGTCGTAATGAAAAAATCATGCGTCTGGACGATGTCATCGCAGGTTCCGCCCACTTCATTGAGAAGCTTCTCGAACTTTCGGAAAATCTGCCGCGTCTGCTCTTCGATGTTGCCGGGGGCGGTGATCTTGCCCGCATCGTCGGTGCCGGTAGTGCCGGACAGCCAGACCATATTGCCGACGCGCAAGGCGGGCACGTAGGTCAGGTGAGCGGGCCATTCCTTACCGCCGGTAATCTTTTCGCGAATCTGGCTCATGTCGGTGGTCCTTGTGTGGATTATTTGTTGATTAATTGCCGGAATTTTCGAAAGCACGGTAGACCTGAAATCCCTCGAGCAGGGCTTCGCCGCGCTGGTTCAACAGGCTGGTGGTGAATCGATAGAAAATGCGGTGACCTTCCTGCCAGCGCTTTTCGAACACCATGCGTGGGCGAATCGTGTCGCCCACCACCGCCGGACTCAGAAAATGACAGCCTTGTTCGACGAACACCAGTCCTTCGATCTGGTCTCGTGCCGTCGATGCCCCAAGGGCGGTCATGGATGCAAGCAGCAGACCGTGTGCGAGTGGCTTGCCAAAGCGCGTCTGACTGGCGTACTCGACGTCGTAGTGAATCGGGTGCACATCGCCGGTGATGGCGGAAAACAGCACGAAGTGCGTGTCATTGAGGGTTTTTGACGGCCCTTCAAAGGTCGTGCCAGGCACGAGTTCGCGCGGTGTTGCAGAGGGGTGGCTCATGTCGCCTTTCGGTGGTTGCCCGGGCGCCTGGCCGGTCGGGTTGGGGCAGCGACTGCCGCTGTCGCTTTGGATGCTCCCCTGATGTGCTTCGCTGTGCGCGTTGGTTCTGGCATCTTGCGCTCCAGTGCTTTCATCAGGAAATCGGCCAGACCTTGCGCGACTGCACCGGGTGCAAGAGAACCTTCCGGGCGGTACCATTTTGGCAGCCAGTTGATGGCGCCGAGCATGGCCAGGCTGGCGAGTTTGACGTCATCGCAAGCGTAGATGCCACGGCGCACACCGGACTCGATCAGTTGCCGCACGCCGGCTTCGAATTCATCGCGCCGTGCCACGTAAATGCTGCGTTGTATCGGCGTGAGGTTGTCGAGATCGGTCAGCAATACGCTGCCGAAGCCGTTTTCAACCATGCCGGTGATATGTCGAACGAGCAGGGCGTGCAGGGGTTCATCCACGCCATCGCGGCCCGCCTGGATGTCGTGCAAGGCGTCAAGGCTCAAGTCCATGCAGCGCATGTGGCACTGGAACAGAATGTCCTGCTTGTCCTGGAAATAGTAGTAGAGGTTGCCCTTGGTGATGCCGAGCTCGACCGCGATGTCCTGCATCGTTAGGGTGGACAGGCGCGTATCGCGCAGCACCGTGCCAACGCTGTGCAGGATCGCGTCGCGTCGCGAACCCTTGGAAACCATGCGGCCGATCCAGCGGCTTTCGCCTTCGCTGCCGACGGTGACGGCGGAAGCAGGCGCGCCCGAAGCAGCTATGCCCGAAAGGCGGCGGGTCACTTTTTCCGAAACCACCGACACTTGTTATTTTGTTGAATTTGACTTCATGGTCAAAATCATACATCATATCGATGCCGCCTGCAATCAGTGTGGTCCGGTACCTCCCGGCATGGCTGGAAAGGGAGGACCTCAAGGGCCACTGCCATGTCAATGACAGTCATCAACCGAGGATTCGAACATGTATAGTTCCGACGCATCATTGGGCCGTTCCGCGCGCTTTGCCTTTCGCGTGTGCGCATTTGTATTGTCTTGCGCCGGCATTGCCGGCATGCATGGCGTTGCCGGGGCGCAGCAGTATCCGGAACGGCCGATACGGATCGTGAACACCTTTCCCGCCGGCGGATCGGGTGATGCGGTGGTGCGCATCGTGCTGGAACGTGTTGGGAAAGCGCTCGGCCAGCCCTTCGTGATTGACACGCGCGCCGGCGCATCGGGCGCGATCGGTACGGCGCACGTTGCCAAGGCCGCGCCCGACGGCTATACCCTGGTACTGGGTACGGCGAGTACCTTCGGCACGAATTCAAGTACTCAGAAGAATTTGCCCTACGATCCGGTTGCCGACTTCACGCCGGTCATCAACATGGCGACCACGCCTTATTTTTTGTTGGTGAACCCGTCGGTCCCGGCCAAAAACCTGAATGAGTTCATCAGTCATGCGAATGCCAACAAGGGCAAGCTCAACTTCGGATCATTCGGCACCGGCAGTTCGAATCACCTCGCTTACGAATTGTTCAAGCAGGCCACCAACCTGGATATCGTGCACGTACCGTACAAGGGCGGTGCACCGCTCATCACTGCGCTGTTAGGGGGCGAAATTCAGTCGTCGATGGATGTTTACGCGACCTCCAACCAGCACGTCAAGGCGGGCAAGTTCCGTGTTCTGGGCGTCGCCTCCGCGAACCGCTTCTTCCTGACACCGGATGTGCCGACGCTGCGCGAGCAGGGTCACGCCGTGGAGGGCGGAACCTTCTTTGCCCTGCTGGGCCCAGCCAAAATGTCGCCGCAAATCGTCGCTACGTTGAACCGCGAAGTGAACAAGGTGCTGCAAATGCCTGATGTGCGTGAAAAGCTTGCAGCGATCGGCGTCGAGCCGGTCGGTGGATCGCCCGAAGTGCTGGCCGCAACCGTCACTGCGGAAATTCAGAAGTGGGCGCGTTTGGTGCAGGCCCGCAATCTGAAATTCGATTGAGTTCGATTCCGGAAAACCGCTGCATCGTCAAACGCGAGGCTGCGGCGTGATTGCGCCGCAGCCTCGTTGCTGTCAAAGCTGTCTTGCAGCGAAGGTATCGCAGTCGTTGACCTGTCCCGATTCCAGGCTGCGGCGTAACCACCGTACCCGTTGTGCCGACGTGCCGTGGGTGAACGAATCCGGCACGACGTGGCCCTGCGATTGTTTTTGCAGGGCATCGCCGCCTGTCCGACGCCGCATGCGGTTGGCAGCGAACCGGGCGTGGTTCAAAATCAACGGGTAACACTTTTTCGGGTGGCCATCGGTTGAGTCATAGGCAAACCATCCAAAATTCACATTGTCCGTGTTACCCAAAAACGGCACTTTTTGAACCACGCCCGGAATCGCCGATATCGGTGCATGAATTCTGTAATTGTCTGGCAATTTTTTTGGAGATATTTGATATGACGCGCAAACCAGCAACGATTCGGTCCGACATTGGATTTAGCACGCCCGACCGCATCACCATACGAGGTAAGGATCTGGCAAACGAAATTCTCGGTCACATGAATCTCGGCGATTTCGCCTATTTCCAGTTAACCGGGAAAACCCCCACGCCAAATCAGTCGCGCGTGTTCAACGCCATGCTGATCACCTTGGTTGAACATGGCATCACCCCGAGCGCGCTGGTCGCCCGGCTGACCTATGCAGGCGCTCCCGAGTCCCTGCAAGCTGCGGTTGCTGCCGGCTTGTGCGGGCTGGGTACGGTTTTTGTCGGCACAACCGAGGGAGCAGCCAGGATGTTATATGAAGCACTCGGGGATGCCGACGACAGCGCAGACCTGCAAGCGCTAGCCGTGTGCACCGTCGCTGCTTTCCGAGAGCGCAAGCAAATCATTCCAGGAATCGGGCATCCGGTACACAAGCCGATCGACCCGCGCACGCCCCGTCTGTTCGAAATTGCCGAGGTAAACGGCATGAAAGGTCGCTACATCGAACTGATGCAACTGATTGCCACGGAGGCCGAGCGGGTATCGGGCAAGGTATTGCCGATCAACGCCACCGGCGCAATCGGTGCAATCTGCTGCGAGTTCGGGTTCCCTTGGAAAATCGTGCGCGGCTTTGGCGTCATGGCCCGCGCGATCGGTCTGGTCGGGCACATTCTGGAAGAATCCGAGATGCCGATGGCGTACGAGATCTGGCATCGCATCGAGGATGAAGCCAGTTCGCATTTGCGGGGATAGATTACTGCTGCGAGCCACAGCTTATCGGCCGATATCTATTTGAAGAAGCGGAGACATGATGAGTGATTCTGGAATTCTGTTTTCATATACCGATGGGGTTGCGCGCATTACGCTCAACAGGCCCGGGAGGCTCAACAGCCTCAACGACCGGATGCATGAAGAAATTACGTCAGCCATTGCCAACGTAGAACACGATCCCGGCCTGCGCGTTCTGGTGTTCACAGGCACAGGGCGAGCCTTTTGCGCCGGCCACTAAGCCGCAAATCCAATACAGCGCAACCTAAACAGGCAACATATGTGGCATGACCGAGCTGGTCGGGGAGGCAGGCAATTCAGTTAAAGAACGCCTGCACTGCTCCAATAAAATCGTGGGTGACCCGCTCGTTCACGTCTTCGCCAATATCCAGCCTTTCTATCAGCTCGTTCTGGTGCCCAAACATCTCCAGCAGCAACGGTCTGAGTTCCTCCGGGGCGAATGACCATCCAACCATTCCCGGCTCACCAACCACCCACCAGTGCCCGAAAGGCCTCGGTCTGATTTAACACCTCTGCAGTCCCCTCCCAGTCAGTATCCAGCGACTCGGTGGTTTCTTTCAGCGTGAAGGGGTTTTCCTGACGTTCGGCAATGATTTGCAGAACGGTGTTTTCGTTCCACTCTTTGTCGTCGAGCATGTCGGTCACCCACTGATCGACGATAAAGTCCGGGATGGTGCCGAATATCGCGGTGATTTCCTGGATACGGGCGTTGAGCGTCTTGAACTGTTTCAGTTCCGCGCTTTGGTCGTAACGGATGTTGTAGAACGGGATGCGCTTGGCCAACGTGCCACGCTGCACGCGGCCCTTTCGTTGTTCCAGGATGGTGGGATTCCAGGGCAGGTCCAGATTGATGAGGCAGCCGAGGCGTTGCAGGTTCAGGCCGGCGCTGGCGGCATCGGTGCCAATCAGCAGCTTCAGGCGGCCCTGCGTCACCTTCTCTATCAACAACTTGCGGTCCACGCTTTGCACCTTGCCGCCCTCGAACAGCTTGCTGGCGCTGCTATTGGCATACAGGCCGATAGGCTCGTCGAAATGCTTGAGCAAGTATTCGGCGAGCGCGTAGGCGGAATCGTAAAACTGGCTGAAGATCAGCACGCCGCGCTCGACCCACTTTTGTCCCTCGAAATCCAGATTCAGCACATCGCGAACCCGCTCGAACTTGGGGTCGTCTTCGCGCGCCAGGTGGTTAGCTAGATGGTCGCGCAAACGCTGCAACAGTTCCTTTTCGCCATCCTCAAGCGGATAGATCGAGCTGCCTTCTTCGTCAGGGTCTTCTTCCTCTTGGAGCGGTTTGCCGACCAGCATCTTCGTGGTGGTTTTTAGCCCGGCCACCAGTGAGCTGCCGACGCGCCGTTGCAGCAGGGTCTTGATAAAACCTCCGGCCTTGACGCGCTGGTGCAGCGCCTTGGCGAAATTCTCGGCCAGCTCGAAGGCTTGCCCCATGCTGTGCGAACAAAGAATGGGTAGGCCATCACCATACGGCACCATCTCAATCTTGACCAGCTTGCCTTCGGCTTCCAGCCGGTCGCGGGAGCGTTTCACCACCCACTGCGTGAAGGGATTGACTTCGCGAAGCGACAGAAACTCCAACGCAGCCTTGCGTGCGTCATCGACAGCATTCTGATCGACGTTCAGCGCCTGAGAGTCAGTCACCGACAAGCCCAGATCAAGGCGCACCCACTCAAAAGTCTGTGTTTTGACATCCAAGGGAGACGGCAACGGGTCGCACCAGTATTGCCATTTGTCGTAGAAATTTTCGACTTCCTTGCGCCCCGCCACGATATCGAACACTTCCGGGCCGTCAACCTTGCGCCAGCGACTATTCTGGCTGCCCAGCACCTGGGGGTTGTTAATCGACAAAATGTAGAGCAAATCCCACAACTCCATCGAATGCAACTGGACGGGTGTGGCAGTGGCCAGCAACATGGTCTTGGTGCGCGCTGCCAGTGCCTCGGCAAACTTGTAAAGCAGTTTCTTTTCAGGCGGCGAATAGACGTTGTTCACCGACAGATTGCCACGCCGAATCTTGTGCGCCTCGTCCCAGATAACGCACGAAAAGCGCTCCGCCAGCAACTGCTCCACCAGCGCTCTGTTGCGTGCCGACAGCGGGGCACTGGTCACCACCGAGGTCGAGACAATGCCGATCTTGCGCGGGCAATTGGTAGCCTTGCCGGACAGCGCGGGGTGAAACTCATCACGCTCGGTGATCCAACCGCCACCCTCCCAGCGTGCGGAGGGGATCGCCAGTTTTTGCAGCAGTTCTTCCTGCCACTGCGCCAGCAAGGGCTTGGGCGCCATGATGAGAATGGGCAGGCTATCCAGCGTGCCGATCAGCTTGGCCAGCGCCCCGAGTTGCAGCGTCTTGCCCAGCCCAACGCCATCGCACAGCAGAAAGCGCGCGCCGCGCAGCGGATCATTGCGGTATTTCAGGTGTTCCTGAAACGCCAGATTGATGAAGTATTTCTGGTGATCCCAGAACCCGAACAACTCAGTGACAGTCGGCACCTCGGCCAGCAATGGCGCAGGCGTGGGCTTTTCTCGCCATGGCCCAACGTGTTCGATAACCGTGCGTTGCGACAAGCGGCCAATCTGTTTGACGATGAACTCGGAAAGCGGAAAGCCCTTAGCCCATAAGGCATCGAATTCCTCCTGCACCCAGGTGATGCTCTCGGGCGTGTCGTCCTCCCACACCAGCTCGTAGTTCTTGGTCCATGCGCGGGCGCTGTCGTTGGCGCTGCCGATGAATGAAGTCTTGCCAAAATCACCTTCGATGATGCCGCCCTTGCCATGCACAAAACCAAATTCGGCATCCGGCACCAATCGAATCTCGAACAACCGACCATCCTTGCCCGAAGCCATCAGCAAGTCATGCAGCACATGCAAGCGCTGCTGCGCCGGTATGCCATGCACCTCCACCAAATGCGGAAAATTACCAGCGTTCCAGGCCATACGCAGCAAGCCATCCTCTAGTTCCTTGCGGCGTGCGCCGGTGGCCATGCGGACCGTTTTGACATCGTCCGCACTGACCTCGGTATTGCAAACAATGCGAATGCGGGGAATATCGGCGAGCGACTCGCTGGCCAGCTCCAGCAGACTGCTCTGAAAATAACCAGAGATACGGTCATAGCGCTGGGCACCAGCCAGACGCGGCTTTAGAAAAGTCTCGTACAGACTGGCGCGGCGGGAGCTGTGGCGGTTCAGCATAGCTTTAGCGTGCTTGCCGTTTAGTCGCGATGATGCTCAATGCCAATAGCCAGTTGCGCAAGCGCATCCTGATACGCGGCCCAGTGCGGCAGATGCGCCGTCATCTCCTGCAAATAGGCCGTGATGGCCGTCAGCCGGGTGGTGCGCAGGTTCCAGAAGTCGGTGCTATCCACCAGATGCTTCACGGCACGTTCCACGTCGGCACCGCCTTGCAACAGCTTCAGGGCATGGTAAATGTGGCAGGTCGGAGAATAGCGCCACAAGCCACGATCTGACGATGGCACTTCGTCAAAACGCAAGGCATCCGGGCGCGGCAGTTCTTCCGGCAGCTTGGTGCGCGTGTCGTTGGCACGGGTGGGGCCGAGCAGGCTTTCGTAATCAACCAGGCCATAGGCGCGGCCCAAGTCCTGAAACGCACCGAGCTTGAAGACGCCCTGCGCTTCGCCCTCCAACCCTTTGAGCAGGAATTTCTCTTCCGCACAGAACTGGCGCCAGAACTGGTAGGGGTCGCCACCGCTCACCTTCTTGATGGCGCGGTCCATCGCGGGCGGCACCAGAAAATCCGTCGCTGTGCGCTTGGCGTTTTCCATCAGCGTGCGCAGGGCGGAACGGCCGCGCTGGGCATTGGGGGTAGAGAGTTCCGCCTCCAGGTCCACGCCGTCGATGGTGGCGTACCCGGTAACTACTTCGGCAGCGGCGGCTTGCGCGGCTAGCAGATAGTCGGTATCGGTGTAGCCGCAGCGCGCCAGCCCGGATTCGATCTGACTTTCGCGCATGCGGGTGATGACTTCCGTCACCCGCTTGTTGACCTGGGGCGTAATGAAATCGACGAAGCCCACCTTGTCTCCGCTGCGCTTGCGCAACACCATGTTGTAGGTAGCCTGCACGAAGTTGCCGGAGCGGATACCTACACCAGGGGTCTCGGTCGCCACACTCCATACTTGTTTCACCTGCAAACCTGCCGACCACATGATGAGTGCCAGGTCTTCCCAGACATCGGTGGATTTGTGGGTGAACATCAATATTTGCATGCCATTGTCTGGCATATGTTTAGCGAGATTGCGGTAGCACTCCGCCATCGCGACACGGAAGGGAGCGTCGTCGCCCTTCACCGCCCGGTTGCGCATGGAATCGGCATACCAGTCGGGAAAGGCTGCCTTCAGGTGGGGCACATACCAGGCGAGGAAATACTCTGAGAGTTCCTCGTAATTGACGGCGTCGGCATAGGGCGGGTCGGTGATCCAGACATGACAGATCTCTACTACCGTTCGGGCATCGGCTAGGGTGGTCTGCTTGATGCCCGGTGCCGGATAGCTCCCATGCTCAGTTTTGAGCTGGGTTTCCAGGCCAGTTAGTCCACGCCCCGCATAGTTCGGGAAGGTATTCAGAGCCTGGT